>Ga0209454_1003416_pt1 | contig 11358 bp, 6 predicted proteins | sample WorMetHERISLAND1_2_FD_187400 | JGI IMG/M metagenome (GOLD analysis project Ga0209454, IMG submission 187400) | Marine gutless worms symbiont microbial communities from Max Planck institute for Marine Microbiology, Germany - Olavius geniculatus... | ecosystem: Host-associated > Annelida >...
ACGCAATTACTATCGCTCAGATAGTAAACCAAAAAAAATAAAAACACTATCGGAGTTTCTATTTTATATTCTATTTTTTTGCGTAAGAAAAAAAAAGAAAACGTAGGCCTAGATTTTGAATTCACCCTGTCATCGTCAACCGGGATGTCCAGGGCGACTATCAGCATCTGATACAGTAGCTACGCTTCGACCCAGCTCTGTTCCGGCGATACTTTCGGCTGTCTGTCGATCAGTCTGATGGCCTACTCGGGCTAGTTGAGCGTTCTCATTGGTCAACGCAATTACTATCGCTCAGATAGTAAACCAAAAAAAATAAAAACACTATCGGAGTTTCTATTTTAAACGCATCGCAACGCAACGCCGTAGTGGAAATGCTCTTTTTACGAAGAAACTTGATGCGAATGACTGCAGTAATTATGAATCACCGTGTATAGTAAAACTAGCTTACTAAGTAGTGCGTTGCATCTGTTGACTAGTAAGCGCATAAGAAAGCGCATAAAATTTGGTCGGGGTTTGTATTCTCCGTGATTACTTTCTAGTTTTGTAGGCCTACTATAAAACTTGTCGTTATTATTTTTCGAAATCACTTGAATGTGGCTAAGACCAAAGCAGCACGTAAAAGCTCTTACTCGCTGAGACCAGAGCGCCGTGCAGTTCTTCTTCTTCTTCTGCAAAGTTCTCGCTCACCTCTGCACGACAACACACAATTCAACCGACTCGACTGTACGCTATAGATATAATAATTATAGCTGATCTGAATATAAACTACAGATCACACGTAGCCTATACGTGTCGTTGATGTTCGGTATCAGTGATTTATTATAAGCAAGGCGCGTTGATGGTAAAGAAAACCATTGCAGTTATAGTTATAAGCTTATGCACGTCGACAGAAACCACGTTAATAAGCGGCAAACACTGCAACTTTTCACGCCCTCACGATTTCTTGTGTCACTGAGAGTCGGGAGAGAGCTCCGTGCATGCACATTCACTCAGTTATTACGCGGCCGCCCTAAATTAGCCGCACTACGGTTTTGTCCCGTACGTCTGTCGGTCTGTTTGTCGCGTACGAGCTCTTACATACAAAACGAAAAAGACATATAGAAGAGAAGAAATTGGTTTGGTGGTGATTTTAGGGCAGGAGTAAGCAGTGTGCAAATTTTCAGTTCTAAAAATCAAAGATCAACGTTAATAACGTTAACCGACGTTAAAAACATCCATAAAATGACACATAGGCCTATCTAGCGTAGCTGTTTACATACGGCTGGCGAATCACGCAAGTCGGGCGGCTTCGGGGCTCATTGCATACTAGATGCAGTGCAGTGGGCGCGTACGATCCTTGGTAACTAGACGGACAGTCGCATACATGTCGACACAAGGCGTGCCAACATCTTCGATTGTATTACAAAAAGCAGCAGACAAATTGTTTTCTACTCGTGAGTGCGTACCGTGTTGATAGGACGCCATCGTACAGTTATGCGTGACGCCCCGCCATGCGTGTCCGACACATACCAGCTGCCAGGTGCGCGATGACGTCATCATTACGTCATCATCGACGTCGTCATGGTGTTGTTGGTTGTTACAGCCCAGAGTGGACGTCGTGTCGTCGTTTCTAATCACCCAGCCGCCGGGCGGTGCGCTCACGTCCGCACAGCCCACCACTACAACACCCGACAGAGCCAGACATGAATATATACAGAGTCATCACAAATGCACGCTTTAAAACAAATCTCTGAACCTGTAAAACAAGAAGCCTAGCTGATAAGGCCTAAAGAAGGCCAGCGTCCGACTTCCGGTCGCGGAAAAAAAGCAATTTCCCAAAGATGACAACAGTCCGAAACACACTATAGGATAGCGATGCTGCTATCAAACGTTACATTGAACGCAAAATTTCCACTTTGCGTTCAAAATTACCGCCAAACCGCGGACCCCTACGAAGTACCGTTTCACCACAAGACATGCGTTACAGACGACAGACGACAGCTTATGCTATAGGCATGACCGTTAGTACGGTCGGCCAAAAAATCTTCCAACGTCGATTTCCGAGTCACGGTTTGACAGACTGGCAGTTTGTTAAGAATTTTAACCGAATCGCAGGGTTATCCGGGAGACAGCAATAACAGCATGAGGTTTAGTGTGAACAGTTGCGTCATCCATCGTCAATATTTGGAGGACGAAGATAGAGGCGCCTTAGCACTAAAAAAAGATGCCGCAAGCGTCGAGTGAGATAAGGGACGGAAATGGAGTATTTTCATCACTATGCAGCTAGTTGGTTTGGGAAGCATCGTAAGCTCTCACAGCGGGGTCCGGGGCCGCGCTCTAATCGAACACAAATTTGATATCGTTTTTACGCGTGAAAGAAAGCAGCTACTGCTTTAGGGGGTCTTAGCCATAGCAATTCTGTCTGTCCGTCACACAGGTGGATCAGTCAAAGAAGGTGCAAGCTAGGATCAAAAAATCTTCACCTTCGGCTGCCTGGAAGACTCTAGTTTCAGGAACTGTAAAGCTTTTCCACAAATTCGAAAAGGGTCACTCCGAACGAGGGTGCTAAATGAGAACGGGTAGGAAACATTTGCTGTATCTCAATAACGGTGCGAGATAGGGCCTAGGTTACTATTAATCACTAATAGGAAGTCGTACACTGGCTCTCGATTGTCACCGAATTCAATGACCTTGGATGACCTTGAACGCCAAAATAGGTTTTTATGGATTTTGGCGATTTCGGGCTGCGAGACACATTTCAAGAGCGAATTGTGCCGAAATCAATTGAGATAGACATGGAAAAGCTGGGTATAAAATTTTCAGCATTGAACGAAGATTTCGACGGTTCAAGTTTCCATTTTCTAGGTTCAAGGAAACCTGCGCACGACAGCATCAAAGAACAGTACCTTGTAAAAGTCGTTGTTTTACCGTTGTTGGCCAGTCTTTCGTGAAAACGGTTGCAGATAGGCATGGACATTCTGCCTATCACAACAAGCACTATAGTGACGAGCTTTTCAGTCGTATCAACGTCGATGACTTTGAAAAAAATTGAACTTCTAAAATAATGGGTTTTTATTGATTTTTGCGATCTTCGGCTGCAGCGCCCACTCCAAGAATGAACTGCGACGAAATGACTAGATAGACTGACAGTTTGCGAACAGGAACTGCTATAGGCTTTTGCGCGTCTCGTGAGCATTAGCTCAAATTTCTTGTAACTTCACCGAACACTTCTGGTGAAACGATAGCGCAGCGAACAAATGAGAAAATTCGGGCTGGGGCCCTTTCAGTTTATGTAATGACATAACCCACATAAGTAGGTCTTTCTATCTTTCACTACAGTGTTTGGAGTGTTATGTGGTGTTTACACGATCCAGCAAACGTCCAGCAAACTCCAGCAAATGTATTCAAAATACACGTGGATTGCTGGACGTTTGCTGGATCGTGTAAACACCATATTATACATGTAAGTGTCCGTAATCTCACTCTACTCAAGCTTGGCGACTGACGGAGTCTCGCGTTTGTATATCACACGTGCGTCATATAGGGGGCCTATTCAGAACACGCCGTCGATCGTGGTCATGAAATCAGTACCTTTGAACATGGTATACAGTTTACACTCGCATAATACACTATAGACCTTGTTAAAACCTATAGGTCTACAAAGACTTGACTGACCGCTGATTCGGAGCACGAAGCTGGTTCTACGTTGCCTGGGAACGGCGGCTCGCTGTTGACCAATCATCGGCATGCGTACCTCAACCACGTGACCGACTGATTCAAACACCACCCTGGAACGCGCACTTGTCCGAGCCTCGCCGACCGACGACATCCATCCGCCACACACCGTGACGTTTTGATGATCAGCTGAGCCCGTGGCGTCGTTGATCACCGCGTAGACGGTTTGTCCCCAGCTGGTCGACGTGCAGCTGCTGGGTTCAAGCGCCGTCTCGGTCTCGTTGACGTTGAGCGACGAGGACCGTGCATGCTGGATAGCGACGTCGAAGTCCAACAGCGTCACACGGACTCGTTGTCCAGGATGAGCGGAAATCAACCACGGCGCAGTATCACTGCCGCAACTGCCGCTGTCCGAGTCCTGACTGGGCGCCGGCATTAGTGACGACGACAGATGAACCACACCACTCGAGCCGACGTCAGCCAACTGCAGCGGGTTCGTTGGACTACAGTCCATACGATCAGCCGTCAGCACTGCAACAGATTCGGCCGCGGGCTTTTAGCCGACCGAGTTAACGGTTGGGTTTACGGCACACTGTTGTATCGGTCTGCCTGTCTCGTCTGTAGCGGATGTATTGTGGCTAAACGGTACATCTTAAGAAAAAAACATTTGAAGAAGCAAATAGGTTGCCTAATTGATACCCTGTGGTACCAAGTGGGATCCCCTTACAACCCTCATTCCGAAAACGGAAGTATTAATGCACCCAAATGCTTAATATTGCATTAATAGTAATATTTTCAGGGCGTTGCCGGACGTTAACGTTCGCAAGTTATGTAAAGTAAGCAAGAAAATCACGTACACATTTGCAAGCGTTTGCATCGTTGCATGTAGGCAATACGGTAGGCTCTCTCCCTAGCGACAGCTGGGCTTGTTGTCTGTGGAAATGAGTAATTAGCAAGTAAATAAATAAGTAGTAGGTAAGAGAGCTTAAGAATACCTCGCACACACTGATATTCGACTTGAAGGTACAAGTTGAGATCCTCGTGACACGGGGTCGATTCGGTAAACGTTTCGTCGAGCACTCTGACGTAGCATTGTCGTCGTTATCATCATCATCAGCAGCAGCAGCAGCAGCAGCACAGTACAGTGTGGTCGTATATCGAAGACTCTGACGTAGCAGGAGCGACGCCCGGAGCAGTAGCGATCAAGCACGTCAATGACATCGATGGAGCAGCCGACGTAGCCGAAGTTCTCACTGACGCACTTGTTGATGCGCATTCGACCGTAGCGAGCGTGCGCTATCACTGTCAGCTCGTCCCAGGCGCACTTGGCGCGAAAGTACCCGGAATGACACACCGACTCTTCACGCATCTCGTCTGTCAGTACACAACAAAATTTAACATTGCGGAAATTGCAACATGAACTGGGCAACTGCAGCCATGACGCAGTACTATTAACAAGAGCCAAAGTAATTTGACAAAAGCGAATTCGCTTCTTGTTTGTATAGGACTGACTAATTGCATGTTTGGCTGGAAAATGTGACCCTTTATGTCTCCTTCCTCTGGGGTGTAGGAACCCCATCTGACAGAATGTGTCATTGGCTTCCGCAACCTAGGCCTACCTGCCAAATGGCATTCTGAGTCTGTCGAACGCTTCAAGCAGGGGACACGAATGTGACACACAGACGACAGACCACGCTACGCAGAAGAGTGTAGAAATAGGCGGAATCGTTTGCGCTGCAAGAAGCGTAGCGATTTCGCCTAACAGAAAATTATGTGAGCCGTGTCTTTATATAAGAAGACTAAATGGGGAGCGTGGTTAGTAGATAGATCAACGCTCGCGCCGGGCGCCGTCACGTCTGTGGCGGCTGTCATGGTTGGAAGGTCGCTGGAAGCAGCAGCAAAAGTTTAGCGATTGACTGCAGAGAAGTGAGGCGAGCGGTTGCTGTGCAACAAATCGTTATAAAGTGGCTGCTGCTGCGACTGCGAGCGACCAAGCACGACTGAACTCAACGGCGACTAATCGTAGCGACGCGCCAGCCATCCTGCTCTGCTGCCCTGCTCGTCCTATCAGTCTCCGGCAGCAAACAGGCTTAGATAGATCAGCTACCAACAACATCCATGTAACCGGCGATTAGAGAAGCGCACACCGAAACGTTTCAGATGTTGTCCGAAGACATGGACAGAAAATTGTCGGTCAGTTTTGTACGTTGTTCGTCTTACAACCGACGCACACCTATGATGCCGACGCGACTCGAGCGATTTCCGACATGAGTCGGCGAGTTCTGCCCGAGAATGGGCGCTGTACACAGACTTGAACCATGTTTTGGTCGTCACACTTGAGTGGAGTGAGATTACGGGTAGTTATAACATAACCGACACTGTAGTGAGAGATAGCCTGATAGGTGACAATAGTAGGTCATGAAATAAAGCTAGCTGTACGATCTGCTGTCCAACAAGTGGAATTTGGGCGTTAAAAGTTGAGCTGGGTGCAGTATATAGACAGGCAGATAAATGGTGGATGTGAGAGAGACTCGGGCTATTGGCCACCATCAGTGATGCAGGTCCGGCTACAGCAGCAGAGCAGAGGATGATGTGTAACGTCACGCCAGTGGATCGGACGCGCAGCTAATGACATGAAATCAAGCGAACTCAGCCAGCGACAAGAAGACGCTCTCTCAACCACTGAAGCCACCCAGCCGGCGGACACTCGGACGGACAAACAGACGGATAGGCATGATCAGCTTCCACATCAGCGATATATGCACTTTATAAGCTCGCAGATATTACAACCAGCCAGTTGTCAAGTCTGTCCGGTACTGCGCAAAAACAACAAATGATCTTTTGAGTATAGAAAACTTCAGCTTTAGCACTGATAATAAGCCTACTACTGTCTTAACATGCAAATGAATGCTCAGTCGACACTTTTGCGAAAATGTCTAGCACTGTTTGCATCATAATTTTTTTTTCATTTAGCAGTTTAATCGTATTTTCTCACAACATATTTTATTTCGGCAATTTTATTCACAACAAATGGCGTCAATATATTCTAGACCTGGGCAATTACTTATGCATCTTCTTGATGCCACGGCTGTAATTTTTACGCGCGAAAGCACACAGTACTAAGCGCGTACAACCGTAGGCCTAATTCTGTCTGTCTGCCGTCCATCCGTTCGTCCGTCCGTCTGTCTATCTGTCGGGTACTGATTCAAGCCCAGGTGAGATCAAGAAAAGAATATAGGTTTTCAGCGTATGATAGCGCGGTGTCTCTAGTTTTTGCGGAAAAAATTCCTTGCCGTTGGGTTATGTGATTTCCCTAGAACAAGGGCGTCAAAAAGGGGTTAGCCTTTACGAAATCGTTATTTTACCGCCATTAACTTTTTTAGTTTAAGGTAGGCACAGATTTGTTGCCTATTATATTAAGCACAGCCGACCAGCTTTCCGGTAGTACCAAGATCGATTTTTCACAAGTTCAGGCTGCCCCCAACCTTATGAACCCACAAAGACGCTGCCAGCAATTTATTATTGGTCTAAAACTTACCTACAAACGCGTCGGCAGTTGTCCACGACGTCATCAACAGTGTGAGTGACGTCACCACCAGATGTGCGGACGTCACATCACAGTCACTGATCGCCGTCATCACTGATTTCAGAATGTAGACCTAGAACGCTGAAAAGTCACGTGACGACGACAGCTAGGCATAATGTTCCCACGCTCAGAACAAGTGTGCGTCTGTCTGTTCGTAGGAGATCGGCGCTACAACATCATGCAGTGCGATCGGCTGAGCTGAGAATCCTGAGATACAAGACAAGTCGACGGCACGCTGTCGAGTCAACCAGTACAGAATCATGCAGCTATGGCGCGGATCCAACTGTTCTAGACGTGTTGCGAAACACAACAAGAAGCCCAGCTGTCGCTAGGGTGGGCGGGGGCCGACCATACCGCCTGTATCCGAGGTCCAGCGTCCGACTTCCGGTCGCGGAAAAAGAAAACGATTTCCCAGACTGAGTACTAAGTCTCATACACGATATGGTGACCGTGACGCTGCTATATCAAATGCTACAATAACGATAGGATACGACCGGACCTACTATACTCATCTGGCAGACTGATTGCCTGATTGCCAGTTTACTGTCGTAATCCTGGAAATATTGTTCAGGTCTATCATTCAGGTCCACCGACATTACAATTGAGCTTACGGATTTTACGGTACTTGCTTAGTTATAATGTATTTTTTAAAATTCCTAACGACGGTAGCACGGTTGCGAGCCTTGTCGGAATCGGCGTCTGTGAGTGTGACTATACTGCGAGACAGACGACGCCGCAGCAGACAAAACTATTAAATCCCGCTGCTGTGCTATGCGCAATGTGCCAGCCTAGTGCGACTGCTGCTGCTGCCAACGTCACAACATCGGACATCCGTGAAGGGATGTAACCCGGCTCATTCACGGAGACGTTGTCTCTATGAAGTTATATGTAGGCTTTCGGTATCTTTTACCTCATTATCTATTTTGTATTTTGCTCTGAATTTTCGGCGCAGTAAATATTGACTGATTGATTGTTTAACTGATTAATGCGATTAAATTAATCATTTAATTTAGATTTAAACTAAATTTAATAATCACGTAACTGTGATTTTAGTGCTATAGACACTGTGAATGTAATTAGGTCCTATACTTTTTATTTTCAAAAAAAATGTAATCCCAGTGGCGTTATTTCAGTAAATCATTGGGGGTCTCACTTCCCCTTTCCTTTTTCTACCCTCAGTTGCTTCTATACCCCCGAATCTGGAATCAAAATCGGACGCAACTTTTCCTCAGTTTTGGGTGAGGTTCCCCTTTAATTTCTGACTTAAGTTTCCCTCTCCATTTTGGGCTTTTTTCCTTCTAGTTTTCTGCCGAAAGTTTTGTTAAGGTGTAGTTTGCCCAGTGAAAAATTGGAGGAAAGTAAATAGGAAAAATTTTTTAAAAGTGCAGATTTTAAAAAAGTAGGGAGAAAATAAAAAATAAGGAGATTTTTGTTAAGGGTGTAAATTGCTGAGTAAAAAATAGGGTAAAAGTAAAAATTAGGGGGAAAGTTTTGATCTACAACTTTATCAAAACTTTCCCCCTATTTTTCACTGGGCGCAAGCCACCATGGATAGAAGCCACTGCCTCCCCTGCTCTTCCCCTAGCCTTTTTTTTCTCTTTCGTTTTATTCCCTCCCCCTTTCTCTTAGAAGCAAGGTTCTCTTAAATCTTAGGCGATCTGGGGAGTCTGGGGAGCGTTGTAAGTGCCCCCAGCTGTGTATTTCTATAGGCTTAAATGCAGTATGCACCACGGATCACATACGACCTGCAGTGGAGTTTCCAGTGTTTCACAGCTGCATCCAAGGTCATATGAAAGCGCTAGAAATGATACAAGGAACATTCGGCAGTCTGAGTAAAGAAGGATTCCACATACCATATAATCATGTAAGACAACATCTCGAGTACTGTGCCCAAGTCTGGTCACCCTACAAGAAAGATAGGCCTAGCTGCTTAGAGAAAGTACGCGCGACAGCGCGTCCGTCGCGTCGAGCTACGAAGCTGGTCAGAAATCTGGAGGGGGGTCAGCAGCTAATTAAACAGCTTGGCTTGGTATGGTAAGCCCTGCGCTTTGCAGCTTGGTGAGCGAACAACCGAACCGAACAACTGTACCGAACAACTGAACGAACTCCCTGCATGGAATAGCCTACTGAAGACTCCGCGCGAAATCTTCATCAAAACATACAAAACAAGAAGCCTAGCTGTCGCTAGGTTAACCGACCGTACTGGTTGTCAGTGACCTTCAAGGTCATTCAAGGTGGATGATTAGCCTATCATTTCATCTGAAACAGCGTATGCCACTTCCTATTAGTGACTAATAGTAATCTTTTAGCCGTATAGGTCCTATCTCTCACCATTTTCGAGATATGGCCAGTTTTCCATTAAAGACGTATTTTCCTACCTCTTTCCATTCACCTCCGAATTCAAAAATGTCTCCCTTGCACTAGATCGCTGAAAGTTTGCATGCCTAAGTTTATGACACATAGCTAATTATATGTGTAAAAAATTTTTCCCCTAAGACCAACCCGAGAGTACATCCAGAGTACATCCGTTACAGACGACGACGACGGACAGACGACAACCACGACATAAGCTCGACCGTTACTTAGGCTAAGTTCGGTCGGCTAATAGTTACGAAGTTAAGAAATTGTCAATCGGGATCAGTTTTGTCTAAAACATCATACCTGGGCATGGACACACAGCAAAAAAGACAGACTGAACAACCAATTTAAACCTCCGACATGTAGCCTAGGCAGACATTTCAGTCAAGAAAAAACACTTAGGCTAAACAAATAAAAGCTGTAAGCCTAATCGATGAATAGAACCTGTCAAAAAATGTTATAGCAGCAGACTCAATCGAGTCCTTTATAAACGTCTGGAAAAACACATGAACTTAAGAGATGAGCAACGAAAGCCTCTGCTTGCCGAGCTCATAAACTGAAACCGAAACTGAAACTGCATATACCGTGAGTAAAAGTTGACTTGCACAGAAAATCTTATTCGAAAGTAGTGCAAGACACGAGTGCGCAGCGGAGGAATCAATTTTTAGCGGAGACATGGCACCTTGTGATTGGACGTAGCTTTGATTGCTTTGTTAATCTGCTACAACCATATTATTTTATTATGTAGCAAGAAGAAACATATATCGCCGATATAGTGTTTAACTTGTAGTTTAATAATAAACAACGGAACGTGAAACAGCTGTGGAATCTTAAGAACTACATTGTAGTGTTGCACGACTCCACTCAACTGCGTAGTGAATTGATTTCGTCCCGCCGTGATTTGTGTTTATGTCGTGCTGTGTTTTTGATTAATATGCAGAAAATTGTGATTATTTTCACTGTGGCAGTTTTTGTGCTGTTGATGCCAGCCGATGTCAGTGTTAGGGCAGACGAAGATGACGTCGACGATGAAGAAACAGGTTTGTTTACAACGTTTTGCTCTGGCAATCGCGGACCCCCGGCTAGGGGGCGTGGAATGCTGTATCTTTAATAAGGATTTTTGAAGTATTTAGTCTATTTACAAACAGTGATTAAAGGCAATAACAATTTCCCCATGTGGAGTTCTCATATCATAAGTGAAATTTCACGCTTTAAACACTGTTTACACAATGTCATTTTTAGTTGAAATTAATAATTGGCTAGTAAGTGGTGATGCCTGTACTAGTCTGTTGATGTTGTTGCAGACCCAGAAGTGATAGCATCATCGGTAACAGAAGATAACGGAGTTCTCGTTCTCACAAAGGACAATTTTGATGATGCAGTCAACGACAATGACATTATATTGGTCGAGTTCTATGCACCATGGTTTGCACACATTATATCAATTTTAGGTTACAGTTGCAGTATAAATCTGTGTTGGTAAAAAGATATGACACCAGGGGTCATAGATACAAATTGGTGCCTCAGTTATGCAAATATTATCTCCGGAAACATTTTTTTGTAAATAGATTAGTTAAGTTATGGAACACTCTACCTGATGATGTTGTATCAGCATGCAGTGTTAGTAGTTTTGAGAGACGTTTAGATTTGATTTGGCGCGGTTTTAGTTTGTATTATGATTATAAATCCGACATCTAGTACCGGAAGTCAATGTGATAACAGTATTAATATAGTTTTGTTTGATAATCGTGTAGTGGTTA
>Ga0209454_1003417_pt1 | contig 11358 bp, 6 predicted proteins | sample WorMetHERISLAND1_2_FD_187400 | JGI IMG/M metagenome (GOLD analysis project Ga0209454, IMG submission 187400) | Marine gutless worms symbiont microbial communities from Max Planck institute for Marine Microbiology, Germany - Olavius geniculatus... | ecosystem: Host-associated > Annelida >...
ATCCGTTTCGGAGATATTCGCCGCCGAACTTCGAAGTCGTCCGAAATCGGGCCAAATTTTGCATGTTTTTGGCCCCTGAAATTTTTTTGGGGTGTGCCCCCCAAAATTTTGGACCGGCATTATAAAATAGTGCCTAGTATTGACCATCGTGCAAAATTTCACGCCGGTCGGCCCACGCATCTCGGAGATCTCGCGAGGAAAGAAAAAATAAAAAAAAACATCTGCAGTAAAACAGAAGTCCTTCCGAAAACTATCGTTTTCGGGCGGACTAACAAAACGCCAAAACAGCCGTGGCGTTATCGATTGTAACTTGGAGAAGTGTTATCAGATTTTAATAGTTTTTTGATACGAATTTTCTTAACGCGACTGGTCATCAAATGGCCGTTTAAGTTTGCACATCACCAAATGCACTACTGAAAATAGTCAAATGTTGCAACTGTATTTGCATAGTGTCGAAATGGCTTGTGAAACGGAGACAGATGCCTACACTAAGAGACCACGAACTCCAAATGATCCGTATACTGTTATGACAGATGAACAGATACGCAACATTAAGCAGGTTATTTGTTTGAGTATGCTTATATAATATTTATTATTATAACACCATCTTGTGAGGAACTGCAAGAGCTGAGATAATTTTATTAGTGAGGCATAATATGTGACTCTATATTAGCGCCAAATGGCATAATGTTGTTATCAATTAACTATACTGTATTTCTGCATAAAAGTTAGCACAACTAAGTGCGATATTATGCTGCGTGCATTTCATGCAATGTCGTAAATTTGCCCCCCTTCCCGTATTTACCATGTAATTTTTGTATTTGCATTATGACATCGTTTAGGCCCTTATTAATTGTATCTGTCGCTGTGTCAACTTACAGATCATTGATACGAAAGCTTGTCAGCTAGTTCTGCGTTTTTCATTTAAGTCTGCGTTGCTGTGCTGTGTCCAAGTTTTTTGTGTTTTTTGTGTCGTGTTTTTAGACTTTTTACAATATCTTGTCATTCGTTACCCTGTCTTAACCGATCTGATTTTTTAGCTGACCGTACTTAAGTAACGTCGAGCTTATGGTACGAGTTGTCGTCTGCCTGTCCGTCCGTTTGTCCTTCTGTCTGTTCCTGACGGATGTATTGTGGCTAAACGTTACGTCGTAAACTTTTTATCGAATAATTAGCCATGTGTCTTAAATTTAGACATGCAAAATTTCAGCGATCTAGTGCAAGAGAAACACTTTCAATGGAGGGGGTAGGAAAATGTGCGTTTTTCAATGAAAAACCGGCCATATCTAGGAAACGGTAAGAGATACGGCCAAGGTTACTTTTAGTGACTAATACGAAGTGGCATACCCCTTTTTAGATGAAATGAAAAGCATTGAACTTGAATGACGTTGAAGGTCACTGACAACTTACGTCGGCTATCTTAACGACAGCTGGGCTTCTTGTTCCGCGTTCGATGTAGCACTAACTTTGCAGTTTCTGTGTGCAGAATCGGTCGACGTTTTTCCATTTCGAGCCGGTGATTAAGCCGACGAAATGTAACGAGCGCCGGTGCTATATGAACCGCTACAGTCGCATCTACAGCCAGGGTCTGGTGCGGGACTTGGAGAGGACGTCCAATGCGATGTACATTGACGAGCAGATTCGACCGCACGAAATACCACGCGCTCACAACACCTGTCGTGGTCTGGCCGCCGTCAAGTGGGGTCCTATGAAACTCGGTCAGATTATTAATAAGAATTAATTAATAAGTAGTGGTTTGGCTTAGTTGGTAACGTCGTTGGGCGCATCAACGAAGTTGATGAACGTCGGGCTCGGTTAGTACTTGGATAGGTGACCGTCAAAAGACGGGTTTATACGATCTCGGTATGTAACCAACCACCAAGATCAACTCAGCCTGGCCATCCCTAAGTGAGTAGACGCAATGAGTACCGGCGAAAACTGGGTTGTAAACAGACACACGTGCGATGCGCTAGCCCCGTATCCGTGTCTGCGTCCATGGTCTTGCAGTAGACCTATAGACTGGTGACTGTCTGAGAGCTAAAGAAACGGAGATCAGCTTTGCTATTTTGTCTCAGTAGCCTAAAAGGCACTTTTCGGTTTTCAACTGCCGCAGTGAATGCCACTTGTTGATAGTTATGTTCTTTATATTTCATTTTTTATGTTGTCTTAGTAGCCTAATGTTGCCATAAGTCTAAAATAAGTTTATAATTTTATATTATTATATCTCAGCGCATAATACCTGCACGCGATCGGTCCAAATCGCGTCACGTGACGTTAACAAATATGCACTGTTGCCCGCACACTGTTGCTCAGGTAACATTGAAGTCGTCACAGCTTTTGGTAGTTGTAAAGTTCTTGCGTTGTAGAATTGTTTGGTTTTGAGGCATAACGAAACAAATAGTGACTGTCGTGTCGATTATCATTAGAATTTTTTTCCTTCAGTTCGTAAAATGTTGCCCTTGATTTTCGATCCCAAGCAACATTTTGCGAACTTTGAGTCCAAAATTTTTAATAATGACCTCGACGCCATTCACTATTTGTATGCTGATAAAGATATCAGTTACTAATTCGGACGTTTAATAATCTTGCTTAAATGCAAACGTTGTTAGATACTGATTGCAGGTGAGAGAACGCGAGCGCATTTCTTCGGCGAGCAGGTGGAGAGTTTCACCAACATTGACATGTACCGACGCCCGGCGACCATGTACACTGGCAGAGTGGTCATGGACTATGGGCGGCCCGGTGATGGATACTACACCCAACGCTTCCCCAGTATGTCTTGCTCTCATGCGCTTTCATTTTAGTTAAGACTAATTTATTTTGTAAGCCGAACTTTTTGTTAGAACTGTCGTATTGGTAATTATAATTTTCCATGGCTAGCCAGAAAAATTTTTTCTAGCAACCGCGCAGTATAAAATATGGCGTTTATGAAAGCTGAACTGAGCAAAAAATGGAACTCGGAGTAATTAAAAATGTATTTCTAATTTCTGTTTACAAAACAATAGTTAAATGTTGTCTATGGATTTTAATGCTAAATCACTTTAAAGCTACGAAGCGTCACCTGCCATGTAGGATGACACACTGCCACCTGACACAGGTGAACCTTCCCTGCCTTGACCCCAGCTAGATAACCCAGTACTCGGTTTGCCTTCCGTGGAGAGATGAAAGGCTGAGTTGACTTAGGTGGCTGGTTACATATACCAAGATGGCTCACCGGCTGTCTGCAGTCGCCCGTCCAAGTAGTAACCACTTGACACCAGCCCAACAGGGAGTTGAACCCGCGATCTCTTGATCGTGAGTCAGATGCTGTACTGTTACACTGCCAGTGATGTTCTGGCCGTAAATTTTGTAGTGAGTTGTCGGGTGGCGATTGTACTGAAGCATGTCGGTTTGATTTAGTAAGTTACCAACATCGGTAGTTGCCCCAACGAAGTTGATGAACGCCGGGTTCGGTTAGTACTTGGATGGATGGATACGTAAACCATTTCAGTATGTAACCAGCCACCCAAGTCAACTCAGCCTGGCCATTCCTCCGTGGGTAGGCATAATGAGTGCCGGCGAAAGCTGGGACGTAAACAGGCACACCGCGCGATTCACTGGCCTTGTATCTGTGGTCTCATAGTGTAAAAACTGGTGTCTGGCTGAGGGCTAAGGAAACGTAGATCAGCGCCGCCCTATGGGCCTTGTGGCTTGGTAAGGACTTCACGTTACTTTACTGTGCAGATCGCGCGTCGTGGAATTGTTCATCTGCGCCGCTGAACTGTCACAACATGCTGAACGACGTCTACCGCAAGACGACAGCTCAGTACAAGGAAGTCCTCGATGCAGAGAAGAAGGCTCGGCTTGCACGCCGTGGCGACTGGCCCGAGTACTCCACATACACGGCAGGATACCTGCTCAAAGAGAACCTGCCCGAGGAGAAAAGGGGCGAGTGAGTAACTGCAGATAGTCTCAAAATTGCTCTATTTTTCACGGTTAGGCAGCTAATACGATCTCACCACACCCTAAGTGTGTCACTACCTTGCGAAATATCAGTGCTTAAGAATAACAATTAAAAGCAAAACGACTTTTGTAACAACACATTTTTAAAAAATTAACGACAGAAACAACGCGTTTGTTGTTTCAGTTATCGTCTAAAAATCACATTTTTACATTTTTTACATCGAATTTTCAATGTGTCCGCCTTGCTGCTGGACGACGCGTCGAAGCCGGCGACGCCACTGACCAATGGCATGCCAGGCTCGATCAACGTTGATCACGCAACCGGTCAGTGGCGTCGCTGGCTTGAGTGTGTCATCTGACATTTCACGAGGTAGTGTAGTGACACACTTAAAGTGTGTTGGGATCTGTAGTGACAGTTTCATTACAAATTGTCTTTTGATACTGGCGGTAAAAGAATTTTGAAAATCGGTTAACATTTGGTGAAGTTATGAGGCGTACAATAAATGGTGCCATTTTTTGGCCCACCCTGTACTTCCAATATCTGTTAATCTTTATATTTAAAGCTGCAGTTTCTTAAGGCGTGTACGGTATTTTTGTAAGCTTATGTACTTTTACCTGGTAGTTATTTTTCGTCGATATAGTCTTTTCTTGGACTTGAGAAAAGTACTGCTTTTGGTCTTAAAAGTCTTCATTTCGATACTGAAAAAAGTCGTGTTTACACCACCGGCTGATTGGATGGCGCGTGTTCGCTATGCGACTCAGGTTTAGTTTTGAAGTGACGAAGAAGCATGCGGCGTTGGGTCAGCGGCTGCAGGCGGAGGAAAGGGCAAACTTGGACGAGTTACGTCGTCAAAAGTTGCACGAGCGCTACTGCCCGGAGCCTCCGCCGGCGCAGAAAGTCATCGTTTGTGCTGTACCGTCCACCAGTTAGATCACCCCTCCCCCACCCAACTATCACCATCGTTAGACCACTGTCACTGGATCTGTGTTGTCTTTATACGTTGTGTATTGCTGGTGGTGACGCGTAAAAATCTACAGGGTGAGTGAAAGAAGGGGACACCCTTGTTTTACGTCTCGTAACTGTGGAAATGTTTTCCAGATGAATACCAAAATTTGGCACAAATCAACGCTATGATATTGCTAACGTTACATCGTAATTTTTCAAAAACAATTCTGGAAAATAAACTAACGCCGTTTATTGAATTTCTGTAGTAGTTATCAGCCTAAGATCGTGTTTTGCAGTGCGCCGAACAGACGACCGTGAAATGTACATCCTTCTGCCAATTTTCATACTAATTTTTGTAAAAATGCAGAGCACTTTTTCAACTGCAGATAAGCTTCTTTACCAGTTCGTTATTTTCTGAAATTCCGACGCGTAAACTGATCGCGGACGACCACTGCCTTTCGGACGTTCTGTCATGCCGGTAAGATTGATTTTTTTTAGCAGTTGGTCCACGTTTTCATGGCCCAATACTTTTCTGTAAACTTTCCTACCAAACGCTCTGAGCTTTCATTTTTCTCCTGGCGTAAAACATTAATCAGCGCGAAATCGTCTTTAATGATTTTACCTTTACTGAACAAAGCCATTCAAAAGTTATTTTTGTTACTTATTTTGGCTATGTCGTTCGCTAAATAGTCCCACTTCGTTTTTTTAATCTTAACTTATAAAATACGTAGTATAAAACGCGTTAATTTTTGTTAAATTTGGTGCCGATCTTATCGATTCTCCCAATGTTACAAGCCGTAAAACAACATGACTTCGTTTTTGACCAACCCTGTAGACTGCTTTGATTGCTTTGTGATTAGGTACCCTATTCCTCAAAATAGCGACGTTTTTAGATGGATGGTCGTACTTAGACTAAGCTGGAAAAGAAAATTTTACCTTGCCGCTGAACACAAGCTTTCAGTCACATTACTCACGTCATGAGGCATTGAAATGGGATGTCAAACTTCTGTCCATACTTTTGCTAAATATTTGTCGATTTTGGATTTTTACTGGCATGTTAAATCGGCAATAGCAAAACATTTCACCATATATTAAATTCGTCGTGACACTGCTACCTGCAACGATTGTTTTATTGAATATTTTATAGAGTTTAATAATGGAAGAATTTTGAAAGTTTATCAGTATTTGGTGAAGGTGTGGAAAACAGTTTGATATCTTGTGTTTTTAGACTAACGCTGTATGTATAATTCATCATTATCGTGTGTATAATTCTGAGTTGTGAAACCTGTGATATGTGATGACGGGTATTGTTGTGCTTCAAACGCGGTTGTGAAAAATGGTTGTGAACGTATATGAGCTTTGCTGAAGAATTTCTGGCAGTATTAGTTTTTTTTACGTTTTTAAACCTACTGCAAGTTGATGCTGTCACACGGGTAACGCTTTCTGATAATTTACCGCTTTTTATGCAAAAATGATTTAAACTATGTTGTGATTTTTTTGGTAAACGTTGTATGAGTTTGTGTTCACCATTTTTGTTAGTTTTTGTTGCATCACTGTTGCATTTATATCTCTTAGCAGTATTATTAATAGAACAGTATTTTGTACCCACTACACTGATATACTGTTTTCTGCAACATTGTATTTTGCAACATTTGTGCAAAAACAATTTACGTTCTATAGTGCTTCGCTAAATGTGTAATTATGTCGTAGTCATTTCTTTTGTGTAACTTTTTAGTCAGAGCTAATAGCAGAGTTACTAGCAAAAGGATGTTATGTGCATAATGTGCTAAATAATGACTATAAACATTTGAAGAGCGCACATCTCTACAGAGGTATCTGTTTTATTGCATTGTTGGTATTATAAAGATGTCATCTGGCGAACAATGAAAAGTATTGTCGTTTTATTAAAAACAAAATCACTAAGGTGAAAAATTGTGAGAAAATGGGTAAGATGGTATTAACATTTTGGCTTCTGGCGAAAGTGTTTGGTCCTATCAACTGTGCAATCTTTCGCTAAAATGTGTTTATCTCACTTTGTGAAATATTTGGCATACAAAAACTATCAGAGACAGACCCAAGTGATTATCTTCATTTCTTTTTTTGCTGGAAGTAGTAAATAATTTAGGCTACGTGCCTGTTATTTATTGCTGTTATAATTATGTGTAAAAAGCCAATTATTTTTACAGTATTTTTGTAGGCGTTGTATGAATTTGCCGTCACTTAACAGTTTGCGTCGTGTCACAGGCTTTCACATTGACGTGCTCATGTAAGCTAACAGAATTTTGCATCATTAGTAAAACAGTATTTTTTTAGATACAGCAGTTATTCGAAATACTAGCAATTAGGCCCACTTTTTCTGCATTTGTTGCATAATATTTCCATTAACTGTTAACTCAGTATTGACAACCGTGTGCTTCCAGATGATATTAAACCAGTATGCATGTGTGTTAACTTTCAATTTATATTATTTAGATCGAATGCAATAATGCTTTTATAGTCTGATAAACGTTGCGTGTAAGCTACATAGAATTTCCTAAAATCTCTGTAATTTTTAAAAGTTTGTTTAAAATTATGTCAAACAAACAATATTATCAAAAGATGCATGCATAAATTATGCAAAGTAGCAATTGGCTACTGTTTGTAGCTTTTTGTGCAATTTAACGTGGCTAAACAATGTTTGACATCTTAATATGGTTTTATCATTTTTCATGTAGCAGCTGGATTTTCAGTTTCATACCATTTTGGTACTAATTTGCAATCATGGCGACAGTGTGCATATATGTTAAATATTGTGTTTTTGTGTTGCAGAACTGAATTATTTAATTTAGCAACTTTGTCGTTATTTTGTGGTTTTTTCGTTTTGATAGAAAACTTCACTTTGGGAGTCATGAAGATGCTTGTGAAGTATGCAGAATGTAGGCTATTTTGATACGCACCCGTACCCATTGTCACACGTGGGATTGGTAGATATTTGGTAGTTGGACTGATTAATTTGCGAATAAATTACCTTTGATTTTCAAACGAAAATACGGCAGGATTTACCCGTATTAGATTATGACTAGTTAATTTCGCTAAACTAGACTATAGCTTGAAGCTTTTAATTGCTTTATAAATTGTTTTTTTAATTGCCATTCACTGGCGACGTTTGCGTGTGACGTATTGCTTTGCGTACTGCAGCGTCACTCCAAATAAAGTATTTAAAAATGCGATCTTTGCGGAGCGTCACCTGCCATATGAAATCACAGAGTGTTACCTGCCAACCGATGCAGTGAACGCGGCAGACAGGCCAGTACTCGATTTGTCTACCACGTAAGAATAGAAAGGCTGAGTCGACCTTTGGTCTTTTTTCCAAACTCACATTGTATTGTAAGTATAAATTTCTAAGAAGCACGTGATCACAAATCAAAAGATACTAAGGTTACTTTGACGCAGTAATGTAAGCAATATTTTTTCAAGAGCAAGACCATTCAGGTAGGTCTGACGGTCAATGTGTAGCTAGTCTACATAGACGAAAGCTGAAGTGAAGCTATGGACAATTTGAAATTAGTCGGCATGTTTCAACCACCGCGTAGTCAATTTATGCATGCTAAACTATTATTATCCCAGCTTGGCTACCCCAAAATGCCTTCATAGACTTATATAGTTTAGAAGGTCTTTTTTCTGAAAATGTTTCCTGACGTTCTCTGATGGCGCTATAGGCCTACAGATGCGTTTTGATTGGTTGGTTGTGAACATCGAGTACGAAAATAGTAATCGACCCCGAAACACCGCTGCTGAATTCACCAAAGAGTGGCAACTGCGTCTATAGGACCTAGGGGGTCTACGTTAAAGCTAAATTGGAACGAAAGTCTTTTCATTATTCGCAACGTTCGGTTGCCTAGCAACGACAACTGTTTTTAAATGCGCATTGTTGAATGCATTAGGCCTAACAGCGAACATCTTCAGCGTCGGCTATTTTTTGTTAACTTTAAAACATTTCATTTTTCACGGCAGTATAAGCTTACAACTTGTTAGACTACCCACTGATCTGTTGAATACGTAACCTGTAGTTTATTCATGTTCTGGAAGAGTTTATAGAATCACGCAAAATAAGACTTTCATTTGTCAACATTGTACTTCGCTTGTGACGACAAACACTCAGGTTGGCTTGAGTCTATCCTAATCAGACGTGATCTAAAACAGTTTGGTTAAGCGCCAAAATTGATTTATGCGGCTGTCCTGTTGGCCGCATTGTGCATCTTGTCTGTCTGTCTGTCTGTCTCTTCCTTCGTCTGTCTAGTACGGGCCCGTAACTCGAAAACAAACTGACGTAGAAACCAAAATTTGCATAAACGTTTTTCACTTAGTTTTTAATAATTTGCAGTTTTTGGTTTAAAAAGTTGAGGTCACCGGGCGAAATAAGATCCAAAAAATAACGACATTCAGCGTATCGCGGCATGTGTGTGAGCTAATTTACTGTCAACGTGCAAGACGCTAGACAACCAGAGGGACGTCTGCTAATCATGTCAGCACTTGCCATTTACATCATTTCTTATTCTGCTTAAAATCTTATTGCATTTCACACTGGTCGTGCTGATTTGTGATTATGATACATTTGAAACTTTATCAGCTGCATTTACAAACCTGTGATAGGCCTATAGAATGGGATTTTCGAAAAGCCGAAGTACTAGTAGTAAGGGTGAGACCAAAGTGTAATTGTCTGATTTAGCAGAAATGCCGAATGAACTTGATGCGTACACGAAGAGACCGAGAACGCCGAATGATCCGTACACGCTGCTGACAGATGAACAAATAAGGAACATTAAACAGGTATGTAATGAACTTATAAAACATATAAAATACTTACATGCACTGTCTTTTTATTTGTTTAGTGTTTTGATCACAAAGCATTAGCCTACTAGACGTGTGCGTGTAAAGTTTATGTGGTAGCAAATGTGTCTTGGTTATTTTTCACAAAAATCAAACACATTATGTATTTGATAGATTTTTGAAACGAGGTTGTTGTTTTCTGATGAAGCGCTAACATCTGTCTTATACAGGGTGGGCCAAAAAACCGGCTTTATGCTTTATTATGGAAATTTGTCGTTGATTCTCTACAGCATTCTGAAACTTTTGACGTATCACACGCCTTTTTACCACTAACCATTGCTGAGTTATCAATCCTCAAACAGGTCCGGTTTTTTTGGCCCACCCTGTAAAATAAAGGCCTAAATAAACATTTTAGACTGTACGAAAATAACTGCAAATTACTGCTCAAGAGTAATTTTTGTGCACATTTTTGGAAACTGTGCACGACTGCATCTGTCATAAGCTTATTTCTACTGCTAGGGTCAGATCTTTGACGTCACTTGCACGATGTTGTGTTCTAGAAAACTAAAGTAAAATATTTAAAATTAGCAAGGGCAAAATGCAAGTAAATTGGCATTACTGAGTCAGTGATATTTTCATTAGCTTGAAGTCAAACTTGAAGTAGGCTTAAAAGTATTGATTTTACTGCAGTTTAACTTGAAGTTAAACTAAAAAATGTAAAAACCTGAACTAAACTAAAACTAAAATTAAAGTCTTTGAAATGAACTAAAAGTTGAAGTAGAATAGTAGCCCGAAATTAAATCGTAGAATGTGAGACGTTTTACAGCAGCTAGCTTGCGTTCGTACACTGTAGCCTGTAGGCTACGTTTTATGTTTTCAAAAACCCAACTGAAACTATTTGTCTGAAGTAAAATTTCATCGTATTGAGTTCGAGTTGACCACTTTACGTACATTTGTGAACTTTTTAAAAGAGTCTGCAATTTCGTTTGAGGGATAAACTTTTTCCAAGATCCAACTCAATTCCCCCGACAGATGCAGACCTGGAACTATGTTATTGGTTATAGTTATCATAGATGGTCAGCTGTGATGGAGTTTTTCTTTCCGGCAGCCCGCTGTTGTATGAAATTGTTATTGTATTGGTTGTGATTGATATGGCAAATAACCTTCTCTCTCTGTGTAGGAAAAAAGTCTTTCGTTTACATAGAACCAACGTTGTGTGCATTTCTGCATGTTTCAGAACGCGTCGAGCTTTTTTCACCTCGAAGGCAAGAAACCTCCCAGGCCGCCTACACTGCCCAGGCAAGGTCGAAACTATGCCAAGGAGCGCTACGGTCACCTGTACATTGCGGGTCTAAACCTGGAACGGACGTGTGATGAAACGTGCAGTGATGTGCAGACTCGACCTTATGACATTTCACGCTTTCACGACACTTTTCTCGACACCGCCGCTGGTAAAGCCCAAATTCCACTATGCGACTTTCCACGAGATGAAAGGTGGTAAAGGTAACAAGAAATTTGAGCTAAGGCTCACGAGACGCGTGAAAGCCTATAGCAGTTCTTGTTCGCAAACTGTCAGTCTATCTCCAGCTGTTTTCACGAAAGACTGGCCAACAACGGTAAAATAACGACTTTTACGGGGGTATCGCTCTTTGATGCTCTCG
>Ga0209454_1003420_pt1 | contig 11357 bp, 4 predicted proteins | sample WorMetHERISLAND1_2_FD_187400 | JGI IMG/M metagenome (GOLD analysis project Ga0209454, IMG submission 187400) | Marine gutless worms symbiont microbial communities from Max Planck institute for Marine Microbiology, Germany - Olavius geniculatus... | ecosystem: Host-associated > Annelida >...
TTATGTTTCTGGTAGTCATAGGACCATGCCACGACACTGTCACGTATTTAAATCAGGCTTATTCAGTATTATATCAGAGTCCATCTCAAGCCATATCTGTTTCTTTGTAACACAGACTTAAAAATATACTGTTTTTGAATAAATTTGGTAGTTGATAACAAAGTGACTGATATTTCAGTCCCAACCACAGTCCTGGTATCGCAGTGGAGAAATATGGCTGCATTCTTACATTAATAATGTGATAAATGTAATTAGATAACGTGGTGATCCACCCCTAGTAATTTTCTGCTCACTAGTGCGAGATCGCCGATTTACCCCTAGCACTGACCATGTGATAGACCTGTCAGAGAAGCTATACCGGTAGTAAATAAATAGAGACTCAAGATACTTCGCTGTGCCTCAACTCAGTTACAGAAGTATTTTGCATCCAGAACTCATTCACTGCAAGACTTCGTCACCTAATAATAATAATAATATTGTATTGTATTGTATTGTACCTCGTTGGCTTCAATACCATCCATCAGAAGCCAGCTAACTGCTATATTTTGCCCATCGGCATGTACACTCCATTGCTGCAATATCCACCAGGAGTTTGGCAATTATCATCCAAATCCAGAGCCAGAGTAGTCTGTGGTAGACGTGTGTGCCAAGCTAAGTCAGCTATTGGTACTGTAGAAAGAGTCTTGGCGGTTAGGCAATCACAATATTTTCTATATATTGCAATATTTCTGATATATTGGGATATTTTACGTCAAATGTTCATATTTTTAATGTCTGTAATGTCGGTAATTTGTGAACATCGAATTATAAATTGGTGATAGAAGTTACGTGACGTAATATGTTAAGCCTAATCATGTTTACGTCTGTTTACGTTATTTTTAGTTACCCCATTACTGAAATAACCACAATAAGCAGAGAAACAATTAACTAACCAAAATAAAGTAACAATAATATTTTTGGTGTCGTAATTTGACGACACTTACAACAGTGCAGTCTTTGATTGATTAAGTTTACTGACACATTTTTAGAATTTCTGTAAAGCATACTGCCTTGCTCAATGTTCAGGTCTTGTTCCTGTGCTTGTATAAGATTTACATACTTATTACTTTTAAAATATTGATATTGATATCGCGATATTTTGTAAAATATCATATCGATATCGTATCGAAATTTAAGTGCTGATATCGAGTCCTCACTATCTATTACAACTCATTGGAAGGGGTTGATGGTCATCTATTCCCACACCAGACAACAGGCTGGCTGTCTTATCGGCCCATCATTTTTTAGATCGAACCCATGTAAAGGAAGTGGAATGCACAGGAATGAACTGTAAGATGAGGAATGTTTAAACATTGAATCCAAAACTTTTGCACATACCGTCACTTATGACAAAGTACCCAACTATGTTGGTGTGGCATTTGGCATGGTGATTACTGGTTACATCAACTGAGAAGTCATGGGTTCAACTCGTGGCCATTCTGCTGTCACTTAAGTTGATGACACATTGGCCAGTAACAGGCGCCTGTTTCCGGCGCCTCTGCGTTTTTTTTTGGTGCCGGAAACAGGCGCCTGTTGTCTGATGCCAGAAACCATGACACACTTAGCCGGTGAATGATACCGGAAGAAAAAAAACAAAGGTGAATTCTGATTTTACAGAAATTCGTTTTTTCATACAGCTTTATGAGTTGAAAAATACTTTTGTCACTCCACTTCATCTTTTATTTTTGTTTACAAACAAACGAGCAGTGCTATCGTATGTTCAGACTGACCAGCTTTCCAGCCAGTTTCCGGCATGAAATTGACCATGTTCTAACCGGCGTGGATTTCTGGTACCAGAAAAATCTGGCACCAGAAAAGTGTGACAGACTGACCAGTTTCTGGTACCAGCTTACTGGTACCAGAAACAGGCACCTGAAACTGGCCAGTGTGTCATCACTATTAGGAACTTTTGACACATGTGCCTTTGTTAATTAGCTGTGAACGGTTATGCTGTGCAGCTGGGAAGATAGCCACTGGTTTGGCAAAAAGTAATGGCTCGACAGCCTGTCATTGGAGTTTACATATGGCATTAGGGATAAGGTTAGGTTACCGGGTACTGTTTCATACAGCTGACAGCATGTGAGATTTGCACCCTAACTGAACAGTTACCCATTTAAAACTGATGAACCTTATGTTTAATCATACATAACCTTTTATACTGATAGTGTACGTAATTTGTTTTCTGTTGTAGGTTCGCAACGGTCACATAAAGCGCATCACAGACAATGACATACAGTCTCTAGTGATAGAAATTGCCGGCACAAATGTCAGGTATGCAACAACCACTTCTTGTTCACTCAGTGTTTCTTGTCTGCATAATTTTTACGTGCAACAGCCGCGTCTTAGTCATTGCAGTTCTCTCTGTTTGTCCATCTGTCTGTCCGTTCGTTCGTCTGTCCGTCACACGGGTGGATCAGTCAAAAATGGTGCAAGCTTGGATCACCAAATCTCCACCATCGGCTGCCTGGAAGACTCTAGTTTCAGGATCGGTAAAGCTTTTCCATAAATTCGAAAGGGGTCACCTCGAATGCGGGTGCTAAATGAGAGGGGGGTGGGAAAAATTGCAATTTTCAACCAATATGGTGTTGGCTGAGTGAGACAAGGTTGCGCCCTCTGGCGAGCACATGTAAAACACTATAGATAATTAGCCGCCGGTCGTATGGCGTTCTCTGGTGACGGTAAAAGAAACATCATTGCTAGGATAGGTGAACTTAGATTATGTTTTACTGGGCTTTCAAACATGCACTGCTGTTGCACGTTCCTTTTTGCATTAGCTAAGCTTTTCTTGTTTTTCTTAGCAGATCCCTAACAGTATGAAATTAGGCTAATTGGAGAACTTCAACTGGGTGCAGAGGTGAGTGAGTATAAGTGAGTAATGCTTATCGTCGAACGATATTTTAATTTATAAACTATGGTACAGTTTCTACACTGTACATTGCATCTGATATTAAAATTCTTTGCGTGTACTGGTAATTTGCTAGTTATAGTATGATGGAAGGTTGATGTGTAAACAGTTACTGTGCAGCTCTTTTCTTCCTCTTCAATGGCTATCTCACTGTGCTTAAACACTGCCGTAAGCATCAACAAAAGCCACTTGAAACCAGCAGAACGGTTCTTCAGAACAAAGCTTTAGGAATGGGTTTGAGGTCAACATTTTAAAATGAACTTCAAGGCTAATGCCAGTGGTCCCTGAGGCCAAGAACAAGGTCAGGCAAGTGGCTTTGGAGGCAAGGCCAAGGCCAGACTGTAATGAACCTTTAAAATGCTCAGACAAACATAGTTTTAATGTTATTACAAATTATTGGAGGCCAAGTTGTCAAGGTCAAGGCCAAGCCATAATCATAGCTAGAGGTCGATCGAAACTGGATTTTTCAGTTTTAGCCGAAACCAAAGCCTGTATGCACCAAAACCAAAAGTGAGCGTCCAAATTCGGCCGAAACCGAAACTGAAGCTATAGATGTCTCAGACATTCGTCACTAATACAAACATAAGTAAAAAATACTAAAGCTTATACAACTACAAAAATACTGATAAAATATTTAATTATGTAACTCACATATGAAGTCCAAACAACATTTTGAGTAACATTCACACAGTTGTTGTTCGTGCTGACTGCCTGTTTCAACGTCCAAGATCCATCAATATGCAAATCTGAACAAATGGATGTTATACACCAGTTTTTGCGTAGTCATTTTTGTGCATTTTCGCAGTGAAGGCTGCTGCTCCTAGCATACAACTGACCATCTGAGTTTAACAGTTGTTCATTTGCCATGGACTGAGAGCTGAAAGTCTGAGATGTAGAATGGTAAAAGCCTTAAATAATAATAGCTTAGATGGTATCTGAAAATTCAGCTGTCATTAGCGACGGCTCGCTGACCAGCTAAGCCATGCTTGTCCCTACCAAATCAGCCTCTCCATCGTTAGCAGCAACGGACCGAGCTCATGACACAGACACTGCACTGCTATCTATCCGAGCTTCCTTGCTTGAGACTAAATGCACAGATGTCAGCAGAACAACTGCCGCTTGCAGACTGTGCGCTGCTGGCAGCGTGGACTGGCGTTAATGAGTAGGCCTACCAGATGACTGATAAGAGGTACAGTCAAAGAAGGCAGCCAGCATTTGGTCTCTTTCGGTTTCGGTGCCAAATACACTCATAAGTTTCGTCCGAAACCGAAACTCATTACAGTGAGTTCCACCATAATCGAAACCAGACCGAAAGTGGCTTTATTGTCAGATTCGGTGCCAAAACCGAAACTGGAATTTGGTCGACCTCTAATCGTAGCCTATACTCAAGGTCTTTGAGGCCAAGGTCAAGGCCAAAGCCAGAGCTTTTTGAAGCAAAGGTCACAATTTTTTGTCTTCGAGCTGTCCTCGAGTTTAAGGACAGTCTTCTGGGACCCCATCCCTGCAAAACTGCTGAAATCGATCTTCTGTCATTATTCTGCACTATTTTTGTTGATCACTGTTGAGCAGCAAGACTACCTTCCATTGTTACATGTCACCTGCCTCTTACACAAACCAAATTTGCATTAACAGTACAATTAACATACAACTAAATACATTGTGATCGCCTGATTGATGTGACTAAAAACATTGATTGTTTGACATTGGTACTGTGAATTGTCCTGATGCACAAGCTTTGTGTTTGCAGCACAACTTTCATCACTTGTCCAGCAGACCCATCTCAAACGCTCGGCATCAAGCTACCATTCCTCGTTATGATCATTAAGAATTTGAAGAAGTACTTCACATTTGAAGTTCAGGTCAAACAGAGACACTTTGAATAAACTCATAGGTTGTAACAATAGCTAACATGCTGTGTAACTTTAGCAAATTGCATTTGGTATTTGTTGTATTGGCATGGTGGTGAGTTAAGTTATTTTTCCAATGAAGGCAACAGTGGTTGTCATAATGTTAGCATAACAAATTATGGTTGTAATTTGATGAAGTTGTGTAGCTTATTGGACGTTTGTTACACTGTCGAGTGTCGATGCGCTGGCACTGTTGAATGTTTTATGGTAATTAATCGCAGTCACACTCTCACATACTGGTAACTCATGATACTAAGGTTGTGCCATGAATAAGTTATAAGATGGTATCATCAGCTGTGAAGTCTTTTAATTGCAAATGCCATCCCAGTATTGTTCTTATTATTACCGAACATTACTATTATTAGGTATTGGATGACAAGAACGTGCGTCGGCGATTCCGTGCGAGCAACTACCAGAGCACGACGCGGGTCAAGCCTTTCATCTGTACAATGCCGATGAGACTTGATGATGGCTGGAACCAGATCCAGTTCAATCTCTCGGACTTCACACGGCGGGCGTATGGCACCAACTACATCGAGACGCTCCGCGTACAAGTTTGTGCTTCATTGCCATTTACATTTAAACTCTCTGCATAGAAATCTATGTTAGTTTACAGTCGCATTTTGTCACCATTTTTTGATACTTTGCTTAAGTGTTGCGAAATGTGATTTTTCGCTTGACTTCTTGTGAATTGGTTGTCAGCAGTTTTTCGCTGATCATTGATTTTTACTCGCGACAGCTGCTACTGCTGTAGCACGTTTTAGCCATCGCAATTCTGTCCGTCCGTCCGTCCGTCTGTCACATGGGTGGATCAGTCAAAAATGGTGCAAGCTAGGATCACCATCGGCTGCCTGGAAGACTTTGGTTTCAGTATCTGTAAAGCTTTTCCATAAATTTGAAAAGGGTTACACTGAGCGAGGGCGCTAAATGACACGGGGGCGGGGGGTAGGGAAAACTTTGCGATTTTTAGCCAACACGGCTGTGCGAGACCTTTCACACCCTCTGGCGAGTGTAAATAAAACATCATTGCTGGGATGGTGAGCTTAGATTTTGTTTGCACCAGGCCTTCAAACATGCACCGCTGTCATGTGTACCCTTTTGCATTAGCTGGGCTTTTCTTGTATGGGTGAGTGGCTAGGCAATTAATACACAGGACTGTTGGCATATATGTTTTCTGTTTGTTGCTTCAACCAAGTGTGAATATCTGGAAAACCTGAAAATGCTAATGAAAACTGTGAGAGCATCGACCAAAAGTGTCTTATTGTTAACTTTGTGTTTGTGTCAACACCAGTGCTCATCACCAGTAAGACATGCGTTAGGGAAATGTTGGGAAATTTCACCAAATTGCGCTATGCGTGCGATTGTTGAAGTTGTCATTTTGGATACATGCTAGCTTAGTGAATTGAAGCGTAATTTCTAGATTTAAACTGGTTTTGACACCTGACGCATTACAAATGCTGCTGACTTAGTAATTCAGTGAATTTTTTATAACTTATTTGTTATCAGTTGCTCGTAAGTTGAAACAGTGAACTGTGTAAATTTGTCAGCTGAAAACCTTTACCTACTGATCTGTTGTGTTTCGGCAGTCATTGTTATTTTTAATTTGTTGGTTTCTGTTCACCTCTAGAGAAGTGACCTGCTTGTTTGCCATCTACAACCAGCACATCTAGAGGTGAACGTAAATCATTTGGAAGAATTCAGCAGAAATTGCTGAAGTGACAATTATCCGTAATGCTAAATAATGGCTGCAATGTGTTGGATTTTTTAGTGGTTTACTTGTATAAATTTATTCATTTATACCAATTTATTTGTATATTTTTTTATTATTAGCTAGTGATTTGGTGGTGTAACAGTTAGGATGTTCGACTTGTCGAGTGACAGGTGATACTGTGTGATCTCATATGGAAGGTGATGCTCTGTAGCTATAGCACTTAACCCATGTTGTTTGTGTATGGTTGCAGATCCATGCTAACTGTCGTATCCGACGTGTCTATTTCTCCGACCGTCTCTACTCAGAGGAGGAGCTGCCGGCTGAGTTCAAGCTATACTTGCCGATACCAGCCGCCAAGAAATAACACAACTAACACGCTAACATAAACTTTGTTTCTCGTTTTACATTGTCATCGTAGTCATCTGTGCGCATCTGTCTGTGTCTGTGGAATGGTTGATGCAAAATTTTCCATTTTATGTTGTTCAAGGTCTGTTGCAGATGGTTAGTTTTGCTATTCTAATTAGCAGAATATTTTGCTACGCAAGAGCACTGAGCAATCTAGCTGCTGGTGGCATTTACAAAACAAGTTGAGAATCAGCGACTTGTGATATCAGCTTATCAAATTGCAATCATCATTTGGGTTTACGCTGACTAGTAAGTTGCATAAATTCATCTAATTTTGGCCGCTGTTTTGTGTTGTAAGTGGTTTGGCAGCCAGAACGTCTTCGTAGTCTGAACAGAAATGTTTTTCATCCTTTTTCTGCAGTTACTCCAAGTTACTATGAAGTCAGTTTTTGTCAACTGAAAGTAAACTTATAAAATTTTGAAGAAGGAATTTAACATCAGGTATTAGCTAAAATTAAAGTAATTAATTGTCTTGACATTTATGTCGCACAGAAATTATTTGTGGTTGTAGTTTTTAATTTTTAAATAGGAAAATTGAAACTTAAAGCATACGTCTTAGATTTCAGAACTTTTGATTTTTATTGTAATTGAATGTAACTGATTGTTTTGTCACAGCCTGATTTTTGTGCTGTGCATATTCTGTGTTTACTGGAGGCAGATGTCAGAGATTTTGCTTGTCTTGCGTGTTTAATGAATGGCAGTTTATTATACTGTCCCATGTAATTAATACACAAAATCCGCAAGTGAAAGTGCTACTTTGTTGAATTTAAATAAGATCTTCACTCATACTGACTACTTTGCAGGTTTTGGGCACCATAGCTAATAATTATGTCTAAATTATGCATTTGTTTAAACATTATACACACACATAACATTTTGAAGATATTGCTTGTTGATGATTGCAGTGTTTGCATGTGAAATTGTGCAAATTATGTTTTCAGCTGAACTGATCCATTCCACTAGTCGTTGTAACCTATTGTATATATTTATATTATATTTAACTGAACGGTAATCAGGATGTGTTTTTGAGTTGAAAATTGGATGTGCAAATGCTGTCTGTATTGTTCTTTTTTGTCTTGTGTTGACTTTTTTGTGTTAATCCGTAAAAGTCTCATTAAAATTAATCCTCTGTCAAGCACGTGAATGCCCACAGTGATGCACGTTTAAAAACTTCATGGATATGTATGATGCTATATATACTTTATACACCTTTATTCGTCAAATGGCAGCCATGAAAGAAACATAACTAATAACGATAGATAATAATAATAAAAAAATAATAATGCTGACAAAAAATACAGTTCTATGAAACATATAATACGATGCAGTTTTACAGTAGGCCTACAAAACACGCATTTTCCAGTAAACGGATTTACGACGTTTTACCAGTACAAGAACGACATGCCAAATAAAGCCATTCAATCGAAATGTATTCGCAGTGACATTTACAAATAGTTTACTAGAAGCGATTGGAGATCTCCAGTGCGCGCCGAGAACTGTGCTGCCGCATGGTGAATACAACGTAGGCTTATCCAATAATTGCTTGTCATTAACGCCTCGCTTTGGCCACCCGTCCAAACATTTTATCCAATAATTTCCGGATCCGGATTGAAGAAGGAAGCCTGGGTCAGAATCGTGAACCGGATCGTCAACGAGATGTGAGTAATCCAGCAGTTCGTCCAAACATGCTGAACGCGTTTAAATCCGTCTGCTTTTGGTTTCTGCTCAGAACGCCGCGTTTGTGACATGTGCGTGATTGTAGCGTAGTTGTAATAAACGTTTAGGCTTAAACGTTAAAAAAATTATTAGCATTTAAAAACGTTTTAAACGTTATTTTCTCAACGTTTTTTTTCATTTTCGGTAAACACTAAACGGCCAGGATGACAGTGACAATAAATTAAATAACGACAGATTTTATATCTAAACTTGCTAACTCATGTATGATGGCAAAAATTTGGTGAATGTGAAAGACTGTATCTCGAAACAATGGGTTTAGTCAGTCCACCAGGTAAAAGCGGTTTACTTTTCGTTTAAAGACGTTTTTTAATTAACTAGACTGGCAAGCCTTGCTCGAGGCTAATTACCGTCCGCGAGTAGCCGCAGTATCATGTACACAAAAAACGCACAAAAATCCATGTGATCTTGGCCTATGACCTTTGACCTTGAAAACTAATGGGTTTTTTGAGAGGTTGTCGAGGTACATGTTCGTGCAAAATTTGGTCAAGCTAAGTACGGCGGTTAACGGTTTATGAGTTATCTTGTTTACAGACAAAAAATCGTCAGAAAAACAATATTGTCGTCACTACCGCGGGCAGTAAAATGTTTTAAGAAGTTTATAGATATCTCCCTGACGTTAACTGCATCTATGTTTTGCAGTGTGCGGAGGCGTACAGTGCCCGGCAGTAGGTACTCCTCTGATGTTGTCATCTCCTGACTTCAGTGACGACGCCGTCTACAATGACACTGACTACCAGTGCATCTGGACGTTCCGCTGCCACGGACCACCGTCGAGCTCTACGCTACTAGACTTCCTTGCATTCAACCGCAGCGACGATTTGCCCGTCGACTGCGACACCAACTTCGTCGAGATCAGGGAAGGTTTGTATGCGTCCGATTTAAACCGAAATAAACACATGCATCGGCGCTTTTCAGTTGAAAAGCGTGCACACCAATCTTTTTCTACGCGTTGTTACCTCCGCCAAGGAGGTAATGTTTTTTGCCGGACTTTGTTTGTTTGTCTGTGTGTGTGTACAAGATAACTCAAAAAGTTATGGACGGATCTTTCCGAAATTTTGAGGGTATGTCGGGCATGGCATAAACTACCAGTGGTTCAATTTTGGGGGTGATCCGGTAGGAATCCTGGATTCTGGATCACTTTGAAATTTTCGTCACCATTGCGTTAAAGGGGGCATAAGGGAACCGCTGGCAAAGCGAAGATGGTGACGCCGCCTGGCGAATAGCTTTGCCTTGGCGGAGGTACCTGCGGGCTACTGCTTTTCTAGTTGTTTAATGTTTTTGATGTAGGCACAGATCCACAGTCGGACGGATAAGCAAAACGCACATGTCTAGTGGCACTGTCAGGTTTATATTTCCAACGAAAATAATTCACAAAGTCACTGCAGCACGTTTCACACTGGCTGGTTTTTACACTTCCATAGGTGTTATGGACAACTTTTAACCTTTAGGAAAAACACGAAGAAGGAAGACAGCGACAGAAAAGTTTGCGCGGCTCAGAACGAAACTGTCTGCCTGTGATCAGGTACACGTAAAAGTTGTATAGGCGAAAACAGGTTTTAGCACACTGATGGCAGCATGGATACATTTCCATACGACGTCCGCAGTTTCGCGCGTAAAGCCACCACGGTTCGCCCACAATCTCAGTACGCTTAGAATGCTAAAAGTATCGTAGAGGAAAACGTAGATGATGGAAGTGGCAATGAGCATGATGGTATCGGCACGGCCGAGTTGTTGGTGGCTGAAGTCTGGTGATGTGGCTGAACTTCGAGATTGGCGGATGCAGCGTTTGCTGGCTGCTCGACGTACTTGCACATCGACCACCACGTTCAGCACTAGAACAGCCATCGGCACGATTCTTCTGAACGCAACGGCAATGGCGATAGTGTAGACGACTTCAACGAGAACTAGATGCCGGATGAGCGAGTTGATAGTTTCGGCAATTAGACCGACCACTGTCAGACTCGCGGTGACTTTCTTCGCTCTGCTTACTGTACACCAGAATTGTGCCTGCACGCTCACAGGGAATACGTGTACAACTGATCGTAACTGTTTAACCTGTATGCTGTTACGGTTAATGGCACGAGTAGTTTGGCGTCTTTAGCATATCCGGCCAAACAGGCACACTCTACGATACGTTTTATTGGCCGACCGTACTAACGATCTTGCCTATGTCGCAAGCGGTCGTCTGTCGTCTGTAACGGATGTGTTGCCGCTAAACGGTACGCCTTACGGAAAAACGGTTCAAGGAAACAAATAGGGTTGCTCGACCACTAAACTGTGGTACCCTAACTATGTCGCTCTCTGCAGCGGTTTGGCCGCAATTGCACAAACTACATGTACATCGAAGCAGTTACTTATTTATTTTAGCCGGAATTAGTGCGATTTACAGGAACTATTTAAAACGGTTACGATCTCGATATTAAATAAGTAAATAATAGACGAAATGCAGCAAGGGTTAGGCTAGACCCGTAAGCGACTCACCAACCGTTTTCTCGCTCGCTCGTAGGTAAATCTCGCTCGCTCAGCTCGCTCACCGAGCTTGACTTTGCCTTAGCCGCTACGTATTGGCATGGAGCCCACAGCTTGCTCATATAGGCTCATCATACAGGCTTACGCGTCTATTTTTTAAACTTTATTTAGTTATTCTCTGTAC
>Ga0209454_1003424_pt1 | contig 11349 bp, 5 predicted proteins | sample WorMetHERISLAND1_2_FD_187400 | JGI IMG/M metagenome (GOLD analysis project Ga0209454, IMG submission 187400) | Marine gutless worms symbiont microbial communities from Max Planck institute for Marine Microbiology, Germany - Olavius geniculatus... | ecosystem: Host-associated > Annelida >...
GGGGCATCAAAGAGCGGTACCCCCTAAAAGTCGTTATTTGACCGTTGTTGGCCAGTCTACTGTGAAAACGGTTGCAAATATCCAGGGATATGCTGCCTATGCCAACAAGCACTAGTGATGAGCTTTTTAGTCGTATCAACGTCGATGACTTTGAAAGACTTTGAACTCAAAAAAAATAAAAGGTTTTATGTTTTTTTGCAATCTTTGTCTGCGCCGCGCACTTCAAAAGTGAATTACGACCATATGGCTGGAGATAGTCTAAGGCAATTCGCGAACAAGAACTGCTATATGTTTTTGCGCGTCTCGTGAGCATTAGCTCAAATTTCTTGTACTGTTTCAGATATGACTACGTCGTATGCTTGTCGTTGTTTTTAATAGGACGATGTAAGTTGTTATTTTAGTCCAGATAACAAAAATGTTCAAATTATTAAAGCTAAAACGGTTTATAACAAAAAGCCCAGCTGTCGCTAGGAGAGCCGACCACACTGGTTGTGAGTCACTTTTCAGGTCATCCAAGGTCGATGATTTTTATTTTATCTAAAAGAGTGTATGCCACTTCTTGATATTAATAGTAACCTAATAACCTAAGCTCTATCTTGCACCGTTTAGCCGCAATAGCGCGTAACGTCCTTCAAGGACATCCAAGATCAATAATTTTTATTTCGTTTGACAAGGCGTATGCCACTTCCTATTAGTAATTAGTAATATACATGTGGCTTTATCTCTCACCGTTTTCGAGATATGGCCAGTTTTCCGATAAAAACGCACATTTTTCTTACTCCCCTCCATTTAACCCCCAATTTGATAATGTTTTTCTTGCACTAAATGGCTGAAATTTTGCATGCTTCAATTTAACAGACATGGCTAATTATTCGTATATTTTACGATCCAAAGCTTAGCCACAATACATCTGCGACAGACGAACGGACAAACGGACAGAGCGACAGACAGACGAACGACAACATGCTAACAGCTCAACCGTTACTTAAGTACGTTAAGCTAAAAACTACGACTAAAATAACCGCAGAGGTCACTAAATAAATTGAGTCCCGAAAATTAAACTAGAGTGCACACAGATAGGGCCTATAATTGACATAGTTGCTGGTTTGTACAGTTCCTGTATAACGTATATCGTATCACGGCTGAAAACACGGAAGTATTGAAATGCAAGCAAGCGTGCAACTGCACGAGCGCGTGATGTCATTACATCAGAGCAAACTTAACCATGGGCCTACCTGGCTGCTTGCAAGCAAAACTATACGGGCGCCTATTATATAGACCTATGCTATAGGCCATTTATACAGGCCGAATCGTTTGCAGATAACGGTATAAGACTGCCGCAGTTAAACTACGTATAGTACGCCCTGTTAAGCGGTGATTTTATTTGTCGATAATGCAATTACACAGCGACCTGGGAACTGGTCCACGGTTGGTCTCTATGTGCACTTGATGACACTAAGGACTTGCTCAGATTTGCTGCACGCCGTCGAGTCGGTAAGTAGAAACTCATGTTTTAAGTGTTTTTAGTCGTGCTATTCGTTTCACGTATTGTGACGCAAATTACAGCACCTCGATCCGTACCAGTCAGTAAGAAGAAAAGCCACACCAGCTCGTTTCAAGGCCGCGTCTTTGATTTTTGACGCGCTACAGCTATGCTGTAAGCGTCTATGTCACGATTGTCATTCATCTGTCTGTTGTCTGTAACGGATGTACCCTAGCATGCAAAATTTCAGCGATCTGGTGCAAGGAGAACATTTCCAAAATTAGAATAAATGGATAGAAGTAAGAAAAAAGTGAGTTTTTCAACGGAAAACTGGCCATATCTCGAAAACGGTGAAAGATAGGGCCAAAGATTACTATTGATTACTTACAGGAAATCGCATACGCTCCTTTAGATGAAATGAAAATCATCGGCCTTGGATGACCTAAAAAGTCAGTACTGCAACAGGAACTGTATAGACTGTAGCGCGTCTTCCCTAGCGACAGCTGCGCTTTCTTGTTAAAAGCGTTACACTTTTGGGGCCTTTTAATGGCGATTAATTTGTTAACGCGCTATAGCCTACGCGCTAATAAGTATACGTACATAAATCGTTATAGTAATCATCAATCAATTCATTAACATTGTCATCACATTTCTATAGCACCGTTAGGGTCTTGACCTCATTTAGGCCTAGACGTAGATTATAATTATAACGAGTTGTGTAATGAATCGCTGTTGCTAACGGCAACATCTATAAAAAGTTGCGCGAAAAGCCTGCCTGGATGGAAATCCGATCACAGGAAATGCGTGAATAATTAAAATTGTTATACATCATTTGGTCGACTATGAACACAACACGTAGAGAAAACGCGATTTCAGAAAGCGACGACGAGTGCAGACCAGTTGAGATTGATGCATTAAATTCAGCGCTCAGACTGCATCGAAAAACAACAACAAACGATCGCGCAAAAAACAATAGGGCCTGTGTTAGTTTCTCATAAAATACTTGAGGTTTGGGTTGGTTGTGTCATAAGTGTTTAACGATAACGACCAGTAAAGGCATATGTGTAGCGGAGGACATTCGCTATTCACGGAACGCTTGTTTGCTAATTAGCGTGGACTGTCAGTCTGTCGTCTATCTCTCGTTTGTCGTCTGTCACATTCGCGCGCTCTGCTCAAACCGGTTAACGGATCTAGATGCCATATAGCTGGCAACTTGTGGGGTTTGACAACACATTGTCTTGGATAGGGGTCTTTGAGCCCTCAAGGGAAAAAATTTGGGGATTAAAACCCCAGCAAAAATATGCAATTGCAAGTTGCGGCCAAACCGTCAGTTCAATGCTGCCAACAGGCGAATACAAACGAGCAGTTTGGTGACCTTGCCACGCCACAGCGTTTACGCTTTTTGCTTTGGTTGTTGTTATTATTGGCGTGATTTGGTTTGTCGCGAATGGTTGGCGACGTTTATTGCACCGCATGCACGTTCTCTGCAGCAAGTCGTGCGTAGTTGTAACGTGTCGCAAGACCACCCTACCGCAAGTTTCCGCGGATACAGAACGCCCGAATGACTCATAAGTCATATAACAGTTAGCTTAGCACCGGTGTAGTAGAAAATTTGTCGCACCGGCAAATTATTCCTACACGCAGCAGTACGGGTTAGGGTTAAGATTAAGGATAGGGTTAAATTTAGGGTTAGGGTTACGGTTAGGAGTATGGTTAAGATTAGGGTTAGGATTGGAGCTAGGGTTAAGGTTAGGGTTATGGTTAGCGTTAGCGTTAGCGTTAGTTACATTATGACAATATGGAGGTGGGAAAAATTTTCCAGGTGCGACAAATTTCCCACGACACCGGCTAGCGGCTATACGGTTAGCAAGAATCGCGTACAGCTTTGAGCAAGTACGGAGTCGTGAAGCTTTGCAGCTGCTCAGCCATGCGTGGCGTACTCGTACAAGCAGCAAGCAATAGACAGACTGATTGATATAGGAAACAATACAATGACTGAATAAAGGCTGCCATTTAGGTGATAAATTATGACATACTATAATGCACGCGTCTTACCGTCATGTTGCAATAGTAACTAACTCTTTGGTGATGGACAATCTTAGCTAAAATTTGTAAACATCGTGTCTGTCGCGGTGCAGTTTATGAAATTACGAATTCCAATTGTCTTCAAATGTGAAATAATTATATACACTTTTATTTGCCAAAAATAGTAGCAATTACAATATGCAACATAATAATATACTTTTTCCTCCCGAACTTCGGTAATCGCTGTAAAGCAAAGCTGATGAAAATTTAAAGCCTGTTTGCATATTAGCACAAACCTAAGATCCGAAGTCGTGGTTACGTATAAAATTGCGTGTTATCGTTTGTGGTGAAACTGGAAGTCCTGCAAGATTTGCCTTTAAACCATAAGTTTTGGTAAAGACAGTTGGTGGTACGGTATGCATACAGGTGACTGGTGTATATACTTTACGCTTATGGATTCTGAAAGTAGAATCTTTCACGGAATTAACACAGAAGATTTCGTGATCTTAGCTTGCATCGTTTTGACAGGATCGCAGAGTGTGACAGACACACAGACGGACGAACGCTTCTGTCACAGATAATACGTTCTGTAAAGAATCGACGCATACGCCAATTACGGATTAATTTTAACAGCGGCGGATCCAGAACTTGGAAATAGGGGGGCGAAAGGGTACGGGATGGGGCAGGGGGAGGGAGCAAAAATGGTGCATTTTGTGCAAAATTTTCACCATTTTTGAGATGGATCTAGTCAATAGGGGGGCGGCCGCCTCCCCCCGTGAATCCGCCACTGAATTTTAACGCAAGGCGCTGAATAAATTCACGTTATGCTTAGTTTACTCGCACGACGAAGGTTGTCATGATACAATTAACGCAGCGTTGCGACGGGCATGTTTTTGGCGATTTATTTTGGGACGGATTTGCGCTCTGCCTAAACACGGCATATCACCGCATATCTCAACAGATCAACGCAATTCAACCGTAGATCCCAGAAATTGCTTATGTTAGTGACCGCAAATCAGTCATTCAATCATTGTCTCTGGCACCGCAGATCGATTTAGCCCACAGAGTGGTCTGCTGTGATCTGCGGTGTTCAGTTTGGACGGACCGCGGATTCACGGTCTGTGAACTCGTAACATTTGTTGCGAGTGACGAAGACGACAGACAGTAGACTAAGGGAAGCTGATCGCTGTTGTCAATACTAATTTACACAAATACACAGGACCAGCATCCGGGCCCACGAGCCACTTCCGGCCCGGCAGCGGTCGTCATGTCATGTCACGGCGCTACAGGGTTAACGCACAGTGTTACAATAGTTCAGCCGATATTCGCCAAGGACAGGGCCATCACGTTTTGCGCAAAATCGACCGCTGCTTGCATGATTCACGCATAAAGGTGCGTTCTCACTGCGCGCGTTAACGCGCGTGACGAGCGTCACGCGCCGTACGACGCGTGAGGGTGAGGTAACGCTTGGATTAGGACTTGATTGAACATTCAATAGAGATGGTCCACGCGCGTTAGCGCGCGTGATGCGCCGTACGGCGCGTAACGCGCGCAGTGAGAACGCACCTTAACACCTATACACGCAGGCGATACTGCAGTAAAAAACGTGACTGACGTCGCCCGACCTAGCCTATTGTAGAGGCATGCGTTTTGATCTTCATTTTTTCAGACTTAGCCCAGTTACTGTACGCTGTGGATTTTTTTAAATAACCGAATTATGTCGTCGTTAGTCGGAAGCACTTTATGCTTCATGTATTCCAACTGTGTTCCGTTGACGTACTTGCTCGACAATTCGACCGCTGTAAAATGTTCAATTTTTAGCCGACCGTAAGGTCATGCATTCGCCTGTGTGCTTGTCGTCTGTAACGTTTATGTATTGTAGCTAAACGGTACGTCTTGCAAAAAAAACGTCCGAAGACGTAAATAAGATAGCCCGACATCTACCACGACCCCAAAGTTTGCATGAACCATTACGACCAAACTATATCAGCGCTATGGTTATTATTAACAGATTGCCGTCACTTGCAAAAGCCCTATCTAATGCCTTCATTGCCGATTCCCCTTTCTTCCAAACAGAGATACTGACCTAATCTCTCATTCACATTTTTGCTGGCAACAGCCATTTTTTGTTTGTCTCCATATTATATACGTTTTTGTGACACCCCGTTTTCACTCGCTCACAATGTCATCCAAAATGGCACCAGAGTTCTTTAGATCCGCTTACGTGTTATAAAACAGCATAAGTTTCATTTAGCCAGTCGAGTCTCTGGGCTACAATTTTGTGGCTAAAAATAAAAAAGTAAAGGTTGTCAATTTGTACAGCGCATCGTCGTGTATAAGTTACACACTTCTAATGCGCTTTTCGTCACTAACCAGAGCCGTCGATCGCACAGCCGCCGCGTGCAGCCTGCAAACACAGGCTGGCGCACCGGCAGGCAGCCCAGTCAGCTGTACAAAGGTCCCCACCTTCCGTAACCCATATAATGGGTTACTAATTTAACCGACCCCGGAGGGATGGCAGGCTAAGTTGGCCTTGTTGATTGACTGATAGCGAACGCCGTACCCACAAAGCGGTCAAGCAGCCGTCCGTCAGTCTAGCGCAGGATAAGGAAAGTCCGCCGGCCATGACTGACGTTCTAACCACTATGCTACGCCACCAACTTTGTTAACCATGTAAGTCTATCGTTGGTTGCTCTAGGATTTATTGTTATTTTTTGCAGAAATGAGCGCTTTCCGTAGCGAAAACGTCAACAATATCGTAAGTTTATTTGCCGTTTATCTGATATTGAACAGCGCAATCTCTACACTTTTGACTTAGCAACTTTTACACAAAACTGCCATAGGTTATTATTTATTTTACTTCTCGTTTATGCAAACAAGAACTTTGAGCTAATGCTCACGAGACGCGCGAAAGCCTATAGCAGTTCCAATTCAGTAGTTTAGCTGAAAATTGGGGGTGTTCACGTTAAGTTAATATACAAATGCCAAATTCTTTATCTGGATCGCATAGGCCTAACGATAGTAACGTGGCGCCACCTTGTGAATGATATAGACTTGTGTCGCAGCCCGAAATCGCCAAAAAATCTATAAAACCCCCTACTTTGGCGTTCAAGGTTATTTAAGGTCATTGAATTTGGCGCCAATCGAGAGCCAGTGTACGACTTCCTATTAGTGATTAATAGTAACCTAGGCCCTATCTCGCACCGTTACTGAAATACAGCGACTTATTGGCCAAAAATCGCAAATTTTGCCTACCCCCTCTTATTTAGCGCCCTTCGAATTTATGGAAACGCTTTACGGTTCCTGAAACTAGGATCTCACGGGCAGCCGACGGTGAAGAGTTGGTGATTCTAGCTTGTACTGTTTTGTTTTCAGGTTCATGATGATTACGAGAATATACCAGAAACGGTTGAAGGTTAGAAAGTCTCCTTTTTAGACCTCGTTTTACAAAACAACTATTCAATTACTTATCACATCTTTGCTTAATTTTGATTTATTAAAATCCCATTTTTAGGTTTATTTACTGATAGACTCGAGACCAAACTAAAAACAAAGCTATCGTTAAGTCCCCACCGCATTTAAAGCGTAACATGACACTACTTTGTGAAATATCAATGTTCAGCAGTTGCGCCGACTGAAGTATGGGAACGGCAAACTAATAATACAATAAACTGAAGAAAATGCGATCACGGTATAGATGAGCTAGTACGAAGTCAGCAAGACCAGCTACAAATTATTATTGTAGTTTAGTTAGTACTCCAAGTAACCACAGGCGGGTGTCGTATGAAAATTATACGTAAACATTCATCAAAATACAAGCTCTTTTTATTCCTCGCGCGCTACGTTCCTAAGGTAGCGAAGAGGAGTATATGAGATAAGCGTAATATTGAGGACCGACCGACGACCGACGACCGACCAACGACCAACCTCAGTCTGTTCCTGGAAGAGCCTTCCAGGAAAAACTTCAAACGGCCATATCTCCATAACGGTGCCAGATAGACGCATGCGTTGAGGTATAACAAGACAAATGGCCACTAGCGTCATCGACCATTATTGGAAATTTTTTCTTCTTAGTTCCTAAAATCGAGCAATATTTATGAACTTTGAGGAGACAATTTCCAATAACGACCTCGACGCCAGTCACCATTAATATAATATTAAACGAGTTTCAATTAGACAGCGGGTCTCTAATACATGCCGAAAGGAACGAAAAAAGCTCTTAGAAGAATACAAAAGAAAATAATGCGCGAGGAGTACATTAGATTGGTCACAATTCAATAATATTTCTTGTAATTATATAATTTACATACCGTTTTAACCTATCAGTCTATCGAAAGACACAGTGTCGTGTAAATAATTTTTCATAGCAATTTTGGTTTCTAGTATTTTCAATTGATGTTTGCTAACGAACTGACTGAAGCAAGCCGTTATTCAAGACTTAGCTGCCTAAAACAGTTGCTGATAGGTGTTATTTAGTGAGCAAACGTGTTTCGTATTGATTACACTGATAAAGTTGAAGAATGGCATGATAATTCTTGGCATCTGGTAAAGCGAAAAATAAAATGTTACAGGAAAACCCTTTTTTCAGGCAAGCGACAGAGTTGCTGTCTGTTGTACGAAGAGATTATAAACTGCATGGCTCCACGCACACTACAGTTTACAGCATTAGTATTTTACAAGGTAATGCAGCGACACGTCTAATAACAGTTTTATTGCTGAATCTGTGAGTGAAAACATTCTTAAAAACAGTGTAGAGATGATACAAATAATTGCCGTAAGTTAACTGTTACACAAAGCAAAGCATCGTGCACGAACTTTGTCATATTATTTGCTATTAGACTCTACTTAACGCATGCATTTATCTTACTCCAGGCAATGGTGTGACATAGGCTACATGCGCGTCGAGTATTCAGCATTAATTTTAAAAGTCCTTGTAAAATGTGATTATCGTAATAAAACTAATAATAGAATTTTTATTGATATGTGGCTTGCACTGCAGCATTCTTTTTTAGATTTTGCCAGAAATTATTAAAACCGGCCACTGTCTTACAGTTATTTTTTAATAACTAGCACAGTTTTCAGACACGATTTATCTAAAGTACCCTATAAGTTCTGCGCAAGTTTGTACACCACGTATACTGCTCTGTGTTAAGCAGAGTAAACGGAATCTACGTGTAACGACCCGTCTCCAATGTATTGTAGTTTTTATTGCATTATTGTATTGTATTTTATCGCCCGTGAGCGAGCCCTACATTAGAGGCGTGCTGGCTGAGTTGTATTTCTTCTCTGCAAAGCGTTTGAGTGGATTAGCGATGCCAACCAAGGGTGTGACAGGCGAATGGTATAAAGACAACCCCAGCCCCCTGAGACAAAACTTTTCTACGACACCCCCTGCGACGGAATCCCTAACGTCAACAAAGCTTCCTCCAACAAACTCTCTTTATGACAATTCCCTACCACAAAACCCCCTGTTCGTTGAGGCGCAACATGCAAATCGGTTTCATATAATATTTGTCCTTCGGTATGTACAAAAGCTACTAATATCGATCTGATCTGCTTTTCGCGTAAATGGGGTTTTGTGGCAGGGGGTTGTCATAGAGGAGGTTCTGTTGAAGAAGAGTTTTGTCTTACGGGATTCTGTCTTCCACTCGACAAGCGACGCTATACGACTGTCGACTATAGAAACTATAAAACGTACGACACACAGTGGGCTACTGTACAGTATTTACTTAAATAGACCCTGTAAAACTTCTTTGCTTGTTGTACGTCAGGCTTTTATGATCCAACATCTGCAGAACACAGCAGTGCACGTTTCCGCACGGTTTTAACCAATGGGCTTTTGTCTCCTGAATTTCGCGCTTTTTGTGATAATAATAAACAAATGTAATATATTTATAATACGAATAGGCTTAATAGCATCCAAACCATAGTTAAAATGCATTCATTAGCGCTACAGGTATGATCACTATTATTTAGCTCGCATCGAAACATCTGTGGCTGATCGTGGGTACCGAGTACTGAGTATGCTCAGGTCACTCAGCCTTCTGCCCTAAGCGGGATGGAAAATTAGTAGCTTGTCCACGGGGTGAAGGCCTAGTGTTGCTGTGGTATGTCTGCTAGCTGCAAACCACGGTTCCAATGGCTCGCTGACGCGGGCAATGGATGGCTGCATAGTGCGCGGCGATATCAGTAGCTCGTGCCAACCAGCTGCCACTTCCAAGATTGTAAAGCGATTCTGGTCACGAGTCTAACTTGTGTAAGAAGCGCTATAGCAAGTACCGGACCTTCACATTTATTTTTTTTTACGTTTCACGTACGGTAGTGCTAAAGATTAGAAGCTATTGAAATTATGCATTATCAGGCGGAGTCACTCTAGTGCAAGCGATTCCGCCTATAGCTATACATTTTTCCGTAGCATGATCTGTCTGTTTGTCGTGTGCCCTCTATCACATTCGTGCATCCTGCTTAAGTCGTTCGACAAATTTTGATGTAATTTCACTAATTTGGCAGGTACACTGACTTTGGTCCGCTATTCCAAAGGCACTACTCCGAAGGTCCACTATTCCAAAAATCCATTGTTCCCACTAACCCTAACCCCAGCCCTAACCCTAACGCTAACTCTAATCCTAAACCTAAATCTTACCGTAGCATTATTGTAGCGCGTATCTGCACAATGGACTTTCGGAATAGCGGATCTTTGGAATAGCGGGCCGGTACCGGTACACTTCAGGGGTCCAGTGACACGTCGTGTCAAATGTTTAATGTGGTCTCTGATTCTTAGAGGAAACGGAGATTTTTGTGGTCCAAACCCACAGCCAAAACATACTATTGCAAACTGTTGCTGCCACCTGACGACTAAAAAAGCGATTTCGCCTAATACCAGATTACTTTGGTTACTTATTGTGATATAGGTCAGAGTGGTGCGACTGAGCCAGTGTCAGTGATAGCATCCAGGTTAAGTCAATCATCATCCTCATCACCATCAGCAGCTGCAGCAGCTCGGCGACAGCTTCAGCACCGCATCTCGACAACGAGCAACGGCAGCAGCAGCAGCAGCAGCGGTACTGGCAATGCCGGCAGCCTGGCCGGTATCCAGTTTCCGCCACTATCTGCTACAGCGGCGGTAAAAAAACTGAAGTTTAAGATCGATTGTAGGAAACATATTTGTTCCAATCAACCTGCCTACTTACATTCGCTTTTGAAGCATTACGCACCCTCTCATAGTCATAGTTTGCGTTATTCTTACTCTAATTTGCTCTCTGTCTTACGTGTCTGTACCTGTTTTGGTTCCTGTAGCTTTTACTTTATTTTATCGCACATAGGCGAATAGGTCTATTTTTATTCCATAGGCCAGGTATATTTACGGATGGGCAGAAAGACTGAAGGAAAACGGCAGCTGGTGCATTAGCAAGCGTGATCTAAGTAACATTGTTCGGTCGCAGTGAAGTGTCTGTAGCAGCTGGACAAAACGGCCGCGTAATGAATTCGATACAAGTAGGTTTAAATACAGTAGGCTTATACCTGCAGGACCGTAACCAAAGGGGGTATGAACCCCTTTTGTCGTCAGCCCGAACCCGAAAGAATTGGATAAAACAACCAACACGTCAGTAACAAATGCATCGCTTTTCGAGCTCAAAAACCAGTCCAATCGTCTGTAACACGTGGACATCAGTTCAAACTCTGTAAACTTTTATGTCCACCTGCTTTCATTGCTAGCACTTTTTGGCAGCGGGTTGTCAACATGTGGAATGCTGTCCCAGAAAATATTGTTGCAGCCACATTCCTGGTTTTAATAATTTCTGGCAAAATCTAAAAAAGAATGCTGCAGTGCAAGCCACATA
>Ga0209454_1003430_pt1 | contig 11342 bp, 7 predicted proteins | sample WorMetHERISLAND1_2_FD_187400 | JGI IMG/M metagenome (GOLD analysis project Ga0209454, IMG submission 187400) | Marine gutless worms symbiont microbial communities from Max Planck institute for Marine Microbiology, Germany - Olavius geniculatus... | ecosystem: Host-associated > Annelida >...
TTTGAAAGCCAATATGCGATTTCCTATTAGTGATCAATAGCAACTTAGGCCCTATCTCGCACCGTTTAGCCGCAATAGCGCGTAACGGCCTTCAAGGTCATCCAAAGTCAATGATTTTCATTTAATCTGTCTAATCGGTCAGAGCGTATGCCACTTCCTATTGGTGATTCATAGTAACCTAGGCCGTATCTCTCACCGTTTGCGAGATACGGCCACTTATAGCTTTAAACATTCCATTTATCCATCGCTGACCCTCTACGACCTACCGTTCATCCACAATACCGCATGATTGGCTTACCATAGTGCATTATTACCCTTCAAGGTAATTTAAGGTCAATGATTTATATCTCATTTGAAAGTTAGTATGCGACTTCCTATTAGTGATCAATAGCAACCTAGGCCCTATCGTGCACCGTTTAGCCACAGTACATCCGTGACAGAGAGACGAACAGACAGACGGACGACAACTCATGCCAACAGCTCGACCTTTATTAAAGTACGGTCGGCTAGAAATTAATAGTGACAGCAGTAAAAAACTTATTAATGGTTATAATTAACTCAGTTTGCTGTTTATCACAGTACAGACTTGCAGAAAAGTCTTATTTTACACAAAATCGACGGCACGAACGTCTTCAATTATTTTATTTTAGATTTATTTTATTTTATTACATTGCACATGTATGTACCTGAGATGAGGCTAGATATGATAAGCGGTAAGATGATCATTTTCAGCATTCTCATGAGCACGTCGCCAGGAAACGATATGAGCAAGATCGTTTCTTCGCTGAGGTTGTAAGGTCGCAGAATAAACCCGATCAGCGTTCCCACTAGCACACCGCTGACTGTGAGAACGAGCAGCAGATTGTTTTTGATCCATCTCAACAAACCCATCGTGACCCGTATCACCTGTACGCACAACACGCAGTGTGACTTTAAACTTACGTCGTCCTTGTGCCGACACATTGTGCGACTGTCCGCATACAAATGCGCAAGCCCAATCATAACCAAAACCCGTGACTTTGTAAGCTAAAAATTAACACACCGGTTTATTGAACGTTCACATAAATTGTAGTTTTTCTATGCTTCTGTTAGTAGAGCCTAAACGGGAGAGACAAACGGACAGACAGAGAGACGGGTAAGTCTCGTAATGTGGCTTTGAACAGCTGCATAAAAAGTAACGCTGCGATAACGAAGTCATTTTTGTTACAACGTCTAAGCTTACATCGTATGTCAGTCGAGACATAACAGCGGCTTAAACAAAAAGATCATACGTCGGGCTAAGTTTACACAGTACAGCTTCTTCAGTAGCCAATACAAGTATAATATATAACACGCACGATCGGCACGAACGGTTGCAGTTATAGGCTACAATACAGAAGTGCCCGCTAAGAGAACAATGTCGCAACTTGATGATTACAGACCGAAACAACAAAGAAATGCATCATTATGACACAAGATAAGTTTAAACGCGTATTACAAATTTTATTATACTAAAATACTGTCTATACTGCCACTGAAATCCGAACCTGTGCCGCCTTGCATTGCTGTTGCAATTCCATCTCTTACCCCTGAGGTTTCGTTTATCACTAATGGAAAAAAATCTCCAAACTTGCCTTTATCTAACGAGACATTCAGCCAAATTTTTGAAAAAAATACACGTTAATGATATACATTGTTGTCTGCACATTTAAACTCTGTTAATTATTAGCAAACGATGTCGGCCTCAGTGCCGTCATAATAAAGTGCAACCGTTCGCTTGACCTCTGAGTGTGAAAAATTCGCACACCGATTACTCCTGCCTTGGAGAACGTATGCACCAATTTTGCCATTTTACGCATTTTTGCTTTTGAGTTAGAAGTCCGGACAAACAAGACGCGTAGTGCCGCCTATTAAAACAACCATACATAGAATAAATGGACATGCGGTTTATTTACTGACAGGGCCACACGTGGCAGTGCATCTAGACGCACAGGTCGGCTGCTGTAGCGGCGTCGACTCAGTCGGCTGAAGCTGACTGCCGCCATTCTTAGCGTCTCCCGCCTCCATGCTTCCAATCACCACCAACTACGATCTACAGAAGATTTCACATTGTCTGAGCGAATAATACACACGCGTATAAACCGATTAAACTATGCTGAAATTGAGTGATATATTTACCAACTCGTATTACAGATTCCGGTTTAATTTTCTTTTCCGGAACAGAAGTTGCAGACTTAATCAAACTTGTGCGGTCAAATCGAATATTTCTTAAATAAACTACAGACAAACTTCAGTGTACGAAATGTACAAAATGTACGAAAAATGTAAAAAAATACAAAATATACAAATAAAAATTAATAAGCTTACAGTAATATATAATGTAACGTATAGGGGAAAAGAGTTCATGTTAATTTAATACTCAGAGCACGTTTATCCAGCAACGTATATTCTAACTGCACTGGATGTCATTTTCATACCAAGGCCGATACGAAAACCCGTGCAAGCTATAGGCCTAATTTACAATGCTGCCAATACAACGACGATGTAGCAATTAAGCCGCAGTGACAGAGTACTACTGTCAGTTAATTGATATTGTCCGAGTGAAACGAGCAAAAGTGGTACTGCACAGCGACGATATAATATGCTGCTTCATTATTGATTTAATCCTGCAGGGCCGTCCATCCGCAAATGCCAGGCTCTGTACTGGTACATGTAGTGTTGACCCGTGCGGCATTAGCAGCAGCAGCAGCAGCAGAAACAGAGCAGTGCCTGGATGGTTGCGTGTCTGTATATGGACCGTTCTGATGTTGCGGGTTGCCAGCGAGGCGGGTCGATGACAATTCGCTAGGCAGGTACGCTCACTCACGTAACATGAAATCTCTATCGATCCCAAGGTCTTGACGTCGTCACGCTACCTCAGCTAAGTCAGCAGCGGCAACGGCGTCTAACTTCAAGCCAAGAAGTCCTTTATGATAGAACTTCTTGTTAAAGCACGGTCGACCGCACACGAAACGGCGACTTGTTGTTCTCTTCGGCCACCGTGTGTAACTCAACAGTCTCGACATTTCGTCTGAGTACAACTGACATAACATTTTGTCAGTTTACTCACGCCGTGGTCGTAGCTAAGCCTATCTATAATGATGATGATGATGATCATAATCATGAGAATGGTTAATTTTTGATTGTTTGATTTATGTAAGTTATGTAATGAACTCATTATCAATCAATCGATCAATAAAACATATAAAATACATATAAAATCATAAAAAATGCAATACAAAAACTGAAACCACGCTGGTCTAGAAATGTCCCACTGCTATAATACCATTGCGCTGGTGTTGCGTCTGATGATGGGGGTGATAATGACGTCATGATGTAGGCCTAGGCTTGTCTACAAGTCAGTTTAGCATCACAGTGCCTCGAGCGCCGCGCAAACGCACTGACTGCACGTAGCGACGTAATCGTCTCCGACGTCCGTCTACTGTCAGTCGTACGTGTCTATAAGTCTGCCTGCAATACACTGCAGTCCAGTCCGCTCGGTGATGTCCCCAGGCCGTTGTTACCTGTCACAGCGTGGGTCGACTCGTCATGTCGCCAATATTGCATCAGCTTATCTCGCGAGCTCAGCGATCTATTTCTGCACTGTGTGCGGCTATTCCGTAAATAGCACAAAACTAGATTTGATTGCTGCAGCCGCTGGCGTAGCCTACATCCGTCATCACTATGGGCGTGGGCGCGGTCCGTCATGGTGCCGCTGTTTTTACCGTTAGCTTAGGAGTAGTTAAAGTGATTGAAACCAAAATGATGCATTTCGCGAGCATTATTGCAAAAGCCAACATTTAGTGCCACCCCAACCACGGAAATGATTCCTGAACAACGTGACACAGAAACAGTTTGAAAACGTTTTCTTCCTGCAAAAATGAAAAGGTTTTATTCAAAATATCTTTATGCCTTTGAGATCATGAGATGTCACTGTAAGCAAGCGTTGCAGTTGCGATGTTTTCGCAAACGTCGCATGTCAGTGGTTATTTGCAGTTAAGTAAGATGTGTTCAACGCTATTTTGCCATCTGGAAAATCAGCAAACAGCAGGTGTCGATAGTAAGTGTGACGGATTAGTCTAATCGTCGGCGTTCAACGGCAATAGACTTGTACAAATCAACAAATGTCATATCGCATGCGCTCATCCACGGCCAGTGGGGCACGTGCTTGCAAGCCGCCCCAGCCTCACGTTACCCTTTAAATTGTCCCAAATACTGCACCGTAAAAAGTCATTTCCGAGCCATGATGCTGCGGCGCTGCTGATCTCCATTTCCTTAGCCCTCAGCCAGACATTAGCTTACACTAGGAGACAATGGATACGTGGCTAGTGCGTCGCGCGATGTGCCTATTTGCGTCCCTTTTGCACACAAATGTTAATGACATAAATGCGACTCTTCGTTCACACTGCCGTTAAAGTTCGCAATGCCCAAGATGACGTAGGTCGTGTTAGCTATTTTTAGCATATCCGCTCGCAGTTTATGTTAACTCAAGCATTGACGGAACAGCTAGCTTAAGTCGTATAGGGGCTTAGGCCTAAGTTGCCTAACGACATTATCTGATGTGAATACAGTAAGAATTTAGAGAGAATACAAAAGTAAAGATCATGTCGCCGTATTACTGAAACCGCACTCTGATGACAGATCGATGCGGCAAAAATCAATCTGAAAAGCGCAGCGAATGACTTCCGTTACGGGTAAAGATAGCATCGGGTATCGAGTCGACCGATGCTATTGCACCACGCAGCAGCAGCAGCAGCCAGCGTGTATACCTGCTGCGTGCCGACGAGACACAGGTGTCAAGTCATTAGTGCGTTCAATTCATCAATACACCGATCGTCCTGGTTGGCTCTCCGCTATTTAAAGCTAGTATTTAAGACTAGCCGCCGAGTCGTCGTTCAGCCTACTCCGCATACTAGACTATCTCTTCCATTTATACACGTCAATAGTGGCAGCTGCCGAGTGAAAGAAGACTCGTTTAATAATCGATGACGTTCGGAGCCATTATGCATTTTGCGTGCACTGCCATCAACACATCCGACAGTACCTTACGAACAGTAATGTGCGCATGCACACGGCACATCGTGCAAAGCTATACGCAACTGAGACATAATACGTATACGCCGTAAAAGCTGGCATGCAATGTTAGTAGCAGATAATTTAATTTGTAGTACAAAGTAATTTGATTGCGAAACTGAAGCCAAGCCGTGTCATAAATACGATTTTCATCAAATGACGTCCAACCTGCAGGTTCTGAAGCATGATGAGCTATTCTGAGCTACCACGAAACACGCTATGATATACTGAGAACGCCACCAGCAGCTGTAGGCCTAAATTAGCACTTTGCAACACAACATCTCCGTTATCATTTGGATAACTAACTGCCGTAAAAACTTTAACGCATGATTGAAAATGTATGCACATAAACAATGTAGTCTGATCTCCAAATTTGTAAAAACTCTTTAAAACACAAAGCAGTAGCCTATTCTACAAACTGCAGGCATGCGTAGTACCACGCAGCAATGCACTGTTATTCTGCTGCTGCTGATGATGATGATGACAACGATGACGATTTCGTTTTGGGATAACATAAAATGCTCACGCTTACAAGTTCTATCCATTTATCTGTGCAGCGAATACTGCGACACTTTTTTTAAAAAAGAGTCTCTTGCTTGAAACCGATTAAAATTAATAGACCATAAAGAAAACGAGATAAAAAACCAATATGTTTGCTTAAAAACTGCGGTTCTTGTTGCGGCCAGTTTGACTAGACTACTGCTACCCACAGCTGTTATTGACCACAGGCAACATCAATGATCCATCTATAGGCTTATAAGATGTACACGCTTGCTCCAAAACACGCGATCTCTAGCAAGATGGAGTAGGCCTACAGTTGTGTACTACCACCAATTTAAGTGAATATCTTGTGTTATGCTCTTGATGATGGTCTTTCTGATTGTCTTTATTAAAGCAATCAACAGACAAACCGCTGTAGACACAAACACAATGCAAAACATGCTGGCATGCTAAAAAACTGAAAACAGTCTTTGTACAATACACGGTACATAAAATTGCACTCATCAATATTACACGCAGAGCAGTTGATGGCGATTAAGGATTAAACTAGTTACCAAGATCATCGTCTATGAGACCTAAAACTGAAGATGCTGTTAGGCCTACCTGGTGTGTTGGCGCAATGTGCTATACGGTAAACCGCAAGACAATTATTCCGAGCTGTCGACGATGATGTCAGTTTAATAATGCGATGAGTTGCTACTGCCGTCTACCAAGCGTCCAGTTGTTGTGCGTTTACTCACAGAACTGGCGTAACAGAAGCGTTGCTGTACGCCGTGACGTATTGCCCGCTGCGGGCTGCTGCTGCTGCTGCTGCTGCGGCCTCTGCTGCGCCGCTGCACTGACTAGCATTGGCATCAGCTTCTTTGTCCTATAGAACCGGCTATAGTCTTGCATTCGCGTACTGCTGTTTGGCACGGTTTCATTTAAGGCCATCGCCGTCGGCAGAAGTCCGTCGAATTCGGAATTTACGCGTTCATTGATGCGACTATGGCTCACACCAAAAGCGCGGCTTATTGAAGACGGGTATAGCAATACCATTCTGGGAGAAGGACAGTTCTGTCCGGAAACTATATAACCTATAAAATGTACAGTATACAAGCTTCACGCGGTCTGCGGCTCTTATGTTTGAGTGAAAACTGGGTAAAGATTAAAAAATCCTATTCTCCACTAGGCTCATGTTAACTGCCGGTAATGGGGATAGGCCTGTTACCACTGAAATGTGGCATAAAAATATACGCACGTGCAATACAACTTCGAAAAGAACGCAAAAAAGTCTCCGGTTTACACATTTCTGCTTTTTGTAGATGCATTTCGGTGCTGCTGTTGTCGTGTTGCATAAAATGCCACTTTCAGCATCAGTGCAGTGTAAATTTTACCATGGTTATTTCTTGAGAATAATTCTTTTGCATCGTACTTAGGCCTACTCGGGCGTTTAAATGTCACGCCTTCACGCTATGCCAACTTCAGCAGTCAGCTCACTGAGTGGGAGAGCTGCAAGTCCATGTGATATAGCCTAATGTGTCGTTAAATTGATCTGACTAATGCTACTTTGCACAGATACCTCTGTCATGTTGAATAATTGCGGTAGTCAAAAAATGCCGCTTTAATTGTGGCATTGCCACGTAGGCCTACTATGCTGCCTATTGTGTACTGAGAATAATTCATGACAGACCATCATAGCGGCACCTCATGCTAAATCGATTAATATCACGACGTCGGCAATAATAACGCGAACTATTTTCACCAAACGTCTCCCAGGCTTAACTGTCGTCTTAGACCAAAGTCTCAGTGAAAGTTGACCTCGCCCAAGTACTGTTTGTGTTTGCTGTTATGTTTAACAAATTGTTGCTGTGAATGTCAGTGCGGAATAAATAAATGAATAAACAAACAATTAATTTGAGCAAAGCTCATCTTCAACGTGTTCAACGTGCAATAAAATAATAATGCGTTTTGAAATAGCAGGTCTACCCAAATTTGAGGCCTCTGTACACAGAACTAGTTAAACCTAGGAGGTCATAACACACACGATTAAAATCTACTTTCTATGCTAGGCCGAAAATGTCGCACGCAGGTCTATCTCTAGTAATGTCGGTGCAGTTTGCTCGTGAAATTGCGTCGCAGCCAATTTAAGATCGCAAAAATCACTAAAACCAGCTTTTAGATTTCAAGGTCGGTCAAGGTCATCAATGTCGATGCCCGATACTTTTTAGAAGCTCGTCAGCAGTTGCTTGTTACAGTAAGCAAGTCTACGTCTATCTGCAACCGTTTGTTGATATTGGCAGAAATCGCGCATTTTGAATAGGTACCACTATATGACGCTTCCTTACAAAAAAACTCCTTAAATCTGGAGAGTCGAAATTTAAACTGCTATAAAATCTACGTTCAATGCTGAAAATTTCATATGCAGCTTGTCTTGGTCATTCTCTGGCCATTTCGTCGCAATTCACTTTTAAAATGTGCACCGCAGCCAAACATCGCAAAAAGTCACAAAGCCCGTATTCTGAGGATCGTTCAAGGTCATCGATGTTAATAGCTCCGGAAAGCTGGTCACCAGTGCTTGTTGTGTTAAGCAGCAAATCTGCCTACCTGCAACCGTTTTCACGCTAGACAAGCCAATATCGAGAAAATGACGACAATTGAAGGGATACCCCCTTTTGATGCCCTCGTTCGAGGAAAATCTCAATCCAGCAACACGAAATTTTGTCGCAGAAAAATAGTTTTCGTGGCAGCCCACAGAAAAGATTTCGTGATTCTAGCTTGCACTTGTTTTTGTAACCCTGCAGGGTATGACAGACAGACACACGGACGGACGGAGTCAGTAACCACGTTTAGAGAAATTACGGGAGTTGTAGAATATTCGACCTGGTACCACCGGTTAGCTGTCGAGCAACTATATTTACTTGTTCAGACACATTTCCGGTAAAAGATGGCGTTTAGCCACAATACATACGCGACAAACAGGCGGACATTCAGACAGACAACAGACAGACAGAACCGTGTAGCAATTTTAGCAAAGGCGCGACCGTTACTGCGTACGGTCAGAAATCAGTCAATCGATCGAAGCGTTTAGTGTATTACCATGTTTTTTGACTCATGGTTTATAGTCGTAATTTAGGCAATCGCCCATCACTAGGGTTTGTTTTTGTTTTGATCAAGCCACCGGAAGTGCATGGTTATGGCGACTTTGTTGTGTTTCGCTAGGTCGAGAACAATTTTTGCCGGCTTATCACGTTATGGAAAATTGTCCTCTCGAGACACGTTGCTTACGAACTTTAGCTTCAGATGTACTAACTGTAGCAAGTTGAGGAACTCTCGTACTTACAAGATAAACAAGGTTAACCTGTCGCTGTTGTCTTTATTTTTCACTGTGTACTGCATACGATGAATTTATTATGTTTTTTTATATATTATTGTTTGTTCTCCCTGACCTTCTGAAAACAGATTGCAGTTGCAGTAGCAGGTAGAGTACGATTGATGTGAATGGAATGTAGATCGGACAGCAATGGGGCGTTGGTTCACAGAGGTATCAGCACCAGCCGTCTGGTTCACCGACATCGATAGCTGTCAACAACATTCATGTCAGCACAACTGTCAGCATGCGCATGATGCTGCAGAAGCTGGCCACTCACATCTGGCCGAAAGATCAGCCTGGTCTTCGTTTCCGTGTCGCTGTGGCCATGTCACTGCTTATTGGTGCTAAGGTATTACTGCTAGTTATGACTGAAAACCGCAGGACACTGCGGAACACTGCAGGACACTTTGAATAACCACTAAAAAGTGCCGAAAACAGTAAAACTATAAGTTTTCGTTAATTTTAGAGCATTATATAGCCACATTGTAGCGGTTATGTGGCGATACTCATATTTCAGGATGTGCAAGAAAACGGCAGGACACATTCACCGAATTCACTGAAGCCACCAGAATTACTGGTGGCTTAAGTAAGCACAGGCAAAAGCCATATAACGCTAACTATTCGAATAACTAAGGTTAACTATGTGTCTCCGGTTGCAGTTCCCGTTTTAAACAGTTTTTAAATTGATTTATTGTATTACTGGTTACACACACGTCAGACAGTGCATTCCATTGATCAGTTACTCTATTGCTAAATACATTTTTCAAATCTAATCTACTTATTTTTACGCGCGAAAGCAGCTACTGCTTTCAGCGTGTCTTAGTCATCACAATTTTGTCCGTCTGTCTGTCTGTCATACGGGTGGATCAGTCAAAAACGGTGCAAATTAGGATCACCAAATCTTCACCATCGGGTGCCTGGAAGACTCTAGTTTCAGAAACCGTAAAGCTTTTCCATAAATTCAAAGAGGGTCACCTCGAATGAGGGCACTAAATGAGAGGGGGTGGGCAGAATTTGCGATTTTGGCCAGTATGTCGCTGTATCTCAGTAACGGTGCGAGATAGGGCCTAGGTTACTATTAATCACTAATAGGAAGTCGTACACTGGCTTTCGATTGGCACCCAATTCAATTACCTTGAATGACCTTGAACACCAAAATAGGGGGTTTTATGGATTTTTTTGGCGATTTCGGGCTGCAACACAAGTCTATATTATTCACAAGGTGGCACCACGCTACTATTGTTGTGCGATCCAGATAGAGAATTTGGTATTTGTATATTAACTTAGCATGAACCGGAACTGCTATAGGCTTTCGCGCATCTTGTGAGCATTACCTCAAATTTCTTGTTTATATAGTTTCTTTGAATAACTTCTCCTTGACCTTCTTCATATGTGAAAAATTAATCTGATTGCAAATTATAACAACCATTAAGAATTTTAAAATTTTTCTAGTAAATCACTCCTATGCCTTCTTTTTTCTAAATGTATTGATTGTAAGCTTAGCCAGTACAGAATTTGAGAAAGGTAGTGGCGTGAATGAATGTGCAAACACTGATAACATGACTGATGTACATTGTAAATTTAAGCGTCTTGGTGCACGTCTGATGTACGGCGTACGCACCCTTGGCGTCCCGGTATATGGCCTCCGTCTCAGCGTCGGCGTGTGGCATTTGTCCCTGTTTCTAGGCCATCTAGTGGCGTGCTGATTTTGTTATTTTTGCATTGTTTAGCAGCGTTTATTTAAATTTACTGAATTACTGAAAGGTTAAGTCTTGTTTTCATGTCGAAAAATCTTTTTGCGGTTATTATTTATGTGTCCTGCGGTCTTTCTATGGAGTCCCGCGGTGTCCTGCGGTTTTCAGGCATACTGCTTATTCTGTCATACTTGTTTCTCTGAAACCAGTGAGGACCTGTTATGTGCACTTATTGTCGCAGCTGTGGTGACATACCTTATTTTGCATATGCATTTTCCCACTGTGAGATATACGTTTTGCCAGTTCATTTTGCAGTATGGAAATAATCTTGCAATAGGGTACCATCGAATCGTATCGATAGTAGTATTGCAGTAGTGTGCACTGCTTATGCCTGTATGACATTATCAGTATCAAGCTATTGGCTAAATCTTTTATTATTTTTTGCATTGAATTTTGGAGTATAGTAAAAATAAGTTTCTTGTGTGCAAAATTGTATACAGAATACAGGTGTGTTTTACTTTGCAGTAATTTTACTGTATTTGCATTTTACTTATATAAAATTAATATTTTTTGTAGACAACAGTTGCATGACTACTATTTTCTGCTATCATGCTAATGATATGCGGTTCGTCTAGTTGTGTTAACAGCAGTTATGATTTTTGGTGTTTGTTAACAGATTTTGAATGTACAAGTTCCGTTTATTT
>Ga0209454_1003431_pt1 | contig 11341 bp, 8 predicted proteins | sample WorMetHERISLAND1_2_FD_187400 | JGI IMG/M metagenome (GOLD analysis project Ga0209454, IMG submission 187400) | Marine gutless worms symbiont microbial communities from Max Planck institute for Marine Microbiology, Germany - Olavius geniculatus... | ecosystem: Host-associated > Annelida >...
TTTCTGTATAGGTTAAACTTTCTGTTTATTGTGAAGTTTAAACTTACCGTTCCATTATTGTGTTTGTGTGCCTTCTGCCTGAAAAGGCCGTCCCCGAAATGACCCATACTGTTTCGGGTGGGACGTTAAACCCTACTCACTCACTGAGTTCGACTCCTGGCCAGTTTGCTGTAGTGTAAGAACTCTGGGCAAGTTGATCACACCGATATGCCTCTGTCACCAAGCAGTAAGCTTATAGTTCGCTAACGGCCAAAGGGTGATGATGTTTTATGGCATTGTGAGAGTTCACCCAGTTCATCCGATGAATGTAAAACAGCAATAAGTGGCCACCGACCCTTTGACCAATCCAACCAGCTGGGCCCATGAGTTCACCTGCTTGCTGCTATCATCCTTACCTACTATCGACATTCAACATCTATTGCTTTATTGTGTAGCACGAAGGCAGATACTCATTTCGTGGAGGGTAGGAGGCTGAGTTGACCTGGTGTCCTAGGCTGTACATTGCAATGACTCATTCTTTGGGAATCATTCGTGGGATCTCATACGTTGCCGCTATAGACCACAGCATCTTTATGCTAATGTATCGAAGAATGCACTTACTGAGTCTATACAATCTGTTACTGACACATCTGCTGTTTAATAGCTTCTTGTTTGTAATGACATTCTCTGCTGTAAAGTGTAATTTCTGCACTGCGACTGGGCCACATTTCTACTTAACCAATATATTTTGATAATAATACTAATTTACAGCATCATTTGTATGTTGCTAGAACTTGCTTCATATTTCAGAGATTAACGTTGTACAAATATAACAGTTTTTGCAGATGTTTATGTTTACTGTTGCCATGCACCAATTAATTCAAGAAGACTTCTTCATGTGAATGAATTTGTAGCAGGGTGCATGTTCTTCATGTTGTATAAATTGCTACATATTTGCTTCGTTAGTTGTCGGCATATCTTTTGGCGCATTCCAGTTTTATGTAATTTTGTGATCGTTTTTCGTCATAGTCCTTTGTTAGGTCATTGGAGAATCTATTTTACTTTGTGTCGTAATGAGATAGAGCTTTAGTTATGACTGCATTGTGCAGTTTTCCTGTATGCATGTCTTTACGTCAAATCTTGATGCAGGTTAACGCAAATCAGTCAGAATGAATTTATCTTCTGTTTGGAGCCAGAAAGTTATACAAGAAAACTTGATGTAAAACCGCACCAGACATGCAAGATTCTTGTGCAAGATTCCTGCACAAATTTCTTAACTATTATTTGCAGCTGACTGAGTTAAGAGTGGCCTGAATATGCAATATGCAAGCGCATTTTTCTTCACTTAGTTCTTGTTCAAATGACAGTGCTTTCACCGCAGGTCATTTGCAGATCTCGGGAAATAAACATTTCTGAATTTTTCACCAGACAGTGTTCGATGTGTCAGAATGGCCCTTGGCTCCATTTTGCTGGAATGGTACCTGAGCACGGAGCTTGGGGCTGTGCCCATACAAAAGTATGTATGGGCATCTGAACTTAACGTCGTCACAAAAATGGCCGGGCACAGTCTCAGAGATACTACAGTTTGACAGTACAGTAATTTAATCTAGCCGAAAGAAATGGTAATTTTTTAGTGTATTTTCTTCGTCAGTCATATGCCATGTACGTAGCACGAAATCCCTTGCCATTTTGCAGATCAGTTTTCGTTTAAATTTTAAGATGTAGAACGTGCTTAAGTGCCTGTTAGCGGTTGGCTTCTGCCAGGACCCAGTCGAGTGAAAGAGCTTACAATGCTTTTCCTGATTCTTGAGATACGGTTTTACGCGCGACAGCAGGTATTGCTATAGCGTGTCTTAGCCATCGCAGTTCTGTCCGTCTGTCTGTCCGTCTCTCTGTCACATGGTTGGATCAGTCAAAAATGGTGCAAGCTAGGATCACCAAATTTTTACTGTCTGCTGTCCGGAAGACTCTAGTTTCAGGAACCACAAAGCTTTACCATAAATTCGAAGGGGGTCACTCCGAACGAGGGTGCTAAATGAGAGGGGGGTGGGAAAATGTTGCAATTTTTAGCCTATAGTCGCTGTATCTCAGTAACGGTGCGAGATAGGGCCTAGGTTACTATTGATGAAAGTCGTACACAGGCTTTCAATTGCCACCCAGAGCAATGACCTTGGATGATCTTGAAAACCAAAATAGGGGTTTTTATGGGTTTTTTTGCAATTTTGGGCTTTGACACAACTCTATAGCGTTCGCTAGGTGTCACCACACAATTTTCAGCCAATATTGGTGGAATTCGTGCATTGGATATGGTGCTAGGCATCATTCGCCGTGGAGTCTAAATGAAACACCGTTGTGAACTTGGATTTCGTTTGCACCGGGCCTTCACACATCCATCACTGTCGCGCGTTCCCCTTTGTGTTAGCTGGGCTTTTCTTGTGAAAGACAGCTGTCGTCTTTTGTGTACTTTAGTGAGTTATTTTATGAATAAAAATATACAAATATATCTCTGCTGTCCATCCATGTATGACTGCAGATTAAGCTTAGTTCAGCAATTGCCTGTGCTTGCTATTCGTTCAGTTTGCTAATTTCACAGGCATTGGTGTGCATCGTGCATGCAGTAAAGATGTATTATACAGTGGATTTTGTTTACGCCTTTTGGTGAATAGATTTTAGGCAAATCGTACTGTGATAGTACAAGTCAGTCATCGCACTGTATGCATTGCTGTCAGTTAGTGGCGTCGCAGGTTAAAAAATAGAGGCGTGGCAGGAAGTGCAAGTTTTTATCAGAAACTGCAAATTTCGGACAGATGAGATTATGTGTGCACAAAATTTTAATTATGTCCCAAAATTTCCACAAAGTCGGGGTTTTTGGCCCCAAATTTTGCATTATTGGTTAAAAATTCTCCCAAAAGAAGAAGATTCTCGGACATTTTTTTGACAGCCCAAAATTTAGATGGGAAATTGCCGCTCCCCCGCCACAGTGCCACTGTACATTGTGTATGTGTTTATTTGTGGCAGCAGTTTTTCGTATGGAAAGTTTAGCGATTCTCTGTGAAGTTATGCTTTGTATTCAAATGTGGCAGTTAAAAGAACAGAACCATCTTTTTGCACGCCTTGCATCAGCTGTCTGTTCATTCAAAAGTCTGCCTTTAACATCTTTTACAACATGTGTCTTGTTTGCTGTGGACACAGACTCTGCTTTTTTCACGCGACAGCAGATACTGCTACAGCGCATATTAGCCATCGCAATTCTGTCTGTCTGTCTGTCTGTCCGTCCGTCCGTATGTCTGTCCATCACACGGGTGGATCAGTCAAAAACGGTGCAAGCTAGGATTGCCAAATTTTCATCGTTGGCTGCCCTGAAAACTCTACTTTCAGGATCCGTGAAGTTTTGCTATAAATTCGAAAAGGGTCACCCTGAACGAGGGTGCAAAATGAGAGGGGGTAGGAAAAATTTGCGATTTTCAGCCGATACGGCGTTGGCAGAGCGAAACAGGTCACGCGTCCTGGTGAGTACAAGTAAAACACTATAGATATTTAGCTGCTAGTCGTCTGGCGCCCTCTGGCGACTGATTTTGTTTTACTGGGCTTTCAAACCTGCACCATTACTGGAATTCATGCACTGGATATGGCGCTAGGCATCATCCGCCGTCGAGTCTAAATGAAACATTGATGTGAGCCTAGATTTCGTTGGCACTGGGCCTTCACACATGCATCGTTGTCGCGCGTTTCCCTTTGCATTAGGTGGGCTTTTCTTGTTTGTTGTTGAGGTTTTTAGTTTTTAATATGGTTAGGACAATTTATTTTGCAATGTAACATTGGTGGAGAGACTAATAGCCTATACAAGTGGTCAAGGCAGTGGATATACCAGCATTATGTTTAATGGATGGCGTTATGGCAATGGCACCCAGTCAAAATTGTATGTTCCGTTGCTGCTTTCCACTTCATAGAACTTGTACATATCACGTGCCTGAAATTGCTTTGATTGGAAATTAAAATGCGTATTCAGTTATTGTCACCTGGGTTACTTCATATCATAATTATGTGCGTTTCAGAGTTGTGGTTGATTGTTGTGTCAAGTATGAAATTTCTCGGACTGAAATTCTTCCGACTTGCATGCAGTTTTACAAATGCACTCAGGCAGAGTGACAGAATTTTGTGCAATTACGTACTGGCATACTGAGCAGACGATCGCATAATTAAGTATAGTTGCAGCACAAATGCTGTTTTTTTCTTTGTTTGCCATAGAATATATAGGAATTTGAATTTTCACACATTTTAAGTCTTGTCGATTACATGGACGCACCACATGCGTGATAAGATAAAGTCCGATAAAATCCATGGTTAAAAATTATTTTCTGTTCTTTTGAGGGTTTGGATCACGAAGAAGGCGTGAACATGACAAATATATCATGGTCAGTGGCGTAGCCAAGGGGGGCCCATCCTCCAGTCCTCCAGACAAAACATAAGCATATACGCATAAACTGCACAAAATTTGCCAATTTGATCAGTTTATTTTCAGGAAAATAATTAAAATTGTTGCCACCAGCTCTCATCTTTTAAGGCTAAAATGCACCAAATTCGCTAACAGCGCTACCCCAGATTCTCTAGCTGGATTTTAGGGGGCCTTACTTCTAAGGGAAGAGAGGGAGGAGAAAACGGGAGAACACAGTAAGGGAGGGGAGGGGTAAAATGGGATAGCAGGAAGGGAAAGGGGAAAGAGGTAGGAGAGGGGAAAGGGGACGAGCCCCCCAATTGAAATTTCTGGATACGCCGCTAATGCTATTCTGCTGTGAACATTGATTTACAGTACAGCTAGTCTACAGTACAGTCATTCATCTAGTTGACTACAATGACAAGGGGAGAACACTTGATATATGATCTTTGTTAGCTTGCACAATGGACAAGAAGGCCAGCTGACGCTGGGATAGCCGACTGTACTATTGCGGTGCCGCAATTTGCAACCCAAGCATTTGGTGAAATAAGCATGTTTGGTGAAAAAAAAGAAAATCGGCAATAAAAGCGTTGGATAGGGCATTAGTATATGTCTATAACCTGTTAATAGTAATTATTTCAGTTACACAGTTAAGACTAAAACTGGCGAGTGGCGGCGACGCTAACGTTGGCTTACATACTTATTAAAATCAATTTAACTTAGGTATGTTTAATACACCAGCCACTGTTTACCAAATTTATTGTAGCTTTTTGGTTATATTTTAAACACTTTAGAAATCAGAATGGATAGCCGTATGGCGCAGAAAACTTGGGAAATGTCCAACAGCATGGAAGTTGTCGGTTCCGTGGACGAGATTTATCGTTACGACAAACAGCAGCAGCAGGATATCTTGTCGGCCAAACCTTGGGAAAAAGAGTAAGCATACTGCAATCTTTACTTAGTAGTCAGTAAGTATTTAAGTAAATAAGAAACTTCGACTTTATCGGTTTTTTGGCACTTTATGCACACCTGCTGTGTACGACATTACTCAACACTGAGATGCATGATATTGATATTTTTAAAATAACAAGTATGTGAATTTTATGCAAGCACTGGGACAAGACGTGAACATTGAGCAAGTCAGTATGCTTTATTTAGATAATAAAAATGTGTTTTTTGAGTGAACTAAGTAGGCCTGTAATACAGCTGTAATTTAATTACAGCACTATCAACTTGCCGCATTTGTAATCTTCCTTTCTGGTCATGCAATATAGTGCAGAATCTGTAGTAAATATCGCAAAATTATAGTCAAAATATAGAAAATATCACGATATGTATCGCGATATTTTTAATGCAATATTATTAGTATTGCTATATATTGTAAAAGTCTATATTTTCTTTGATGATACGATACGATGTGATACGATATATCGATGTTGAAAACGATATATTGATATTTTCGATATATCGCATCATCACTAGTATGTAAAAGTGTTTACCAAAGTTTTCTTTAGCTTACTTTCAGCTTTTGTTGCTTGCGTGTGTTGTCAGTCCACATTATTTCTCATGCATCAAAATCTCTGCTCTGGCACTACTCAAGATGGTGATGCATGCACGGTCTGGTGGTAACCTGGAAGTGATGGGACTGCTGCTTGGCAAGGTTGATGGAAACAACATGATCGTCATGGACAGCTTTGCTCTGCCAGTCGAAGGCACCGAGACACGAGTTAATGCCCAGGCTCAGGCGTATGAATACATGGCTGCCTATATGGAGGCTGCTAAGCAGGTAGATAACTTTACTTTTGTACGTATATGAATAATAGGGTGAAAATGTGCAGGCCTGTTTAAATTATATGAATTAAGTATTTGAACAAATCAAATTACCAGTAGTTTGATTTTTCCTAAGCCAAAAGTATAAACCATATGTTTTTCAAATATAACAAGAAAAGCTCTGCTATCACAAACGGGAACGTACAACAGCGGTGCATTTTTGAAAGCCCAGTAAAACAAAGTCTAAGTCAGTCGCCAGACTGCGCCAGATGATTGGCAGCTATAGATATATCCATAGTGTTTTGCTCTGTACTCACCAGAGTGTGCCACCTGTCTTGCTCAGCCAATGCTGGATCCTGAAACTAGAGTTTTCCAGGCAGCTGAAGGTGAAGATTTGGTGATCCTAACTTGCACTGTTTTTGACTGATCCACCCGTGTGACGGACGGATAGACGGACAGACAGAATTGCGATAGCTAAGATGCAGTACAGCAGTAGCTGCTGTTGTGTGTAAAAACTATCCAAGAACAGACTACTAAATTACATCGTTCATAATTGTTATACATTGTTACGTTTTAATTATCCTAATAATTTTTATGACTGCATTTTTACTTGTCTGTACTGTTTACGTTTTATTTTGATGGTGATTTCACTGATGTAGGTTGGCAGATTAGAGAATGCGATCGGCTGGTATCACAGTCATCCAGGTTACGGCTGCTGGCTGTCAGGAATTGATGTCGGCACACAGATGCTGAACCAGCAGTTCCAGGAACCATTTGTTGCGATTGTGGTAAGTATGTTGCTACGTTTGTGTTAGAAAATGTGGTGTAATTCAATTACAGTTGGGATTGTTATCACCATTTTATTATTTTTATTAACCAATCATTGAGAAGAAGAAATAGGTAGTCTGAGTGAGTGTGTGTGAGAGTGAGTAGGGTTTAACATCACATTCGACACAGTATAGGTCATTTCGGGGATGGCCTTTCCAGCAATGCACATACAGTACACATAATAATGGAACAAAAAGTTCAACTTTTACAGAAAGTTTAATTTCTACAGAGTATGTAGTATGAATGGTTGGAAAAATAGATACATTTCAATAGTATCACTTTGCTTGATCATTTGCAGTGCATTTTGTTGAGTATAACTTACTGCTGATTTTTACTGGACAGTGGACATTTTTTGTGATTCGTTTGAAATGCATCTGTGTGTAAGATTGATCCAATTAGAACCATATCTGCTGGCAAAGTGAATCTTGGAGCTTTCCGCACTTATCCAAAGGCATGTGTTTCTTCATAACTGAGTTTGCTGTTTTGTTTTGGTGTCATTTGTCTCAAAATGAAATAACAATCTGATTGCGTTGTCTCTGCTATTTATGATGTGACTGTTTTTAACTTATACTCATAATTTCTGTTGTTTTATTTTTTTGGACTTTTAATATGTAGATCTGTAGCAGTACGATATTAATTTCTTGGATGCTAAGACTAGTTTATAGTGACATTTTATGCTGCCAGTAAGCCACCTTTCTGTTATTGTATATTTTAAAGTAAAAAAGAACAAACTGCTGTATACCTGCCTTTATCTTATCACAAAGTAGTGCACTGTAATGTTTTTTTGCATGCCTGTTGTGTGTTAGGCTATGTGACAGCAAGCTTTTTGTATAGCATTGGTCCATTATATTTTTAATGCTTAATGCACTACTGAGTAGTTTTGACAGAAGTTTTGAGCCCACTCTGTCTGGACATGTAGAGCATTTGATGTCACAAATTTGAATTTGTGGCACCAGGATGACGTTGTTGATTTTGTAATATAGTGTAATAAAATTAATATTCCTGATTCTTATTTTGTTTTGTAGGGTTACAAGCCACCGGATGAAGGTCCTTCAGAATACCAGTCGATTCCACTCAACAAAATAGAAGATTTTGGTGTCCATTGTAAACAGTAAGTTCTGTTTCTCACTCTGTTCTACAGTACTCTTTGTATTTGCCCAGAGTGGTCAAGAAACTGGAATTTGTATTTCGCAGTAAGATACAATAATGTGCTCATGTTTTTGTAGGACAGTTGCTGCTTTGCATATTGCATCTTCAATGTCACAGTTTCTATTTTTTACCCTTAACTGACACCATGGGCAGCACCCGAGCGGTAGGAAAGGAAGGGGGAAGCTGCCCCCATGCCCTTGCCCTTCCCCCTGGCTGCCTCCCAGAAGAAATTTTTGATGGTGATGAAGTGCTGTTTGGTAACCATACACATGCTAATATTTGACTTACTAAACGTCATTTTTGCAAGGCAACACAGATATCAGTGATTTTTTGCATTTCCAAGTATTGAAAAGCAGGCAAGTTTGCTAAAAATGTTTCGGCTTCAGGGGGCTTTGCCCTTGACCCCATTACCAGGGGGTCTGCCCCTGGACCTCGCTATACGTCTTTTTGATGCACGCAACAATTGAATAAGGTTGACATTTGGCTCACACACAAAAAAAATTATTGACTCTCTGTGCCCTGACCCTTGCCCCCCGTTTCTCTTCCTGACAGTCTGACACTGATGATACTTTTCTTTTTCGTCAGTCTAGTTCTGTCTAAATTTATTATACGTATTACATCGGTGTAGCACACTGTCATAGCAATATAGTCATAGAAATAGGTGTCATGATGTGACAATGCTTAATTGCTTATGGTGCTCTGATATTGACACAGCCATTGCAGGAGTTCACCTGGTGCTTATTTCGGAAAATGCAGACCGATGCTGGTTGGTTTGAGCCATAATTGCTGCTGAATAGATGGCCGTTTAATTAAGTATTGCATGCCTCGCTCAGAAGCCAATATTCGTTTACTGTCTCTTGCAACGGTGACATGGGTGGCTGGTCACGTATTGTAGAAGGTTGCAAGCATTAACCTAGCCTGGCCTGGAGCATCTTCATTGATCAGACGCCAGTGTGTTATGATACTGCAAGGTGGAGCTTTTGTGCACTGTTGGAGCTATTTCAGTATTATTGACATTGTGCCCGTGTATCATTCAAATGTAGTTGGTCTGTCGGTGTATACGAATCCGTGATGGTACTGTTGTTTTAATCCACGAGGCACAGCTGCTTCAGTGTTAAGTGAACTGAAAGCACTTGGGCATTATTTTATATAATGCAAGGCACACGATATATACTGTGGTATTGATAGAGCGTATTTAATGGCTGCAAAGGTACTATGCACTGGACGTGTCGTACTTCAAGTCGTCTCTGGACCGAAGGTTGCTGGAGATGCTGTGGAACAAATACTGGGTCAACACGCTGAGTTCGTCCAGTCTTCTTACTGTAAGTGCAGATGATCACAAAAATATTCTGTGTCCACCTTCGCTCCATGGATGATAAGTACACCCCAAATTGAAATGGCAGCTATGTGCTGGTTACTTATAATATCGAGTTTTGCATAGTGTTTTTAATAAGTCATTGGACATTTTATTTAAAATGTCAGCCATTTACTGATATGCTGTTAAAATAGTTTTGTAGCGGTTTTTACTGTCAGCTGTTCAATATTTAGTGCTAGACCCCTAAGCTGGCTAGCATTTTTGCAGCTAAGGTCTTGGCTTAGCCGCGATTTTCGCAGCGAGGGCATTAGCATTCTTTGCTACGTTCCTGCAGTTTCTTGCAGTTTTTACACTTTTGGTACGTTTTTGCGTTTTAACGTTTTTTTTTTAATTTCAAAAACTTTTACCAAAAATTATATCAAGAAAAGAAGCACTTTTGAAACCACCACAGAAACGAATTTATAGGCCACAAGCAGATTTCGGTTTTATGGTAATTTGCTTAGTTAGTTTAGTGATATGATCACATGGTTGAATTGAAATTGAATAAAGTTCTCTCTCTCCTTTCTTTTTATCTCCCCAGTTTCAGCTGAACTGCACCTGCAGCATTTATAGGTATTAGGCAAGAAGTTGAACAAATTAAGGCTAACTTTTTTTATTCAGCGTTTATGAACAGTTTTCCTGCGGCGTCTTTAAGGACTTTTAATGTTTATTATTTTTTCTTTTTTACATCTATGCAATGCATAACTGGCATATTTTGCAATGGATTATGCAGCGAGTAGTAAGTGTTGTGTACATTGTAATTTGTAACACTGTGTGACTGATTGTAGGGATGGTTATGTAACTTACATTATGGGACGTTGCTACGTACGGCACTTTGTGGTTCTTTTAGTGTTCACACAAACCAATATTAACAAATTTTTCTCCGCTAGCCGTGATTTTCGTGGTGGCGGCAGCTTAGGATTTTCATGGCTAGATCCCGGCTTAGCTGCAATTTTCTCGGCGGCGGCGGCTTAGCAAAATCACGGCGCGGCAGCATCGGCTAAGTCGGCAGCTTAGTGGTCTATTTAGTGCCATATTGTTGATGATTGGCAGTGGGGCTGCATATTGGTTTTTAAAGTTTTATTTATGTTTTAGGTGTATGTGTTTTAACATAATTATGAAGACAATGAACTCAAAATGATGCATCTGCAAAGTATGTGAATGTCCTATACAGCCTTTCTGATGTTTGAAGGATTCTGGCAAGCAACTTGCTGAAGCGTCTAACCTCTAGTGACACTACTGTTAATAATTTATTATTCCTGGTGGTTAGTACATGTATCTGTGTTTCTGTAAAGGTTAAACTTTCTGTTTATTGTAAAGTTTAAACTTACCATTCCATTATCGTGTTTGTGTGCATTCTGCCTGAAAAGGCCGTCCCCGAAATGACCTATACTGTGTCGGGTGGGACGTTAAACCCTACTCACTCACTAATCATATGTTGCATGGTGTTCTGATGGCGTCAGAATGCGGACTACATGACAGCACAAGTGTTTGATCTGACTGACAAACTCGAGCAGTCCGAGGCTCATCTTGGTCGCAGTGGTTTTGCCATGGGAATGGATGCTGCCGAGTCTTCGGAAGATCGTCTGACCAAAGCTACAAAGGACAGGTTGGCACAGATTAGAGATTGCAGTCCCATATCCTGGGATCCCGGCCATCTTCGAGATTGGCAGCATTCCATGCCAGGATTTCAGGATTCCTTAAAATTGTATTATTTTTACTGATACAAATAACAATTTTGGCCATCTAATGCATAAAATATTTTATGCATGCCAGAGTTCTACTCCTTGTTGTGCAATGTAATTAGTTTTTTGACAGTCACAGTC
>Ga0209454_1003434_pt1 | contig 11339 bp, 10 predicted proteins | sample WorMetHERISLAND1_2_FD_187400 | JGI IMG/M metagenome (GOLD analysis project Ga0209454, IMG submission 187400) | Marine gutless worms symbiont microbial communities from Max Planck institute for Marine Microbiology, Germany - Olavius geniculatus... | ecosystem: Host-associated > Annelida >...
AGCGATACTTCGTGATCCATACCAGATGAACCTTCAGGTCGTAAACGGCATGTGCTGCGTGCTTCTTTGGTCTCATAACTAAAATACTAAAGCTCTTGGACTAAAAGTCCATAGTTTTTACTAGCGAACAGCAATAAATCGTTTTAAAATATTATTACTATTTATATTTAACACGAACAGACTATTTTCACGTGCTTAAACGCCCGCAATATGTCATAGGTGTAGGATGAGAGCCGAATCCCCAAAAGCCCCTCTCCCTGGAGAGGGTGTCGCAAAAGCCCGTGGCCGGGAGCGCCGCCTTCCAGGCGGCAGGCGTCGCCGAGGCGCCGATACCAGCGTATGATTCGCCAGGGGACGCATGGAGATGGGTGCAATGCTGGATCGGCTCGACCGCGGGGCAATCTCTGACCGATTGCGATCCGGTCGGGTGTCCCATCTGCACGCCCGGGAGCTGCCGGGGGCACCGCGCCGGGAACCCCGGCCGGCGGCGGTTCTGGTGCCCATGTTTCGTCACCTGGAGGCCTGGCATCTGCTCTTCATCCGCCGGACCGAGCACCCGGGAGACCATCACAGTGGCCAGGTTGCCTTTCCCGGCGGTCAACGGGAAGCGGGGGACGCGGACGCCACCGCGACGGCGCTGCGCGAGGCACAGGAAGAGCTAGGGCTGAATCCCGAGCGAGTGGTGTTGCTGGGCGAGCTGCAACCGCTGCATACGGTGAGCGACTACCTGGTCACCCCCGTCGTGGGCGAGATCCCGTGGCCCCTGGACCTCACGCCCGATCCGGTCGAGGTCGCGCGGGTATTCGGTATTCCCCTGGCCTGGCTCGGGGATGCCGCTAACCGGCGGGTGCTCACCTGGCCGACGCCGGATCATCCCGAGGCCAGGGATGTGGTTTTTTACGACGAGTTCGATCAGGAGCTGCTGTGGGGAGTGAGCGCACGCATCACCGTGGATTTTCTTGCCGTGCTTGCCGGCTCCGACCTTCCGACGGGCGACTGACATGATCGATTGTCCCGACCACCGCGGGCAGGCGCCGATTTTGCCCCTGGATGCCTGGTATGGCTCGACCCTGGGCAAGGAGCTGGCCGGGCAGGAGGCACAGTGCCTGGAACGCATGTTGTGTGACACCTTCGGTTATTATCTGCTCCAGGTGGGCGGGGGCACGGGCCTCTCGGAGGCGATCCAGGTCAGCCGCGTCCACCGGCGCATTCTGCTCCTGCCGACTGTTGCCTCCTACTCCCTCGGATTACAACTGGTCGCCGCCCCTGAGCGGCTCCCCATTGCCGCCGATAGTGTGGATCTGGTGGTGCTTCCCCACACCCTGGAGTTCGCGGACGACCCCCACCAGGTGCTGCGGGAGGCCGAGCGGGTATTGATCCCCGAGGGCCGGTTGGTGGTGTTCGGCTTCAACGCCTTGAGCTTGTGGGGGCTCTGGCGTCTGGTGCGACGGGGACAGGGCGGCGTGCCCTGGTACGGCAGGTTTTTAACGTCCTTCCGCATCGGTGACTGGCTGTCGCTGCTCGGCTTCGATGTCGAGCAGCAGGAGATGATGATGTTCCGTCCCCCCTGGCGCCGAGCCCTGTTGCAGCAATTCTCGTTTCTGGACACCCTGGGGCGGCGTTTCTGGCCGGTGCTCGGCGGCGTCTATGCCATACGGGCCATCAAACGGGTATCCACCCTGACGCCGCTACGGACCTCCTGGAAGCACCGGCGGCCGGTGCTTACCACCGGGGCCGTGGAGCCCACCACTCGGGAGACCGCCACCCGCGGCGTCGGGGTCGGTAGAGCGGTGGCGGAGGGGACCCGTGTCTGAGCCCGGATCCGAGCGAGTGGAGGTCTTCAGCGACGGGGCCTGTAAGGGCAATCCGGGCCCCGGCGGCTGGGGTGCGTTGCTGTGCTACGGCGCGCATGAAAAGGAGCTCTGGGGTGGAGATGCTGACACCACCAACAACCGCATGGAGCTGATGGCCGTGATCCGGGCCCTGGAGACCCTGAAGCGTCCCAGCCAGGTGCGCGTCACCACCGACTCCCAGTATGTGAAGCAGGGCGTCACGGCCTGGATGGCCCGCTGGAAGCGCAACGGTTGGCGGACCGCGGACCGCAAACCGGTCAAGAACCGGGATCTGTGGGAGCGCCTGGACCGGGCGGTCTCGCGGCACCGGCTCGAATGGCACTGGGTACGGGGTCACGCCGGACATCCCCGGAACGAGCGGGCGGATCGGCTTGCCAGGCGCGGGATTTCCGCTGCTTGATGGGTCGTCTGCCTATGAGCGGTAGCCCTGAACGCTGGGTTTCGTTCCTCAACCCAGCCTACTCCCGGCTCTGGTCTCCGGCCCTTTTTTAGACAGCCTCTAAGCAGAGAAGCAGGAACCTTGTGTAGGAGACGTGGTTTGAGTTCCGCGCCTGCCGATGTTGTTACCGATGCATCCTGGAACGGCGGGGCGGTCTCATGCCCGCTCGCTCTGGGCTGCCTGTTGTTCCACCGCCTCGATGGCCGCGACGATACCGGGCAGCAGATCCAGGTCCGACTGATAACGCTGTTGCAGCCTCCGTAGCCGATCCGATGCCTCCGGGATAGGCCGGGTGCGTACTGCCAGCAGGCCTGTTTCGAGCTGCTCGCGGTCCGGGCTGTAGAGCTGCCCGAGGGCATACCAATCCTCTATGGCATGGGCTAGGAGTTGATGGAGCTCGGTCGCTGCCCCCTCGTCGGGTAGTCGGATGATGATGGATGATAGCTCGTTCACCGTCCGCCGCAGAATGGACACCAACTTGTTTTGGGCGTCGGGCGTGGTCATGAGCACCTCTTGGGTCAGTGCTTTGGTTAACTGGGCGATCCGTTCTTCATACCGGTCCTTGAACAGCGTCTTGACCTGATTCTCGACCTCGGTATCAAGCTTCTCTTTTATCAATGTGTCAAATTTCTGATCGAGCTCCTTGTCTCTCGTTTTCTCTAGCTTGTGATGATCCCAACGGATAAGGACGGAGAGAACAAAAACGATGAATGTGGCAAGCCCACCAAACCACATTATCGAAGCATCCTGTTGGCCGAGCAGCTGATCCAGCACCTCCTTGCTGATCACCTGCAACTCCGCCGGTCTGGTTTGGTGAGTGGGATTCGGCGCTTGTACCATTACAGGAACGTTGGGTGGCGGGGCAGTGCCCTGGACTCCGGCTGTGGCACCTCCCGCCTGCGTCACGGATGCCGGTTGGTCCGCCAACACCCAACCGCCGGTGGCGCCGGTCAACACAAGCAACAGCGCCCCCGCTAACAGGCTGTCCCGTCGGCGAGTACTCATTCCGGGACCTCCCCCCAGTCCCTAAGCCGTTGTACCAACTTCTCGTAGGCATTCCGATCCCATTTGCGTATCCAATCGACCTGGGCCTTTTCCGCCGGCACATCATGGGTCTTCCCCCACCGCTCCTTGATTCTCGCCAGGCGCATCTCCATCCCTTCCACATCGGTGTGCAGGATCGTGAGCAAGAGAATGGGCGGCGGCTTGGTCCATACCCGTGTCTTCGCCTGGTCTCCTTCACCTAAGATACAGAAGCTCGCAAAACACCAGCCCCGCATCATAGCCATTCTGAGTCCTTACGGTCTTTTCGCTATCACCCCATTCCTTCGGGCAGGTGATGAACTGCTGCCCTGCCAATTGGATGTCGAGCAGAAAGCCTACGTGATCGAGCCAGTCGTCCTCTCGTTGTCGCCAGTCGATAAGCTGGTTGATCAACTCGCCGGGGGTTCGGAACGAATGAACCGATATACCGGCCTTCCTGATGGCCTCGGCAAAATCCCCCATCGTAGAGGGTTGGTCTTCGAGCCATAGCCAGGTTCTGTTCATTGGGCACCTCCCGGTAACCAAGGGTTTTCCCGCCCCAGGCCATCGCGATCTTCCGGGCGATAAAGAGCCCGAGCCCTTGACCCGGTATCTGCTGCTGGACCTCCGGATCGCTACCCCGCTCCCCCTCCCGGAACAGCCGTTCCGGGTCCTTCGCGGCTCTACCACGAAGGGGTACACCACGGGATCTTATGACCAGCTGAAATTCTCCAGGCGTTGATCGGGAGTCTCTACCTCCACTGCGGACCTTGGCGCCCCGTATTTCACGATGTTGTCAAAGATGTTAGCGAGTACTCGTCGAACCAGATCTTCATGCACCCATACCTGAGCTATCAGATGTTCTGGATTGAAAACCATCCCCTTTCCCTGGAATTCCGACTTCAATGAATACAGAAGCGATTTCACCAACCGGTCCAGGAGTAGCGGTGCTTTGAGCGGTTCCCGAAGATTGAGGTGATAAATGAAGCTGAGGAGCGGATCGGCTCGGTTAAGATTGATCTTCCGCTGGACCTTCTGGTTGGTCAAGTAGTCCGTGAGATCATGGCCCAGGGTGATGTTCCGCTCGATGTCCCGCAGGCAATTATCGAAGGTCCGTTGTTCGTCCTGGGGTACATGATGGCGAAAGCGACGGACACGGCGACGGCTGCCGTCCAGCTCGCGCAAGGTCGCCCCGATGTCGTGCGCGACGAATCTTTGTACCGCCTCAACCTTGGTTGTGTAGGTCCGATAGTGGGCAATGATGATGATGTGCCCGATCTCGCGGGCGAGGAAATGCATATCCTTGTCAAGGGGACCTGTCAGCCGCGAAACTGCCTCCGCATCGTGGACCAGGATCACTCCGACCAGTGTCCCCGTCCTGTCTGCAATCGTGGTACCTATGCACCCAGGCAGGCCAGCCTGCGCCAATTTTGCGCCGAAGATGCCTTTGGCGGCGAGATCCTGGACAACGGTGACCTCCCCTTTGTCGTAGGCATCGATCAACGGCTGGAAAAGTGGATCGTCCATTTTCGCCCACGCCTTTGTATCCAGCACGTCCTGCAGTTTTCCGGCACAGCCGACGAGCTGCAGGTAGGGATCGTGCCGACCTTCGGATTGCCACCAGAGAGAGGTGCCGTGGGCACCGAGCAGCTGCGCGACCTCCCCGGCGAGGTGATCAAACAGGTTCTGCTCGGTGAGTTGCCCCTCCAGGGCTTGGTTGAGACTGGTGTGCATCTGTTGCTGTGCTTGCAGGATACGCGCCTCGAACAGCTCCGTCTGGAGGATATGCACGAATTGGAGGATCCGAAGACGGTCTTCCTGCACGAACCGGCAGGGTGTCTCTGAGTTCAGGTGCAACACGCCCTGGATGCGCCCGTGATACATGACGGGTACGGCCAGGATGTCCCGCTCCTTCGGGAATTGCGAGTGATCGGCAGATACCGTCCGTACTTTATCGCGCGCCGGACCACGGAAGGGGGCATGAAGATGCTCGTCCTTGTGTTCAGTGAACCGCGACACCAGCATCTGCTTGTCCAGGGCGCGATAGGCTGAGCTCTCCGCCCGCTCATCAGGGTCTTTGGCGAGCCGAGCAAATAGCTCGTTTAGAGCGGTAGTAATCTCCTCTTCCCACTGCCGGTTCTCTTTTTCTTCCTGTGATTTGAATGCCGTCCGCCGATCTAGGGCGCCGGGCTTCAGTCGATCCTGCGGACCGTCGTAGTGTAAATAGTCCGCGACATCGGCTCCCACCAACAGGCGGGCCTGTTTGACCATGTATTTCAATCGCACTTGAATGTCCGAGAACGGCTGATGCTGGAGCAGATAGTCGAGGCGGACCAAGAAGATACGGGTGAGATGCGACTCCGATGCATAGCCTGAGGCGAGAAAGGACCGATACCTATGGCTTAGGGTCTTGCTTAGTTTGCTCGACTCCTCGCTAGACTTTGGCGCAGGGGGCTCAAAATCCACCCACAAGAGTCTTGTCGGATCGGTTGCAGGTTTCGGCTCGCGCTCCGCGTTGATCCTTACCTTCCCTGGGTAATTCTCCGACGAATCCTGGATGCCGAACCGCATCCACGCCACCAGGGTTCGGTCTCGTCGCGTAGACAGTGGTCGATGGATGTTTACCGTGATCGTTCCCTGGGTAGAGGACAGCGTTTCTCCAATCTCCCTCTTGGTGATCGACGCAGCCCGGTACCAGAAGAACACGAACCGGCTCAATTCCAACCACTCCGCCGCATGCAAGGGTCCGTCTTCAATGGACTGGGCCGCTTCCATAAGCCCCAAAAGACAGTCAAAGGACGCATACGCCGCCTTGGCCTTTTCCTTTAGATCAGAGTTGTTGGAGATCGGGTAGGCCGTAGCGAGCTGGAGCAGATGGGCGCGTTGCTCGAATTCGATCGGGCAGCGACGAGCGGTCTTTGGATCAATATCCTCTAACTTCTTTAACTTTTCCAATGTTTCTCCGATCTTGGATTCCTGCCGTGCACTCAGCGGGATGTCCTCCCCGGACAATTGCTCTTCAAGCCAGATGGGTCCGACCAAGAGGACGCCTTCTTGACCGAGTCTTAATAGCATCTGTGCCATGCCCGCCGGGGAGTGAATGACGGTCGCATCCCCGACTCCCTCCCGCAGTCCGCGCAGGCGTCTCAGGTAGTCGAGCCGGACACGGGTACGTAGCTTAGGAAAACAATCCTGGAGCTGGACGTGAAACGGATTGGAAAACCGGGGGGTTGCCCGGTACATGTTCAGGTAGATGGTCTCGTCGAGTCGCCTGATCCCTACCTTTGGCTCCGGTCCGTGAACAGGCGAAAGGGGACACAACCAGTAGAGCAGCTCCGAGCCGATCTCTTCACCCAAGGGGTCATCGGGAATGGGGGCCGCCACAAGATTAAGCAACCTATCCAGGGGTACCGGTGGATGCCCATTCGGTTTGGCCTCTTGATAGCGACACCACAACGCCTTCATCCGCTCATGGGCATCGCTGTACAACAGGCGCAGAGGCAGGTTCAGATGCGCCGAGAGAACATGCAGGGCATCGGTGAGGCGATGCCAGTAGTGATCATCGTTTTTCTCAGTGTTTGGCATCGACGCTCCCCATTGAGGACGCGGGAGGAGGGGTTAATCCTTCATAATTTAATTAGTATATTCAGGACCGCTATTCATATAAAAAAACAGAGACTTACGGTTTCGGGGTATGGTAATAGTTGGAAAATGCACTATTTCCGTGCATTGGGCACGGACCATCGGAGTGCCGGCATCTTGCCGGCTTCTATTTGCCGCCAGGATGGCGGCGCTCCGGTCTTGCCCAATCTACCCGAGTGTTCAGCCCCCACAGAGTCATTCCGGCTGGGACTTGCCCCGCACCTATCGTCAGAAGGTTTGGTGGCACCAGGGTACGCCTGGATCCCGCCAGCAATAGGTGCGGGGCAGGGATGGCAAAACGTTAAAGCCGGGTAGGTCGGGTTAGCCGCAGGGATGCGGCATAACCCGACATGGCGTAACCCGCCGGCGCCCTGATTCCTCGAGATGCAGCGCAGTCCTGGATTGCCTGGCGTTGGTTGTGGGATCGGACTACCTGCGGGCGGAGGGTAATCAGCCCGTAGGATGGGTAGAGGCGCGGGCGCAGGTGGTGGTTTCCGGCACGGTTTTTCTCGCGCCGAAACCCATCGTTCTCTTAGACCTCGATTGGCGAGACCCTGGGCAATCAGCCCCGGCAGAAGCGCTCCAGTCGGCGGGAGCCGGCTCGGACCTCTTCGCCGGAAGGGAGACGCCCGTCCTGTCTGTGGAGCCAGGCCGCGATGTCGGCCATCACGCGTGCGCCCTGCAGGTCACGGGTCAACATGTGCCAACCCTCCCGGTAGAGCACGACGCGGATGTCCTGCCGCTCTGCCGGTATCCGGTCCACGAGCGCGCAGAAGGCGCCGTCCGGGATGATCTCGTCATGTTCCCCATAGAGCACGAGGGTCGGACCGGGCAGTCGCGCCGCTTTGGTCATCGCCAGGTCCATGAGGTTTGTGACTCCCCACAAGGCATCGACTCTGGTCTCTTTGATGACGAGCGGATCGGCTCTATAGGCGCGGAGCATGTCGAGGTTGTCCGACGGGCGGATCCGGAGTCCGCTGCCGGTCAGCACGAGGAAGGGAAGCGTGTGGGCTATTACCTTGAGCGCCCAGCGCTGAATCGGGTGCATGGTAGCGCGGGACCAGACCGCCGGCGCCATCAGGACGAGGCCGTCCGCCTGGGCCGCGGAGGCCATGATTACCGCCCCGCCCATGCTCTCCCCGAGGAGAAACAGAGGCAACCCCGGATAGCCTTCCCGCAGCAGTTCGGTCAGGGTCTTGAGATCGGCGATCAAGCGTTCCTCTCCACCCCAGAGTCTCCGCTGAGCGGTGGCACCGAAGCCGCGCTGGTCATAGGCGAAGGTCAATATGCCCTGGGTTACCAGGTAGGGACCCAGCGTTACAAAGGCGTTGCCATGATCGTTGAAGCCATGGAGCGCGAGCACCAACGCCCGTGGTCGTTCGACTTCGTTCCAACGCCGCAAGGGCAGGCGGTAGCCATCGGCCATGATCGCCTCCTCGATGCCGAGACGAGCGTGGCCCGATGCATTGCCGGATTCCTGCCGCTGCGGCGAAGCGCAGCCGGCAATCAGTACCAGGATCATGAGCCGGATGATCGGGTATCCCGCCGGACGGTTTCGGCCGAGCCGAAGATTGGCCACGGGATCAGCAACCTTCCTCCCGAATTTCTCTTTGCCAAGCCACAGGATCGGCAATATGAGAGAGTGCTTGTCTGTCTGCCATACGCTGAAGAATCGCTGCCATACGTTGACCTTCAGGCGTCTTTGGTTTAGGCCCTATTTCCAGAGAAACGCCTTCTTCTCGTGCAAGTTGGGTTAATAAGACTTGCATCAACTGAAATTTATCAGAGTGCGGTAGCGCCTCGACCAAAGGGAGAACTTCTGTTATGGACATGTTGTTGCCTCCTCTGAACTTACCTCAAAGTCAGCGTACCCCCAGGAGACGGAAATACTTGGGTTTCGTGTTCGCTCGAAGGGCTTAAATCACCCTCTCCCCACCGTCGCGTCAGCCGGTGGGGAATCTCCAGGTGATCCAGCACGCGGGCGACCATGAAGTCGACAAGCTCGTCCACGCTCCGCGGATCGAAGTAGAAGCCGGGATTGGCCGGCATAATCAAGGCCCCCACCTTGGACAGACGCAACATGTTCTCCAGGTGAATGGTCGAAAACGGAGTCTCGCGTACCACCAGGATCAGCTTGCGGCGCTCCTTCAGGATCACATCCGCGGCGCGGTCGATGAGCTCCCGGCACATACCGGAGGCGATGGTCGCCAGGGTGCCGGTGGTGCAGGGACAGACCACCATGGCATCCGGTGGATTGGTGCCGCTGGCCACGGGTGCGGTCCACTGGCGGCGACCGAAGACCCGGAGCTGATCGGGACCGGTTTGGAACCGTTCGGCGAGATACCGCTCGGCATCGGCGGGGCGAGAAGGGAGCTCGAGGCCCGCCTCCACCCTGAGCACCACCTGGCCGGCCTGGGAGACCATCAGGTAGACCCGCGCCCCGGACTCCAGGAGGCACTGGAGCAGGCGCAGGCCGTACCTGCTGCCGGAGGCGCCGGTAATGGCGAGCGCGATGGTCCGCTGCCGGGCCTGCGGTCGGTCCTGCATCAGCCGCGTGCCGCCAGCGCGTCCAGCAGCTTCCGGTGAATCCCTCCGAAGCCGCCGTTGCTCATGACCACCAGGTGATCGCCGGGCCGGGCCTCGGTGACGACCTGGTCGACCATGTCATCCACGCGCGTGAAGAGGGTCACCCGCCGTTCGGGACCGGCGAATAAGGAGGCCGGGTCCCATCCCAGCTCCGCGGGGGTGAACAGGTATACCAGATCCGCCGCCTCCAGGGAGGCGGCCAACGACTCCTTGTGTGCCCCCATGCGCATGGTGTTCGAACGAGGCTCGAGTATCGCGATGATCCGCTCGGCACCGACCCGCTTACGCAGCCCCTCCAGGGTGGTGGCGATGGCGGTCGGGTGGTGAGCGAAATCGTCGTAGACCCGCACGCCCCCGAGCTCGCCCCGCAGCTCCATGCGCCGCTTGATGCCTTCAAAACGGCCGAGGGCGGCTATGGACTGTTGCGGCGGCACACCCGCATGCCTCGCAGCGGCCAGGACGGCCAATGCATTGAGCATATTGTGGCGCCCGATCTGGTCCCAATCCAGGGTGCCGACCGGCTCGCCCCGCAGCAGCACCCGCAGCCGGGAGCCGTCCGGACGCTCCGGCCGGGCCCACCAGTCACCCCCCTCCCCCACCGTCTCCCTGGGGGTCCAGCAACCCATCGCCAGCACCTGGTCGAGGGCCGGCTCCCCGGTCGGATGGACGATGAGTCCGGTGCCGGGCACGGTGCGTACCAGATGGTGAAACTGGCGCTGGATCATCGCCAGGTCATCGAAAATATCGGCGTGGTCGAACTCCAGGTTGTTGAGCACCAGGGTCCGCGGGCGATAGTGGACGAATTTGGATCGCTTGTCGAAGAAGGCGGTATCGTACTCGTCCGCTTCGACGACGAAGAAGGGCGACGACCCCAGCCGGGCGGAGAGACCGAAGTTCTTGGGAACGCCGCCGATCAGAAAGCCCGGATCCAGCCCTGCGTCCTCCAGCACCCAGGCCAGCATGCCGGAGGCACTGGTCTTGCCGTGGGTGCCCGCCACGGCCAGCACCCAACGCTCCCCGAGCAGGTTCTCCCGCAGCCACTCGGGTCCGGATGTATAGGGCAACCCCTGGTCCAACATGTGCTCGACCACAGGGATGCCACGTTGCATGGCGTTGCCGACGACGACGATATCGGGGGCGGGCCGGAGATGAGACGCCTCAAAACCCTCCATCAGGTCGATCCCCGCCTCTCGGAGCTGAGTGCTCATGGGCGGATAGACATTGGCGTCCGACCCCGTGACCCGGTGGCCCAGAGCACGCGCCAACAGGGCGACACCGCCCATGAAGGTACCGCAGATGCCGAGGATATGAAGATGCATCTCAAGCTCCGAACGGAAAATTTGTCCACAAATGAACACGAATCAACGCAAATCAATCGCAAATGAGTTTCTCCGCGTCTCTGCGTCTCTGCGCGATCATTTGATTTCGACGAGAATAAGATGGTATCGGAACTTCTGCTATGTAGCACTAGTCGGCATTACGCCGCTTGGCCCAGGCGGTCGTCTCGCTGCGAACGCTTAAGCCGGACGGGCTCCGGAAGTGGCTTGCCAAAATGGCGGACAAGGCGTACTACTGTTTGCAAGTGTAATTCCAGGAATAATTTCTAAGGGTCTAGATAACTTTAGAGAGGATTTTCTCTCAGTAAAATGAGTATTATATCAATAAGTTTCCCTCCCGATGATCGAATCTGAATTCACATTCTTCGAGGTGTAGATGAAACGTATGTCTGGGAACACCATTGAATTTTGCAAGCCTCCGTTTGGCCTACGACCAGAATGATTCAATGCCATTGAGAT
>Ga0209454_1003439_pt1 | contig 11334 bp, 6 predicted proteins | sample WorMetHERISLAND1_2_FD_187400 | JGI IMG/M metagenome (GOLD analysis project Ga0209454, IMG submission 187400) | Marine gutless worms symbiont microbial communities from Max Planck institute for Marine Microbiology, Germany - Olavius geniculatus... | ecosystem: Host-associated > Annelida >...
GCAGCGATAGTAAGAATGGCGTCAGACACCAACGGGCATTGAGCCCACGGTTGTCGATGATGATGATGATGATATATGAGAACAAGTTTATGTTACAATGGTGAAAGTTGTGACAGTGGTGTAATGTTCGCGTTTTGCAGCGGTTTGGGCATTGAAGCGGTTGTCGCGGCAAGACACGCAATGGACTTGAGCGACAAAAACTTATCCGGAGTCTACTTGCAGTATCCCGACACACAAGGATCCGTTTATGACTTGACGCCATTTGTCGACCAAGCTCATGCTAATAACGTACGATAAATATTCATGCTTGGATAGAAAGAAATTTGGTCATTCAGTTAAATGAAAGACTGAACATTTGCTGCACATATGTTCAATATATGTAGTTTAAATTTAACGTCTACAGGGTGCAGCAAAAAAGTGGCCGCCTAAAGTTTTTCGCTGTTTTCTCAGAATGTTACACGTTTGAAATTTTAATTTGTAATTTTAAAGTTTTATTTTATTTTGTTAAAAGTTTTTTCATCTAACGGCCAAGCAACATGTGATTCTGCTGAAAAACGACAAAGTTATAGACCTTTTAACATGAGCGCTTATAGATTTTTCAGCATTAAAAAATGTTCAAGGTACTACACCAATGCAATAACATCGTTGAAAAAGACACAGTTAACTAATGATCAGATGCCAAAATTTCATTGTCAGTGTGATTGTTCGAAGTGTCAACCATCAGCTCCAAGGTCCAACACAATCTTTTAGCAGTCAAAGTCTGGACCCTCTAAGTTCAAGAAGGCCTGCGCACGCGGGTTTTGAAGTGGAATAGCCCTCTAAAAAGTGGTTATTTAGGCGCTGTTAACTTGCCTAGCATGAAAATAATTGCAGATAGGCACAAACGTGCTGCTTATTATAACAAGTACTGGCGACGAGCTTTTATGAATGTCAACATCGATAACTTTGAATGATTTTGAACCCTAAAAAGGAGGGTTTTCATGATTTGTTTGGCGATTTTTCGCTACAGAAGCGTGAATTGCGACAAAATGGATAGAGATAGACCAAGACAACCTGCGAACAGAAACTGCAATAGGCTGTCGCGCGTCTCATGAGCATTAGCTCAGATTTCTTGTTTATTAGGTTTTTCATATGTTACGTTTGGCATTTTCAAAAAATCTGCCGGCGAAATGTGTGACGTAATGATGTGACTGTTGTATTTTGTTTGTTTAACATAGTTTTAAATCACCGCTCTTCGTTTGTCTTCCGCAGTCGCTGGTGGCAGTCGGCACAGACCTGCTGGCGCTGACAGTACTTCACTCGCCCGGTGAAGCAGGCGCCGATATCGCAGTGGGAAGTAGTCAAAGGTTCGGGCTGCCGCTCGGCTATGGCGGACCTCACGCAGGGTTCTTCGCTACGAGAGAAGATTTCACGCGCATCATGCCCGGACGTGTCGTCGGCGTGACAAGGTGTGGCGTCTGCAGTCTTATCTCGATTTGTTGAATTGCTGTTGCTAATGAATGTAAAGCTACGTATAGGACCGATACTTGATATAGTGCTGCCTACTCGTGAACAAAAGCGATTTGCAGTCTTAGAAATGGTAGCTGATTGACATCAGCTAATGATACCGCGGCGCACTATGCGACCATCCATTGCCTGCCTCAGCGAGCAGTCGGACCCGCGGTCTGCAGCCAGCAGACATACTACAGACCAAATCAACAACAGTAGGCTTCCATCCCTTAGCTCGTAACGCGCCGTAAGCTATACTACTTATGTCCTATCCCGCTGAGGGTAGGAGGCTGAGTTGACTTGCCTGTCAACATATCGTTTTGCGTTGCAGGGATGCTAATGGGCGAGCGTGCTATCGACTTGCACTGCAGACGCGAGAACAGCATATCAGACGCGAACGAGCTACCAGTAACATCTGCACTGCACAGGTACATAGTCAGTATTATAACTGTCAGGCCCTGCTCAGGGCTAAGTACTGCCCGCGGTAGCTGCCGTATCATGCCAGTATCGTGCACACCAAAAACACAAAAACTCATGTCGCCTTGACATTTGACCTATGAGTTTTATATTCAGTACGCTTTTAGACGTCGGCAAGACACAATGTCATGTTTATGCTAAATGTCATTAAGCTAACAGCAGCAGTTCATGAGTTTACAACAGTGCGCTAGATTTCGGACATCTCTAGACTTCAATCGACAAATATTTTTAGAACGAATGAAGCAATCGATAAGCGGAAAACGGTGTTATCAACTACGATTTCTTCACGTTCGACGGAAACAATTTGCTAATGTTTGCTTTAGCAAAGAAAAACAAGTAAGCTTAATTTGAACAAAGCTCACTAGACGCGCGACAGCCCATAGCAATTCCTGTTCGCAGGTTGTCTTGGTCTATCTCCATCCATTTCGTTGCAATTCACTGTTGGAGTGTGTGCTGCAGCGATAAATTGCAAAAAAATCACTAAAATTCCTATTTGTGGGGTTCAAGGTTGTTCAAGGTCATTACTGTTGAATCATTAAAAGCTAGTCAGCAGTTATTGTTACGGTAAGCAACAAGTCTGTGTCTATTTGCAAGCGCTAGACGAGCCAACAGCGGTAAAATAACGACCTTTTATCGGGGTACCCCTCTTAGATGCCCGCGTGCGGAGGCCTTTTTGAACATAGGGGGTCGAGACTTGAACTGCTAAAATCTACGTTTAATGCTGAAAATTCAACATACAAGTTGTTTTGGTTTATTTCAAGCCATTTCGGCGCAATTTACTCTTAAAATATGTGTTGCAGCTCAAAATCGCGAAAAAGATCACTAAAACCCCTATTTTGGGGGTTCGAGGTCGTTCAAGGTCGTTGATTTTGATGGCAATCAAAAGGGCATATGGAACTTTTTATTAGTGATTAATAGTAACCTGGGCCCTATCTCACACCGTTTTTGAGATACGGCGACTTATTGGCTTAAAATGGCCAATTTTTTGTACCCCCTCTCATTTAACGCCCTCGATTGGGGTGATTCCTTTTGAATTTCGGGAAAAACTTTATGGATTCTAAAACTAAAATCTCCGTGGCAGTCTATGGTGAAGATTTTGTGATCCTAGCTTGCGTTATGTTGACACAATACTGGACTGTGACAGACGGACGGACGGACGCCTCGAAGATAGCTAAGACGCGCGAAGCATTACATGCTGTCGCGCTTAATGACTTTGACTTTTGGCCTATGAGCTTGTTTTCAATATCGGCTTTAACTGGGCTCGAGTTAGCTTCATCAATTCTGGTTAATAGATAAATAAAGCATTTAAACACGACGACGGCTGTAAATGACCAAGTCACACACAGTCAACTGTATGTCGTGTTTGTATTGTATTTGACAGGCACTATTAGCGAACATTTCAGCGATGTATGCCGTCTATCACGGTCCTGATGAGTTGCGACATATTGGTCACAAAGTTCATAACGCAGCACGTTTGCTAGCTCATGGTAGTGTATGACTTTCCATTTTTACGTGGTCGTCTTATAGGCCGCATTACGGGTCCTGTTTGTCTGTTCATCTATCTGTTTGTTTGTTCTTTACGGGTTTCTAGCTTAAAACGCAAAAGTTTAGATGATTCTCGGAATTGCTATCACGCATTTCATTTGCCGCTAAGATGGCGTTTTTAAAGTTTTCTTAAGTTTAGTGTTGTGTATGTGCTTATCTTTCACATGGGCAGATCTCCCCGAAATAAGCGTATTGGTTGATTGATTGGCGTAAGCCGCTGCACTCGATAGGGTAAGGTCTAGATAGTCACGGTCTTAAAGTATGTAGCTATAAGGCAGGGAGGCTAAAGCCCGTTGATAGTGTACAACGATCGATATTTTCAGTGCAAACTGATCCGTGATTTCGAATTTATCTCCAATTCTCCATCTTACTTTGTTTCGTAGTTGAAATTTAACTGTTGATTTAAAAATTAATTGCCGTCAAGCTTCATTAACTCAGTTTTAGTTTTAGTAGTTTATTTCTGAATGTATTAAAGCTCAAAGATTGCAATTACATTTTATGGTCCACCCGGTATTTCATACGTGCAGGAGTGGAAGAGGCTGGTAGTACGGTTGTCAACAAACAGTTCTTTGACACGCTAACAATTAGTCCACGCCTCGGCTCAGAAGAAGTCGCCCGCCATGCAAGAGACAAAGAAATCAACTTGAGATATTTTTCCAGTGGAATGGTAGGTTTTTGTACTTTTTGTACTTCAAGTCATGCTATAATACTTTGCATTGTTCAACCTGTAAATTTGGCTTTTATGCGCGGCTTGCAGCACGTATAGGGTGCGGCCGTAGCCGTATCCCCTTAAATTTTTTTGCTGTTTTCTCAGCAGTCGTTTGAGATTTTAATGTGAAATTTAACATTATTTAATAAAACCATTTACATCTAACTGCCATGCAAAGTATGATTCTGTTGAAAAACAACAAAGTTATAGACTTTTTAACATGGCCGCTTACCGATTTTTTAGCATTAAAAATGTTCAAGCTAAAAATGCTATTTCATTATCAAAAACCGCTTACCACGTTACTGCCAATGACGTCACAGTGACGTTTTGATGAACAGTAATTTATTTTGTTTATAAATTATTACTTAATTATCGTTCTTTTAAAGCAAGCGCCGGCTGCCCACCGGGTTCATCTTCCAGAAGAACGGCACGCCAGCACACACAGCGCACAGCGCACGGAACGGGCTGTGAGCCAACTGTCCAGATTTTATCACAAAAGACCAGTGGCCTTCGAATTCGCCAAATATAAACCCAATGGACTATCGCGTATGGGGTGCAATGTTGGAGGTTTACTGCAGGCTTAAAACAAAGCCGAAAACAATCGCCGAAGTCAAGGAAGCGCTTTAGGTTATCTGAGGCAACCTGCCACAAGGACCGATCAGCAAGGCTGTGAAAGACTTATAAAAGTAAACGAATGAAGGCTTGTGTTGGAGCTTGGAACTGGCGGTGGACACTTCAAACATTCACATTGACAATGAAATTCTGGCCTCAGATCATTAGTTAACTGTGTTTTTTTCCAACGATGTTATTGCATTGGTGTAGTAGCCTGAACATTTTAATGCTAAAATATCGGTACGCAGTCATGTTAAAAAGTCTATAATTCTGTCGTTTTTCAACAGAATTAACTTTTGCTAAGCGGTTAGATGTAGAAGGTTTTACTAAATAAAGCTGTGAAATTTCACATTAAAATTTCAAATGATTGTTGAGAAAACAGCGAAAAACTTTAGGGGCTACTTTTTGCCGCACCCTGTAGTGCTAAGCGAGTCTTAGCCGTCATAGAGGCGTCCGTCTGCAATTCTATAAAAATGGCGCAAGCTAGGATCACAAAATTTTTGCTGTGGTTGCAACAAGGTCTCTAATTTTTTTTGCAACAAAATTATGTGCCGCAGCTTAAGGAGATTCCCTCGAACGAAAGCGTCAAAGAGGGATACTCTTTCCCTTAAAAAGTCGTTTTTTATCGCTATTGACTAGTCTGGTGTGAAAACAGTTGCCGATAGGCACAGATTTGCTGCTAATCATAACAAGCACTCCTAATGAGCTTTTCATAGGTACTAACGTTGATGGCCTTGAACGAGCTTGAATTTTAAAAATAGGAAATTTTAGTGTTTTTTGTGATTTTTTGGCTCGTTTTCCACTTTTTAACGAGTGCTATCAAAAGACACGTCCCAAAATATTCTAGTAAAATCCATGCAAATAAGGTTTACGTTTTTATTCGGTTACATGTTGGGGCATAATTTTCTGTGTCCCTGCTTATTAGTTTTTAATACATTATAATATTATTTTTTGGTGTTTGTATGATACCTATAGTATTTTGAAACATAGTGAAAAACATGCAAAAATAAAAGTTAGATTTTGCTTTATGCTACTTTGAGTTTCAGACTAATTTCGTCAATTTTTTTCTAAGGACTGCACGCCTGGTGTATTGTAATGTAGTAAACGGTGTAGACGATTATTTTGATAATATACAAACAGTGAGTAATGAGTTTGAGTGGTGTTCTGTTGCACGTGCTGATGCATATTGTCAGCGGTGTCGACGGTTAAAGAAGAAAGCGGGACAGAAAACAATTTTTTTGACACCAGCTGCAAATTCTCGACAGAAGATATTAGAGATGCTCAAAATTTTAAGGTGGCCCAGAAATTTGTGCAAAATAAGGACTTTTAGCCCCAAACTTAGCAAAATACACTTAAAAGAACGTCTTCCGACACAATAAACATTTTCCGACATTCTAAAATTTAGAGGATAAAAGTGCCCCTTATCCCTTCTTGGCACGACGCCACTTTGTGTAGTTGTTGCTTTGACAAGGTTGGAGTATCGTTGGACGAGACCGTTGAAGAGACAGACTTGAACGATCTGCTCGACATCTTCGGCTCAACCGCCTCCGCTGTAAGTAGGCCTATCATGTTTTATTATCGGCTTCACACAACAAGCGAGGACGTCGACATAGTGCGCGGCTGTCCGCTTAGCTATACGTATTCGTCCGCTGCACTGCACAACCATTACCTAACCTAACCGTGATCGTGAAGTGGAAAATTGGCGCACCTGCCTAGGTAAACATTAAAACCAAATTTGGGCTTTCTGTGTTTTTTGTTTTCAAGTAAGAAACCTGTACGTGATAGACAGACAGACAGACGGACGGACGGACAAGACCCGTACTTCGACCGCACGATAATTTAAATACAATTGCTGACTAGCATTTCATGGTCCAAATCCAATTGGATAATGTTAATTCAGGCATAAGCAGATCGAGAAACATCTAGTGCATACTATGAGTTTGCGACTTTCCACGCTGCTGAGGTCATCTATAAACGGCCACAGAAAAACGAGTCGACTAAACAAAATCGCGAGTAAAGCCTATATGTTTCTTTGCGTTAATATCGTACGCGGCAAGTTGGTGTTCTTGTTGACAGCGGGCAATCTGGTCGCAGATGAGCACAAGAGAAAACGCCGTTCTGACTTCGAACTTACTGCGCAGAAGTGACTTTTTGACGCATCCAACATTTAACAGGTTTCTTTCCACGTTGCTTTGTTGCCCATCTGCAACAAGATGGGGTATTCGTTTATTGTGTGCCGTGTCACAATAAAATGCAAAAAATATAGCGTGTAAAGTCACCAATTTCTAAAACTTTTATTCCACTTTTTGTGAACTTGAGATATCTCGAAAATATCGAGTTATTTGTGAAACAAGAAGCAAAAAAGTGTTTTATCAACATTAATTATCCAGTTATCGCCAGAATTACTCGCCCAGAGTTTAAAACCGACAATAATCTCGGATTTGCGGAATAAACTCGGAATAAACTGGAACGAAAATTAAAATATTCCCGGGCACCAATGCTTATTATAGTACAAGAAATGGTTTGAGTAAATTCCAATATAGTGAACAAACATAGTTTAACACAGTTGTTTTTGATGTTTTTGCTAGGCCTAATACATCAATATTGAAAACTATAAATACTAGTACGTCATTACGTCCGTTTGCCGTCGATGTCAGCTTTACGGTGGATACTGTCATTGTTTATTATTATTACTGCAAACGCTGTTTGTTGCAGTTACCATTCGGAAACTAACATCGTGAGATACATGAAGATACTGGAAAATAAGGACATCTCTCTGGTTCATTCCATGATACCTCTCGGCTCATGCACCATGAAGCTAACTAGTACAACGGAAATGATGGTTTGCTACCATTTTTCTTACCGTATAACAATTTATTAAATGACGTAAAGACTTATAAACGGATAGTTAGTGCCTTGTTACTGTCCGCGGTAGCGTCGGCAGTATTGTTTTCAGCATCGTCGCTAAGTTTTTTTTGTTTCTCTGTTATCGTGATAACTCACGAACCGCTGCGCTTAACTCGGTGAAATTTTGCACGAACATGTACCTCGACAACCTGTTGAATTTCAAGGTCATGTTCAAAAGTCAAGGTCAAGTGGATTTTTTGTGTGCATGATGCTGCGACTGCGCGCTGCAGTACTTAGCATTGAGCAAGGCTTGACAGCTAGTTAAATAAGTTTTCAGCTTTGTAGACTCCCAGTAATATGTTATGTTAAATGTTTTGTTGTTTTGTGCGCTGTGCATTCAGCCGTGTTCGTTCTCCGCGCTGGCCGACGTTCACCCGTTCGCTCCTGAGGACCAGGCGAGCGGCTACGTGCAGATAGTGAAAGAACTTGAACGTGATCTGTGCGAAATCACCGGCTACGATCACGTCTCCTTTCAACCAAACAGGCATGCCGCAGCGCAGGATTTAGCTACTATTTAAACGCTTGCTTGATTTTTTCTGCAGTATTTAAATGCCGTTTTACGCGCGATAGCAGTGAATGCTTCGCGCGTCTTAGCCATGGCCTGGGCATCTGTCTATCTGTCTGTCCGTCCGTCTGTCACTCTCTGCAATTGTATCACAACGGTGCAAGCTAGAATCACGAAATTTTCACCGTGGAATGTTCCAAGGACTGTAGTTTATCGTGACAAATTTTTGTGCCCTTGAGTGGGGGGATTTCTCTCGAACGAGGGCGTCAAAGAGGGGCACCCTTCTAAAAATGTTATTTTGCCGCTATTGACTCGTATAGCGTAAAAACGATTGCAGATAGGTACATACATGCTCATTATCATAACAAGCTCTGGTGACGGGCTTTTTAGATTTATCAACATCGATGACCTTGAACGACCATGATCCCTCAAAATAGGGGTTTTTAGTGAATTTTTTTCAATTATTGGCTGCAACAGACAATTCAAGAGTGAATTGCCACGAAATGGCTTAAGATAGACCTGGATAACCTGCGTATGAAATTTTCAGCATTAAACGAAGATTTTAGCAGTCTAAGCGCCAACCACCTAGATTCAAGGACGCCTGCGCAGGTAAGCGTCAAAGAGAGGTACCCCCTTAAGAAGTGGTTATTGGCTCGTCTAGCGTGAAAACAGTTGGAGATAGGCACAAACATACTGCTTATCATAACAAGCACTAGTGACGAGCTTTTAAATGATGTCGACATTGATGACCTTGAATGACCTTGAACCATCAAAATAAGGGGTTTTAATGTTTTTTCTAACTTTCGGCTGCGGCGCACATTTCAAGAGTGAATTGCGCTTAAATGGTTGGAGATAGACCTAGACAACCTGCGTGTGAAATTTTTAGCATAGAACGTACATTTTTAGCAATCTAAGTTTCGACCTTTTAAATTCAACGAGCCTTCTGTACGGAAGCCTCACATTTGTGTACTCCTTCGAGACACATTATTATTTTATTACATGCTGTACACGATTGCCCAGGTGGCAGTAACGCTGCTATCGCGCGTCACGTGAGCTTTGCTCAAATTACTGGTAAATACCACTCAGACTTAGTTCCTCCCGTTCCGTGCGGACCATTGATGATTCGTCTCCAGTTGGCACGATCGCTGGCAGCAGTCGTCTTGTCGCTCCAGTCCATGCCCATCACCTCCAGTTCTTCTTTCAGTGTGTCTTGTCATGTCTTCTTTGGTTTTTCAATTTCTCTTTTGCCGTCTTTTAGTCTCCATTCTATGGCCATTGGCCAGTCTAGCCAGTCTTGTTGGTGCAATACGCATGACATGTTTGATAAAACGTCTTCTTCTCGTTGCTACTATTTCATGCAACGCCATTTGCCCAGATGGTGTCATTAATTTATTTCAGCGTTGGTGATGTGAAATGCCCAGAATCCTCCTTAGGCTACGAGACGACATCAGCATTTAAATAGCTTTTAAATAATAAAGTAGGTGTTAATACTAGAAAGCGCTGAGTATGCTGAGTGTGATTAGATGCAGCAGTAAACTGTAGTATAAGTCTTAAGGAGGGGTCACATTGACAGTCTGGACGGCCATTCGGACGGCCGTCCGGAACGCCAGTGTGACACCTCCTTTAGTGTCGTTGTGTTTGTGATGTCAGCGGCGCACAAGGTGAGTACGCAGGACTGCGGGTCATCAAAGCATACCTCGACTCAATAGGACACGCTCAGAGAAATGTACGTTCAGCTGTACCTTAGAAATACCCAATCCATCGTAGTAGTTTTTCAAATACTTTAAAAGTATGCTATGATTTTCCTGTAAACGGTATGTTATTTGGATGCTAATATATTATAAAGTTTTAGAGTTTAATGCGGAGTAATTAGCTCTGTTGTAAAGCATCTAGCGTTCTGGTTCCCCAAAAAATTGTCGAGTGCAAGAAAGCAATTTAAAATCATTGCATACGTCTCTTTCACAGATTGAAATCTAAACGTAACATTTTAAATTGTGTTTTATGACTTTAAATACAAGGTACTGACGGTAGCACATTAAAAAGTGGAACACATACTGGTAACGTAAGCATTTGCTGAATCACGGTTGCGTAGATTATTTGTGACCATTAGTCTCGAGTATTGCTATAAAGGGCGATCACGTTGAACACTTTAGATCGGTAAGTTGTATAAATACTCTTTCTATGTTACATTTGCTTAATTGTTTTCCGCATTCAAGATGTATGTTACGTTTAAATTTCAGTGTGTGAAAGAGACAGGCGCATGATGTATGATGTACGTGCGGTATGAAAGTGAAATGTTGCCGTGTATTTTGCACCACCGTGTGTTTTGTTACAGGTATGTCTGATACCGGAGTCGGCTCACGGCACTAATCCGGCCAGTGCTCAGATGGCCGGCATGAAGATTGTACCAATCAAAGTCACTCGCAACGGCGCCGTCGACTTGGCCGATCTCTCGCAGAAGGTTTGTCTGCGTGTAGTGAATATGATTCATGGAACTTTCGTGCCCGAAAACTTTCGTTCCTAAAAGTATAAGAAATATTATTAGGTTGTGACCAATTTAATGTACTCGTCGCGCGCATCGTTTTCTTTTGTATTCTTTTAAGTGCTTTTTTGTCCTTTTCGGCTTGTATTACGAGACCCGGTCTATTTGAGACTCGTTCAATATTATACTAATAGTGACTGGCGTCGAGGTCGTTATTGGAAATTGTTTCCTCGAAGTTCGTAAAATATTACCCGATTTTAGGAAGTGAGGGGGAAAAATCTCAATAATGGTGGATGACGCTAGTTGCCATTTGTCTTGTTATACTATAAATAGTTTAAATAGTTTATTTTTTAACAATAGTTCAGTCATTCATACATTTTTGACTTCAACCTATCAGTGTAAAATATGAATATAGGCCTATTTTCACATTTTATCAACAATGCTGCCCCAGTTTACTCTAAAATAATTGCAAATAAGTCGGCAAAAGTACAATTACAGATTATTACTTTAGTAAACTATATTGTCAAAATACTTGCTAACTAAATGTTTAATTTATTTTTGTCTTAACATTTTTTTATCATTTTAATATTTTACTTAGTTGCCCATCAC
>Ga0209454_1003440_pt1 | contig 11334 bp, 10 predicted proteins | sample WorMetHERISLAND1_2_FD_187400 | JGI IMG/M metagenome (GOLD analysis project Ga0209454, IMG submission 187400) | Marine gutless worms symbiont microbial communities from Max Planck institute for Marine Microbiology, Germany - Olavius geniculatus... | ecosystem: Host-associated > Annelida >...
GAATGAGGTAGGAACTAAGTAAAAAAAAATTCCGATATTTTGTCTCAAAATTAGTGCCTCTTCACCTTGAAATTGCGATTTTTTTCAGAAGCTTTCATGTCCGTGTCCAGTCTGATTGGTTTGCTCATTCATTCTTTCATGCATTTATAAACATTCATTTATTTATATTCGTCGGAGATATATTTTTCAATATTTCACTGTTATTGCAGTGTTGTGAGATGTTGAATGATAATGCAGGCCGGGATGGCGTCGGCCAGCAACCCAGACCAGCTGCTGATAGCGCTGGAGCCGGAGGCGGCGTCAATCTACGTCCGACGCCAGCGTCTGCATCAGCTGCTACCTGAGCGCGAGGAGCGCGCTTTGCTTCAGACACGACGAGCCGTTACACCGGAACCCATCGTGGTCCACCACTCGCTCAGCGAGTCCATGAAAGCCGGTTGGTCACTCGGCCACTTAGTAAAATCACTCCATCAATGAGTAAAAAATCTTTAAAGTCGCGTACAGAGCGACGTAACTAAACTGAACTGAACGTACCTGGTTTAGTTTTGACTTATTGGCCAATGGGCAAGCACTAATGCATTACAGTAGGCGCCGTCTAACGGCTTCGTTGGCCTATATACGTGACTACGCGCGCGTACGCGTCAACCAGTGACCGTTGAGCTCGCCCTGCTTGCCCATTGGCCAGTTCATCAAAAACTCAACCGTATCAGTTCAGTTCAGTTACGTCGCTCTGTGCTCGCCTTAATAATCAGCTGTCAGACCGAATTGAGACATGCACATATGAATTTAACGAATAAAAGTGATGGTAAAATACAACAAAGTACCGTTATCGTTTTAATAGCTTTTAGTGTTTTAATATTATCCAGAATGTCGTGTTCTTTTTATTGTCTGTATCTCGCGAATGTAATCGACTCAAGATTATTTGGGAAGAATGATTTTTTTGTGAGAACTGATTTTAAAACGTTATCAACACACTGATTAAAAGATGTGGCATTTTGATCTTATCGAGTACAGTACATCATTTGCTCTAGCGTGCAGTTTATTCATTTTTATCATAATTATTTTTGTCATCGCGCAAAAATATCCGTAGCTATTATTTTGTTAGTGGCAGTGTTCGATTCCTGTATTAATTACTTTGCAAAATCACTTTTTTATTTCGACGCTGTTTTTACAGCTATTGTCGACCCCCCGTCAGATTTTTCTTCCGCGATGCTGACAAGTTATACCCAGATACTTTCGCTTCTGACGCCTGTTTGCTTTTGTCGCCTTTATCTTTCCAGTCACTACCAAATTCTTAAGACTGAGGCCTATGCAATGCATGCTGTGTGGTGTCGTGTGATTTTTGCAGAGTCTTTGCAATGGAGTCAGACGTTGTCGACGTCGTTCCAGTATCAGCGCTCAGTGTCTCCAATACTCAGCCCCAGCTCTCCAGACATCAGTATGACAGGTCACTCGCTCATCGGCATCTTCTATCCCTATACCTGGTGGGCCCAGTGACAAGTAAGGCGATGGGAACTTTGTTATTGGTGTAGATCGAAACTTTCCCCTATTTTCCACCAGGCAGTCCACAGGCGAAGGAAAAGGGCGGGGGACAAAGCATAGGGAAGGGGAGTAGGGAGAAACTTGGAAAGGGGAAAAGGGCGAATGGATGTGGAGGCAGGAAGGGGAAAAAGCCCAAAGGGGGGCTGAAACTGAAAATGGAGGGTGTGAAACTCGCGCCTGCTTTTGATTCCAGACTTGGGGGGGATAGAAGCTACTGATCACGATTCATTCGTTCAGTTATGTATTCATTTAATTTAAGAATGCAAACTCTGTAAAGTACAATACAAGTGCATATAAAGCATGCTGAACCATTATGCATGCTTTTTGGGTCAGAGAGGCTAAAACAGCATTTACAAAACTGCCCATCACTAAAACGCACTGTGACTGGTTGAAAACTAACGCGAACACACAGAAATACCGGCGAAAAAGTAGGAATGGGGCGGAAATATATTTTTTTCTGTATTTTTATTTATTTTGTAGCATGCCATGTAATGTTATACGCAGCAACTCTGACAAACAGATCGTCACAGATTCCCAGTGATACACCTGAGAATTAAAATAAAGATATTGGAGCATATATAACAGACTACCACACTAAATGCAAACGCTTTTCTCCGTGAAGCTTTGAAAGCAAAACGAAAAACCGCACCAATATTTTTGAAGGTCCGATGAAAATTTCAAGGACGGAGAGGGTTTAGAACAGACGGCAGCCGGAAGTAGAGAATTTTTTTTACTTATTTTTGGCTGCGTGTGATATAGGTACGAAGTACATGGTGGTGGACTGCGGCGGTGGAACTGTGGACATCACGGTCTACGAGATGCTCTCAGACTCTGGTAAACTCAAGGAACTCTACATGGCCACTGGAGGCCCTTACGGGTCCACCGGTATGTATGCTTATTACTTCTTCTCAGGGATGTGGTCTCGGTCGAGACGTCTCAGTCTCGAGACGTACTAACGTCTCGTCTCGGTCTCGTCTCGGTCTCGGCTCAGAAGGTCTCGTGCACATCCCTGCTTCTTCTTGCTAATAGATATATTGTACCGGGCGGCGCATGATAAGTAGAAGATCGAGAGATTGTACAGTTTTGGGAACGATTAGCCTTGATCACTGCAGTGAAAGACGGTCGTGCTGAACAGTGTGTGCCAATGCTTAATACCCCGTTTACACGATCGAGCAAACGTCGAGCAAATGTATTCAAAATACACGTGCTAATTGCTCGACGTTTGCTCGATGTTTGCTAGCATTCATCCAGCTAGCTCGACGAGCTGTGGTAATTAGCATGCTAATTATGACTTCGAGCGGGTTGTAATTGGAAGTCTTATATAACACGTGATCAGCTGCGGGCTAAGCCTAAGCCTCCATTTGAGCCAGGGGGCGGGGTTCCATCAGGCCTGCTTGATGTTTGCTCGATGTTTGCTCGATCGTGTAAACGGGGTATAACGTGACCATCCATTCACCCTTCACTGCAATGATTGAGGCTGCAATCGTTTTCGAAACCGTCTGATTGCTCATTCTACGTAAAGCGCGCGTACGTTCCACTTTTTATATGTGCCACCCAGTACATATATTTTGAGACCAATGATATAATTGTAGATCTGTCGAGATTCTCGGCACTTCTAAGTTTGACTTAAGAACCGAACTGTTTTGACGTCATTGTCTGTACACTAAACATACAAAATTACTATTTTGAAGTTTCTACGCCTGTTTTAGCCTGTCTCAGCGATTGTGCGCCCCTGATTCGCTCGCGACGTGTGACGCTATACAAAAGTGTTTTGATCAGTTGTTTGCTAACGCCCGCCTTTGCCACAGCCTTGGGGAAGGTCTGAACCAGCACCGTCGTTCTTGATGGCAAAAGCCGACGACGCGAAGCTTTCATTACAAGCATGGTAGCCTGGCCTAACGGAGCAACAAATGCCACGCATATGTTTGCTGTTTACTCCGGTCTGGTCTGGCATATCTTGAGTCGGCAGAGAAAGAAGAATGCTGAACTTCGGTGGCAAATGAATTCAGCGTGCCATGCCACGTGCGTCGCATGTCACACGCTGTGTAGGCCTAGAGAGTGTTATCTCTTCCTTCGTCAGATAACTGGGTCCACCCACGCGGCGTTTGTCTCTGCAGGGCTGACAGTCGAACCGCACGCAACCCGACGTATCTCTTGACGCAGCACACTGTGAGTCCGCTGGCGTAGCAGCAAATACGCCAAGCAAGCTACATATAAATGGACGCCGTTCTAAGACAGAGTCGGGTCGAAAAATTTGGGTTCTAGACACTTCATCATACCTCTTCCACCGCGAGCTACCTTTTCTTTCCATTTTTACTGCGTGCGCATATCCTCATCCGCATCCTCACATCTGGAACGTGTATTGTGAATGCCTGGCATGTGCGCTGTAGTACTGCATGGGTCAAACTAGTGTGGCTGGCTGAGCGGTTGTTGTCGTCATCATCTTGCGGCTTGGGCATCTGCAAGTGCTCAATAATCTCAGAGTAGAGTAGACCGCCTACTAGTAGTTTCTGTTGCGTATCATGAAGCAAGCGTGTACTATACCTAAAGAACATGTATCAGATAACGCCCGTCATCAGCATGTGATAGCCCAAGACGTATAGTGATGGACGTATATAGACGATGAAAATCAGTATCTGCTGAATCGGATTGGATGATTCGCTGTTGACAAAGTTGATAGATAACGGGAGCACATAGGCCTACCAGTAGAACATTTTTGTAGGGATTCTTTAGTGATGTTTCTTTTCAGACATCGTGCTCAATGAATAGACTAAATAGACTGCATAAACGGTAATTTACAAAGCTCACGCCCCTCCGAATCGGCGGAATAACAGTGCCATTCAGTTTATACTCTCTCGCGAGCTGCAAGCTATATAGCGACCCTTAAATTCATTCAGCGCGTCTGTAATTGTCTGCGTCTGTCCACGCGTCTGTCGGCTGTCGGACAGACTATTGGTAGCTCTGCACAGCTGTCGCCAAAGATTGCGAGTGGCGAGCACGTCGCCTGCCGGTTTGCCGCTTTTTCATATTTGCTATATAGAATTCGCATTTACTCCTATTGTGCATGTTGTTAATTTTTTATTTCTATTCCATTTTATTTTTTTTAAACAAGAAAGCCCAGCTGTCACTAGGGAAGACGCACTGCAGCCTACACAGTTCCTGTTTCAGTATACGGACCTTTTAGGTCATCCAAGGTCAATGATTTTCATCTTATCTGAAAAGGCGTATGCGATTTCCTATTTGTGATCAATAGTTACTTTGGCCCTACGCTCACTGTTTCCGAGATACGGCCATTTATAGCTTAAAACCTTCCAGTGAAAATTGCGCCCAAAACGCTGCAGATGGAGACATGGTTACTATATTGACAGCCTGTAAGAAGTTGCCAGCGCTCTATCTGATGGTACCATCGCTGACCCCTTACGATTTACTGTTTAGCCACAATACATCCGTTACAGACGGGCGACGACGGACAGACAAGACGACAGACGTGCCGTCCAAATTAAAACAATAAAAAGTCAAACGCGAATCCTCACTAAGGCTAGTCAGCATTATTGATGGACCTGTCTTCAGTGTTGAAAGATTACCGCGAATTGACGAATTGTCTTCGAGACATGCTGCACTAAGTGTACTGTGCTGTACGCTTGACAATGACTCATCTTCAGTCGCAAACCAAATCCTTGAACGACTCATGCACATTGCGTGTGATTACTTGAAAATAAAATTCATAATCATACTTATAGTGATTGTGCTGTTTTATGATGTTTGCTTCAGTGCTTTAATGTCAGCTGAGTCGTTTCGACTGCAAACTTGTAAGAAAATAATTATCATAGTCAGAAATTCAGAATCAGGAGCTTAAAACTGGAAGAAATGTATAGGCTGTACTTTTTCATGACCCATTTTTGTTACCTACTTCCCCTACAATGCCTGAAGTGTTATAACTGTCCACAATCTCACTCCACTCAATCGTGGTGACCGAAACTTGGCTCGGCCTGTGTACAGCAGCACCCATTTTCAGGCAAAACTCACCCTCGATCACGGCCATGAAGTAAATACGTCTCAACACGGTCCACTGTGTATTACGTCTCAACCTTACACTCGCGTAATACACTGTGTGTAGACCGTGTTGAGATATACGTGTCGTCTTGTGTGCAGCTATGGGGGAAGGCACTGGGAGCACCCCCCCCCTCTCCCAGGAGGCTACACAGTCACTCAAAATAGTGCCAAAATGCACTAAAACACTTCATTTCACACAAACACGCACAAAATCCGAAAATCTTCTGCTGGGGAGCACCCCCCTCCCCTTTTAAATCTTTTCCCCGGTGGGGTGTCCCCTTCTCACACCTCAACTTTAAGTGCCCCCCCTTACATCCAGATTCTGTGTATGCTGTGCAGGAGTGGACAAGGGTTTCGAGGATCTGTTGGTGGAGATCTTCGGCTCCGAGTTCATAGAAGTGTTCAAGCTGAAGAGACCTGCCGGCTGGGTCGACTTACTGCTGGCGTTCGAGTCTCGCAAGCGAGCCGCGACTCCGTTCAAAAGCAAACCTCTCAACGTCTCTTTGCCTTTTTCATTCACCGACTACCACCAGAAGTACAAGGTCTGTTATTACTCAGTACTCCGAGAAACACTTTTTGTTTTAGCGTGTATTATTCAGTTTTGCTGCATCGTTTCTATTCTGTTTTGTTGCATGACAGTTTTTTTCAGCTGACTGCCTGGATTATTGGTCAATCCATTCCGCGGTCGTCTCGCCAGGCGATATAAACAGCTACAGTCGTAAATAACACCAGAGATACGGAACGCAGGTTTCCCAGATTTTTCTCACAATAACAACGCCTTGCTAGAAAATACGCACTACAGCCTATACAGTTTTTGTTGCAGTACTGACGTTCAAGGTCATCCAAGGTCGATGATTTCTATCTCATCTGAAACGGCGTATGCCACTTCCTATTAGTGATTAATAGTAACCTTGGCCCTGTCTCTCACCGTTTCCGAGATACGGCCATTTATATCTTGAAACTTTCCGTTAAAAATTGCGGGCAAACCGCTGCAGAGGGAGACGTGGTTGCTATTGACAGTCTATAGGAAGTTGCCACCGCTGTATCCCACGGTATTATCGCTGACCCCCTACGACTTACCGTTTAGCCACAATACCGCAAGATTGGCATACCATACTGCGTTATGACCCTTCAAGGTCATCCAAGGTCAATGATTTTCGTGTAATCTGAAAGGGCGTATGCCACTTCTTATTACTGATTAATAGTAATCTATGCCCTATTTCTCACTGTTTCCGATATGGCCAGTTTTTCATTGAATTTCTTACCCACCATTAATTTAACCCCAATTTGAAAATGTTCCTCTTCCACTACATAGCTGAAATTTTGCGTGCCCGAGTTTCACACGCATACCTAATTATTCGTGCAAAAAGTTTTCTGCTATGACCTAAAGCTTAGCCACAATACATCCGTGACAGACAGACGGACGGACAGACAACAACCATGCCAATACTCGATCGTTACTCAAGTACGGTCGGCTAAAAAAATAGTAACAACAGCATTTGTTGATTCCGACGAAACGCCAGATCTCTGATTACTCCGATCTAGTTTTTTATCTTCTTTTTTTAGCACTTTGGTTCTTCACCTCAAGGCATTAAAAATAATAAAAATAATAAAATTATAAAATAATAAATAATAATAAATAATAAATAATAAAAATAATACCGGTAGTAGGTAATTGTGTGGGTGCAGGGCACGACGGTGGAGACGGCGGTGCGCCGGTACGGTAGCAAGGACGTCCGCTGGTCGTCACAAGGTATGCTCAGACTGACTCCGGATGCTATGCACAGACTGTTCCAGCCGACACTCGACCGCATCAAGCAAGCCATCGCTCACGTGGTCGAACAACCCGCCGTCAGAGGTATTGTACCATGGAGGGGCTTTTATCCCTATATCCATGATGGGCGCAGCTTGCGCCCAGTGAAAAATATGGGGGGAGTAGATCAAAACTCCCCCTATTTATCACCGGGCAATCTACACGCGGAGGGAAAGGGGGATAAAGCAGAGGGAAGGAGAGTAGAGAGAAAACGGGGAAGGGAAAAGGGCGGATAGATGGGGAGGCAGAGAGGGCAAAGAGCCCAACATGGGGAGGGACTTTTTGGGGCTTCTGTCCCTATACTCGGTGGACGCAGCTTGCACCCAGTGAAAAATAAGGGTGGGGAGTTTTGTTAAGGGTGTAGATCAAAACTCCCCCTATTTTCACTGGGCAATCTACATGCGGGAAAGGGTAATAAAGCACAAGGAGGGAAAAGGGGGCGGATAGAGAGGGAGTTAAGAACGGGAAGGAGCCCAAAAAGGGAACAGGGAACTTGAACCCGAAAATGGGGAAACTTGCACTCGGTTGCGATTCCAAATTTGGGGGATAGAAACCACTGACTGTGCCGCATACTAGCAATGGTGTCGTGGCCGGGGGGCAGGGAGGCAGTTGCTCCCTCCCCTTAAATTTTGAGCTGTTGGAAAATTGTTGGATAATCTTCTTGTCAAAAATTTTTTTGTCCAAAAGTGCAAAATTTGTGGCTGAGAAACTTCCATCATGAGAAAATTTAGGGCCAAAATCGAGCACTCGTGATCTCCTCTGTTGGAAAAATACAACTTCCTATACTCCGTCTACTTTTTTAACCCTCGATTTCGCTGCCTATTGGTTATTACCATCGACGGTAGATAATTATACACTGTAATAAACGCTAAGGAGGAAAATGTAGAGAAAAACGTAAGTCTTGCTTGGTTAAGGTTTGCATCGTGGTTCGAGTCTTATCTCCGAGATGACCTTTAATGCGTTGGTCGATACGTTAAACCAACATAAGATTTTACGTGAATATTTTTGTTCCGTGCTCCAGAACACCCCCTCAGGGGATTGGGGAAGGGGTGGCCAAGTAGCCAAGTGAATGATGGGATAGCAAGACAGAGCCTGAGAAAAACACGAGACCTGAGCGTTGATGAGCTAAATACCTATCTACACGGTCTGCAAGTCATCTTGTGGTTGCAACTCGATCGTTAACCAACTGCTACATGGGTCAGTTTGGTCTACTGGCCTACGTACTGAGATGTCGTGCTGGTAGATTAATGCATTGGTTCGTCTGAAGAAGTTTCAACTTTCACGATTTTCTCTTAGAGATGGGCAGACTACACATTCGATCCAAATTTTTCGGAAAATCCAGATGGATGGAAAGAACTTTTGGCTGATATGTGGATGAGAGAAATTTTCGCAGAAAATTTCAAATTCGACTGCTGGCGGTTTTTAAACAAATGTCCAATCACGGTCACTAACAGCCGGTGTCCACAGAATGACTGTCAGTAATTCTGCTGAGAAAAAAACATGCAGCAAACTATTCAAACCAAGTCAAAACAGTACTCCAAGTCTCTTTTCCGTGTGTTTTTGGTCCTTCTCTTTCATAGTATTTACAATATTTGTTTGGCGAGTGTCATAGTTTCTTCTCAGTGTGTGTCCAAGACAGTTCCATTTTATTCTTTTTAGCTGGCTATTGAATAATCTCAAGTTATGAAGATACTAATGTAATACGTCCAAACTGTAGTATTAATATCGGTAAAAATAATATCGTGCATCACTGAACAACGTGTTTCGGACTGGCCCGCATTGTCGGCATAACTCTTTCGCAGTTTACCTCAATTACCGACTTCTTCGTCGTCGGCAAGCCACACTACAGTCGGCCACGTTTGACGGCCTGCTTATCCTATGCTCTGTAGTCGGCAGTGCCGCATACAGCTACCGTTGACGCCAGCATGGCTATCTTGGTTTATCAAAACTTGCTGCTGAAGTGACGGATAGTGGACGGCAAGCAACAACAGAAACCGTTTGGTGTACTTTCTGCGATTTTTCTCTCGGTTATGTTCGGCCATGACCTTGGCCTCGTTTTTGGCCAAACTGGGCCCATGTTGCTCAACAGTGGCTTCTACCCCCTAAATCTGGACTCGAAATCGGGCGCAATTTAAATTCTCCCCTCCACTTTCAGGCTTATTGCAGTGCCCCCTCCGAAGAAACTGTTTAAGTTATGGGTCGCGAAATGCATATTTTTGGCTCTTCTGGGTGCTAAATTTCTTCTGTATACTGTGATTAACCAGACCTCGAATACGTTTGCATGCCCAGTTTGAAATTCCATCCTGTGAGTTCTGAGGGAGCGTCGTGAGCTGCCTTGGTGGGGTCCAGGGCGAACGTTCGGCTGAAATAAAATGTCATGCATTTTAAATGTCATAAAACGCTATGACGCATATGGTGGGAGGCGTTTACCTGTGACTTTTGACATGTAGGGGCATGACTCCTTGCTCCCTCTATAGATCCGCTGGGACGGTAAAGAGAGTGGCCGGGCCACTGTAGACTGAGGGTAGTCACGTATAACTCACCGGCATATGGTTGATTACCTTGGAACGTCCATCTGGATGTGACGTCACGCTCCGGTCCGTATCCGCCGGATATCCCTATGCACGCCGCTGTTACGGTTCGGGGTAAATCCGGTGACATGATGGACTGGGCTCATTTCGGGTCATATATAGCCGCCCTGGACACTGGCCAGCCTTACGGTCAAAGGTCAAGGTCATCTATTGTCAGACACGTCCAGGAAATGGCGAGTATATCTTTCTTGCATATACATACGGTGCCGGACCACGTGTGCCGGCTTACGCGGGTCGGTTGCCCACCGCACACCAGGCCTAAGGATTGTTAGAACTAGGCATAACAATTCCTAGGTCTAGGCTTAACCAATGTCAGGCCTAGACCATAACAATGGTATAGGCCTACGGCGTAACGCGCCTCCAGAATAATACCGTGTTTACACGAAGAAGCAAACATGAAGCAAACTTAGAGCACACGTCGTGCATGTGTATATTGAATACGTGTGCTTCGTGTAAACGGAGTATATGTGCCAGTAAGTTGTACCACACAGTATACCAGTACGAATTAAATCTTAGCGGCGGCTATGCGGATGGACGGCCGCATGTTGTCATGCCGACGGACATCTTCCGCTTCTGTTTGTTGGTCGATGGCTTTAGTTTTGATCTAGGCCTACACCTTTAACATAACCTCTCCCCTATTTTTCACTAGGTGCAAGCTGCGCCCATTTTTAGATGTATGGATGGAAGCGACTGGGCTTGGGCGCAGTGCGGTACTATCACGTGGTCTGACCGCCAGGTATGACATGTGATTGGCATGGCCAGGTATGTGGCTGATGATCGATTGCAGAGGCTGCTCTCTGGGTGATGAACGTGTTTCAGCCACCAGTCGACACGCGTCTATAGGCCTAATTGCTACCGTGGAAACAGTCTCATTGTCTATATTCGTCCGTTGTCTAGTGCCACATAAAACAAGCCGCTCTGAACGTAGGCGGCTGTTTGCCCTATTTTCTCTAAAGCGGCGAGTAAAGCTACTAGCTCTTTTTGGTTACCGTAGTCGTATTTTGTGAGTTTTCTTTCTTTTACTTGTCGTCATTGGCTTTTTTACTTTTTTTTAAATTTCCGTGTGTTCTGTGTGCGTAGGTCTGAAGTACATATTCCTGGTCGGTGGTTTTGCCGAGTCGCCGATGCTACAGCTGCAACTGCGCAATGCTTTCGCCGAAGTCGCACAGATTCTTGTACCGAGCGAAGCCGGTCTAACGATTCTTAAAGGTATTATACACAGGCCGATCTATTGTCGGATATACCTCTATGACTAACAGTAATAAATTAATTGTATCGAAAATAATACGTTTAGAATAAAGAAGGACTGGGTTTTTGCGGTAAAATCGCGTGAAG
>Ga0209454_1003441_pt1 | contig 11334 bp, 9 predicted proteins | sample WorMetHERISLAND1_2_FD_187400 | JGI IMG/M metagenome (GOLD analysis project Ga0209454, IMG submission 187400) | Marine gutless worms symbiont microbial communities from Max Planck institute for Marine Microbiology, Germany - Olavius geniculatus... | ecosystem: Host-associated > Annelida >...
GGTGAGGTGGAAAATGAGTGCACCTCGCATATATTTGGATCGTTTGCCATCTTTCTGCCAAAAATTATCAAAATCGGTGGAAATTTGACGCAGTTCTGACAAAAACAAATCTGCTTAGTTTTTTTGGGACACGGTGTACAGGCTGAGATGACCTGGATGGCTAGTTAGCCTACTTATACAGAGATCGTTTACCCGACGGTCACCCGTCTAAGTACTAACCGGACCCGGTGTTGATTAACTTCGTTGATGCAACCAACGTCGCACGTTACCAACTAAGCCAAACCGCCAGAAATATGGTCTTAGAAATAATGCTTATTACTTAGACGACGTTAAACCACTCTGCACAATCGTGACGACACCGATAATGATTTTGTGCTTGTTACAACTGTTGCGTAGGCTTAATTAGATAGGCTATGTGTGTAAGTATTGTGGCTATCTGTTACAGGTTGCGTACGTTGGTGGCTAGCATACAGAGACGTTGTATACAGCACGAATATAATACATCACTGATGTCCAGTCCTCACGTCTTGATAACACGGTTACTCGCTGCCGCCGCAACAAGCCGAGTTGAACCGACCTGACCGCTACAGAATGCAGCTCCGTCGCGACCTCTGCATGGGTTGTCCCTGACCGGACAAGATTAGCTTACCATTAAAACGACTGTAACTGCAGACCGAAATTGTGTCAGACTACGGATACGGGGCTAGCGTCAACGCACCAGATTTTGCTGGTAGCCTACTCATTGCGCTTACTCGCAGACGGTTGGCCAGGCTGAGTTGACCTGGGTGATGTGCTGAACAAGCCGGATGTAGATACGCAGTGTTCGTGCCGTAATGTTGTCCGCCATGTTGCTGGCCGCCACGCTGATCGCTGCGACGTCGCTATTGGTCGCCGGCGATCACGTGACCGAGCTCAGCATCGCCGAAGAACAACCAATAGGAACGCTAGTCGGCAGTGTGCGGCGGCGGGAAAATCCCGACATTTCCCAGCTGATATCGGATGACGTCACGTTGCAGTTCAACTTCCGGTTCTCGTCGGGTCGGTACGAGTTGTTCAGTATCGACGCGGAGAGTGGTGAGATAAGGACGGCGAGACGGATAGACCGCGAGGAGCTGTGTCCGACGACGAACTCAGCGACTTGTCGGCTAGACCTGGTCGTCACCGTCTTGCCGCTCAGGTTTCAATTCATATCATCACCACTGGCGTCGTAGCGGTGGCAGGAAAAGGGGGAGCAAGGGGGACTACTGCCTGACATCCTTATTTGAAAGCCATGGTCGAAAACTTTTCTTTTTGTCGAAAAATTGGCGAAAAAAATGCAAAATTTATGGCCCAGCATCTCCATGGGAAATTTAAGGGCAACACTGTAACCGTAATCTTCTCTGTCAGAATTAATTTGCAGATGCTGTAAGAAATTTTCTTGCATTTCGAGTGTTTGTCATTGCAACCTTCTGCCCAGCATACTTTTTTTTGAACCCACGACGCCGCTGATCATCACATCACATCACATCATCTGTTTTACGTTGTATGTTTCTATACATTGTATCATCGTGCAAATGCTAATTTTGTATTCTGTATTGTGGACTTGGAAATAGGCTATACATAGGCTATAATATTATACAACCCGGTGGCCTATACTTTTATCGATTCTCGATGCATCGTATGCTACAAGATAGACGGCCGTGTGCATGTGCAAAACAGACTGCAGTTGACCTGGCGGAGGAGACCCGTACTCTATACCCACTGACACTGTGTGTAAATTTTAAATAGATCTGTCTGCAGAAATTCATACTGATATTTATTTTATGTAGAATTTCATTTGACTATTCAAAGTTTTTGCATTACTGCATTTTTGCTATATCTCGTTACGATTGCATTCTATCAGATTTTACGAAATGTGCGTATATATGCTGTGCATTCTGACACTTTGACAATACGTTCAGTATTAAACAGTATTAGAGGAATATACCTGCAGTACGTTATTTTTTCGCCATTAAAATAATAAATCTTCTCATTTACTTGTTAATTTACGAAATTGCCTGCAGGTTCTACCGGATACTGCGGGTCGTAGTCAACGTGGAAGATATAAACGACAACGAGCCTTCGTTCCCTCAGTCGAGAATTTCGCTCGCCCTGAGAGAAAGTTCACCGGTAGGAACGCGAGTTGCCGTACCAGCCGCACAAGACTCCGACACTGGCGACTTCGGCGTACAAGTATCTATACTATTAATGCATTACGTTATATATTTATTATCTTTATTCACCATCAGGTAGCCAAGCAATACAAAATGTTTACACGCAGAAACGAAACTCAGTCTGCAATTAGCGTTTTATTGTACTATGTCTGGGGGTTACTTTTTTCGGACACAGTGTAGAAATGTGTGTTGTGACATTTCATTTTACAGTCACATACTAACTCTGCTTATGCATTTACTCGGCTTTATATTATTAATTTTTAATATTATTTTGCAATTAACTCTGTAGTTTAGCTTAGGCCTATGTATTTTTTTTAATTTAAAAATGCGGAAGAAAAACAGAAACTTCGCCTATGTGCTTATGATTAACTAACCTAATTCGTTGTGCTAGCTGCTGTTTGACAACTATTCAGCCAATGAATATGACGATGACGATGACGATGACGATGATGATGAGTGATGATGACTGTACAGCGCTACGAGCTGGAGGCTCTATCGTCAGATGTGTTCCGGCTGACAGTGAGTGAGGGTACAGACGGTGTCGGGGGAAGCAGGGATGTCTGGTTGACCCTGGGTCAGCCGCTGGACCGCGAACTACAGAGCAGTTACGCTCTCACGATCACTGCTTATGACGGAGGCACACCGCCCAAGTCCGGCTCCGTAGATATACAGGTAAACTCATCAGACTATTTACTATCGTACAATGTACTATTGCTATTATTGTCTCGTGAGATCAACTTAGTCTCCTATACCGTCAGCGGAATGGGAAATAAGTGGTAGCATACAGACTACGTTTACCAGTGTCGGGTGGCAGGCAAGAATGTGTGATTTTGTATGACAGGTAACGCTCCGTAGCTGATTGGGGTGAGTCCATGAACCCAGTTGTTCGCTGGCGTGGCAACGGGATGGCAGCATAGTAAGCTGCGATACTATGATAGCTTTGATGCCACCGTCATCACGTACTCCCATGTCCGGCGTCATCGATATACTAATATTAAACGTTGTGCCTAGCTCTTCGTCGAAACCCATCTTAGAGGTACGGAGCGTCACCTGTCATACGAGATCGCACAGTGTCACCTGCCAATGAACACAGGTGAACGTGCTCTGGCTTAGCCAAAGCCAAGCAGGGAGTACTTTCGATTTGCCTGAACTAAAAGCGATTAAAGATCTCAAACCCCTGCTTAGAATGGTGCTTCCAACTGACGAATACAGCCGCCAACTCAAAATAATGAAGAATTCTGGATAGTGATCCAAAAATTACCAAGAAAATCTGGATTTCAACCAAAATACGACCACTTTTTCGTCACTGTTGTGTTGAACCCTGCCTGAAACTAAATCCGTTCGAATTTTTTTCAGTAATCGACTGAAACAAAACATAACCTTTTTGATCATTTCGCGTCGTCATTGGTTCTAGATCACTTGCTATAGCGCCGCTACAGGCGCGTACAAAGCAAACAAAATGAACTAAGCTGAGTTGAATTTTTGGCTCAGTTCAATCTGTAACCGTTCCACGTAATGTTTTAGCATCATCGCTAATTTGTACTGTGAACACGATAACTCATGAACCACTGCACAGCTTGAAAATTAATGTGCGAACATTTATCTTGTCATCGTCCAAAACGCTGTTGAGTATTAAGGTCAGAGGGTAAAAGTCAAGGTCACTCGAGTTTCATTTTTGTGCATAATACTGCTTCCACCAGTCGGCCTGGATTAACGAAGTGTCATTCGCCAGATGGCGCCACTTTATCACTTCCCTCGGAAGCGATTGCGGCTACCTGCGGGCAGTATTTAAATTTCAGCGTGACTAGACGATGTTATTTCCATTTAGTTTGTTCACTAAGAACAGACCTTTACTGAAGTAATTTTCTTGACCAGAAGGAATTTACAGACGTTTTAAAAACATTCTTTGTGTGCTATTAAAACGTTTAGGCCTATTTGTTTGTGGTTATTATTGCGACAGGTGATAGTTGGCGACGCGAACGATAATAGTCCTCAGTTCGGCAGTTCGTCTTACGACGCCGAGGTGTCCGAGTCGAGTCCAATCGGCACGACCGTCTTGCGACTAAGTGCCGACGATCCTGACGACGGTCTGAACGGAGTCGTCGTTTATCGGCTAGCGCGACGACCAGGTCTGCGATCAAGTTCACATTTACTTTCTTCGATTTTATTGTCGATTTCATATTCATATTCGTATATATTCTATTTGGCAAGTCGCAACCACTGACAATCGTAGAATATTAATTCTACATGTTCATGATAGAACATAGTCTTGAAACAATTGATATAGAGTCAGCATTGCAATCAAGCTAAGAGTAGGAGTTTAGTAATAGGCCTAAGCAGAAAGACTGATTTATGTCTTTAAACAAGGTCACAGTGATGTAGAGTTTGATGCACAGATCAACAACATATCGAAAGTCTACAGCTATTCCGCAACGGCGCAATCACTTGACATCTTCAGATGTCTTACGGCTTGCTGCACGATTTTTTGACCAACAAGTCCTCTCACAGAGTCAAAGTAGTGGAATTTGAGCTTAGAATATGAAGTTATGTTTCAGGTCCATCTGCTTGCCAAAGATATTACTGTTACACCAATCTGCTACCTTTGTTTAAAGGTGCGTACAGTGCGACATATTTGAACGGAACTGAACAGTGCTGACCATTGAGTGTGAGCAGTAATGCTACGCGCCTTGAGAGCGGCTTTAGCTTATAGGCCTAAATGTACAAATCGATTGACAGATCGATTGTTGTATGTTTTGGTGGGTGCAGGTCAGCGTGGGGTGCCGTTTGACGTCGACAATCGGACTGGTGAGATCGTACTGACCGAACGTCTGGACTATGAGCGCCAGCAGTCCTACCAGCTGACGGTGGTAGCGGGCGACCTGGGAGTGGTGGGCTCACTGCCGGCGTACGCGCGCGTGAGCCTGCGCGTACTGGACGTGAATGATAACCGGCCTGATGTGGTTGTCAACCCGCTGACTGAGTCAGGACGCATCGAGGTCGTCGAGCACTCGGACCAGGGAGCGTTCGCTGCGTACGTCGCCGTCAGGGATGCAGACAGCGGCAAGAACGGCGCCTCGCAGTGTCTCGTCCATACCAACGCCGATCGACCAGGTGACTGGAATGGGTTGAAAGCGTTGAACGGTGTATATAATAGCTCTTCCTGAGATAAATAACCCATCTCAGAGCTATAGAGCGTCGCCTGCCATATGGAATCGCACCTGCCACTTGGCACAGATAACCGCAAGTTCGCAACCCGCTTTAACTCCAGCCATACAGGCTGAAGCCGGTACTCGATTTGCCGATTTCGGAGGGGTGGAAGGCTGAGTTGACTTGGGCGGTTGGTCATACACCAAGATGTTCCGCAGACAGACACTCATCCTAGTAGTAACCGATTGATAGCGAACTCAGGAGCTCGTGGTCGTAAGTCTGTTTATGCCACCAAGCCAGATGTAATCTCATTTGTATGCGGCCGCCTGAAGAGGCCACACTGCGGGTCTGCACTGAACCTAGTCACTGTCATATACTGTGAAAAGGCATGTTGCGTATGGGCTTCTAACTGGAAAACAGAAGTAAGCGGAATGTCAGTTTTCAGCTTATAACTGGTCAAAAGTCAGAGAATGGATTAAAGCGCACACGGAGCGACAGAATTGAACTGAACTGAACTGACCGATTATGTGATTTTATTTCTGTTCATTTTAGTTTGATTCAGTTCTGGTGTTCTGTACGTGCCTTTAAAGCTTCTCAGCTTCAAGCGGATGGCCGCATAATATGTCAGCAGTGGGCTGACATATTTTGTCGTTAAAAACGCAAGCGCCGGAATTCCGCTGGCTACTAACGAAGACTGACCGAGTCCACTTTATCTGCGTGTAGAGAAATATAGGGCTACTGTCGTCGGAAAAGCGCCTAATTCTCGCCTTAAATTGACTGTCGTTTTATAGTGTTTTATCCGTAGTCGGGGACAGCTTAGCGCCTGCCTACATCAGAATCTTGCTGGACAAAACAGCTTTATTGTATAGCAGTGTATCGGGTGTTGTGAGTAAAAAAATACTACATGTACATGCTAGTCTAATAACAATTCGTTCGCTGTTTGCTATGCACAGATGCGCCATTTCGCCTGGAAGCGGTGTCGTCGTCAGAGTACAAGCTTCTAACGACTGCAGTGTTGGACCGTGAAGTGACCGCAAGCTACTCGCTCACTCTGACCTGCGTCGATCTGGGTTCACCACCGCTGACCGGCTCCGCCGAGCTGGAAGTATTTGTACTGGATGTGAACGACCATGCGCCCGTGTTCACTGAGGGTGATACGGTCAGAGTCGTCAGACAGACGGAGGGCAACCACGCCGGAGCCGTCATCGCACAGGTCAGAGACCACCGATAGAAATCGTTTTTACTCACTACGAATAATAGCAAATAAACAAATATATAAATAAATAAATAGAGGTTTTTGAAACACCAAAAAATGTTGCTAGAACGGAATGATGCGAGCTCAGACGTAAGCAAACAAAAGCAAACTGAAGGAAGCAGCAACTAGGAAGTAGGCCTATAGAAACAAAGTTATTATAGCAATCTATCTAACTTTGTTATACCTGTTTCTGTTGGGTTAGTTGCTGTGGGCGTTGTAGCCCACTGCAGTCGGCCTGGTGTGCAGGGGCGAAGCCGCCAGAGCGCGTAATCCGCCAGCTGAAATCAAACATGTGCGGTCGAGATATGAGCCAGTTTTTGGAAGTTTTAGACTTCCGGCAACTTTTGCCGTCAATCCTTCGAGCTGAAACTTGGAGGACTGATTATTTTGGCTTTTGTAAAACGTTCACAGCATCTCGAGTCGTTTTTACATCTTTTTTTGCTTTCAGGTAAGAGCGACCGACGAGGATGAAGGGTCTAACGCCCGGCTCAGCTACAGCATGCGACCGCTGGACGGAACTCCCGACGACGTCATGGAGATGGCCGAGAACAGCGGGAATGTCGTAGCCAGAACAACGCTGGATTATGAGACGCAACACGAGTACAGGTAAAATTAGAAATAGTCTTGTTTATATGATGGCTCAGTGCTGGCATATTGTGCAGCCGTCCTCCTCGATATGCACGTGCTTTACTTACTTATTTATTATAGGTGAAATCGCTCGAGACGTTTAGTGCAAGCGATTTCGCCAGATACCTACCCATTTCTTCGTATAGCGTCTTCTGTACGTCTGGCGTCTGTTTTTGTGCTTAACCCGTTCGACAAATTCACATGCCATTAGTGACACAATGGGTAGAAGAAATTTAGGGTTGAACCCTCCTTTTCAGCCAACATTGGCACTTCCCTACTTATATGATTCGGCACTTACTTGGGATATTACGATTGACTGATTCATTTATTTATTATGTACATATCCTCGTTGCTCAATATAACTGATGTAGGTACGAAGTAATGGTGCGTGATGCGGGGTCTCCAAGTCGATCAGCCACACAACTGCTTATTATTCAGCTGCTTGACGTTAACGACCAACTTCCACGTTTCGACAAGTCTGCCTACTACTTCAGCGTGTTGGAGAACAGACCTCGGGGCACGGCTGTCGGTACAGTACGAGCCACAGATACGGACGCTTCGCCCGCCTTCAGTCGCGTCACGTACGCCATTCGACAGGTACGAACCGACTTCTTGCAGTGGAAATTTATGTCGGCACTTTTACTTACGCCATTGGTGTTGTAGCCGGAGAGGGCAGATGGAGCAAATGTTCTCCCACCAAATTCCAAATATATTTTGGGCTGTCGGAATTTTTTTTCTAAAAATGCAAAAGTTGGGGCTAAAAAACCCCACATTTTGGGGAAATTTCGGGACAAAATTAAAATCTTGAGCACAGTGTCGTGAAATTTATAGCTGTCTGTTTGAATTGTGTTGAAAATTTGCAGTGTTTGTCGGAAAGTTCCAATTTTCTGTCTTCCTTACTATTTCTAACCCACGATGCCCTTGACTTGTGCCAAAGCAAAGCGACAAAATAGGTTATTTTCTTTGTATCTTCAGATTTGTTGGAAACGAGCTGTGCAACAAGGGTTTCTTGTAAGCCTTTGAATTTTGTGGCATAACTTTTGGATTTATTGTAGATTATCAATTTCGTTGTGGATTTGTTGTAGAACTTTGTTGTGGCTTAGTACTTGGTAAAGTAACGGTTGGTTTTGGACCGACTTACGATCGAGAGGTCAAGGATTCGACTTTCAGTCGAATCACTTAGATGGGTGACTGTCTGCACACAAGTTAACCATTTTGGTACATAACCACCACCAATGTTAACTCAGCCTTCCGTCTCTCCGGCGTAGATAAATTGAGTACTATCCTGCAGGGGTCAAAAGGCGGCGCGTTTATCTGTGTCGGGTGGCAGGTAACACTGCGCGATCTCATATGGCAAGTGACGCTCCGTTGTTATGAGATGTGTTTCCCATAAAGAGCTATACCGTTTAAACATTAAACCTTAAATTTAAACCAGAGCGAAGTAGTGGGAGTTGGTATTTAACAGTAGCGGTGTTTTGCTGTGGTTCAGGGCAGCGGCGGAGAGGCGTTTGAGATCGATCGGTCTAGCGGCCTGATCACGCAGTCACGGCGACTGGATCGAGAGCAGACTTCCAGCTACCAGTTCACAGTAACCGCCAGTAACCGCGGCCATCCAGATATGACGAGCAGCGTCGTCGTCGTCGTCAGCGTCGAAGGTTCGTTGTTGTCTGTGGAATTTGTTTACACTCATGTTATTTTATGACTCATTTAGTTCTCCTATCTTTCGCTATAGTGTCTAAAGTGTTACAAGTGCCCAGAACGAGGTATCTGTCCCATTGCCACGCTATATAGCTTAGCAGCTGCGTTTCAACGTTTGACGCTCTTGTGAGCCTGCAGTCAATATTGTCTTTGAATAAAAACGGTTGGTTGCCATGACAACAGGGTTCATCAGAGGAAAAATTTACATGACACCATTGCCCGGGCCCGAAAATAGGGGGTAGGTGAAAACAACGTGCAATTATCTTTTGCAGGAGCCGCGTTACAGTCCATTTTGTCTCAAAATTTGTTGCCATATAGCAACAGGGGTCGGCAGAGGAGAAATTTAAACGGCACCATCGGATAGCGCGGGCACGAAAATAGGGGGTAGGTGCAAACAGGGAGCAATTATCTTTCACGGGGGCCGAGTTGTAGTCAATTTTGTCCCAAAATTCGTTGCCATGGCAACAGTAGTCGGCAGGGAAGAAATTTAAATAACACCATCGGATAGCTCTGGCTCGAAAATAAGGGGGTTGGTGCAAAGAACGCGCAACTATCTTTTACGGGGACCAAGTTATACCGCTTTGAAATCTCCATTGGTTGTAATGCAAAATTTTTGCAACATTTGAATGGTTGCTGTGGCAACAGAGGTCGATAAAGGGTAAATTTAAGTAACACCATTAGATTGCCCGATCGAAAAATATGGGGGTAGGTAAACACAGCGCGCAATTATTTTTTATGGGGACCGAGTTATACTGCTTTGAAGTCTCCATAGGCCATAATGCAATTTTTTTAAAATTAGTGTAAAATAGGGGGAAAAGTTATCATATTTATATACCAAACAAACTCGATCTTACTTTTCGGGCCTCAAATCACTGTGCAAAATTTCATCAAAATCGAATCAAAATTGCGGCCGTAGGAGTGTTTATAGTCGGAATGACTAAATGACAGTGTGACAGAAATGATTTTATAATCTGTCCCATGCTGTGCTATAGCAATGGGACAGATAATAACACGTTCAGCAAAACACTTAACGCTGTTACTACAAACAACGCTTCAAAATTGAGATCAAAGAAATCACACTTTCTACTCGAGCAAGTCACACATTCGGTATTCGGTAGACAAAAAAATAAACAATAAATGAACAATGAATATAATAAAACTTAACTAGAACTGAACTAAAACTTAACTAAAGTGCTAAAATACCGAGTTATAGTTGCACAGCAGATCAAAGCGAAGCTTACATGGTGTTTTAAACCATCTATAGTTAACAACTTTAAACTATATATGCTATTTTCTGTGGCAAATAAATGCTGTTGTTGTTACAGATGAAAATGATAACGCGCCTATTGTTCATTTTCCGACGACCGCTGATCGCCTGCTCGTTCAGTTGTCACGTGACACCGCAGTGGGAACTCTGATCACGCGTATAGATGCATCCGACCTCGACTCAGGTCAGTGTTTTCTTTAACGCAACTTCAGTGAGTCAATATAATTGTAGAGCGTCGTAAACGACAATAGCTACTACAAGGGCGCATTGGCACAAAAAAATCTTGAGACTTTTTTTCACTTAATTAATTACCGCAGACATAGAAGGAGCTCGTTTTTGTGTTCGTCTGCCAGATTCTACTGCCGTTTGTTTGCTGGACTTTGGCAAAAAGTTTTGAATGTATTTCGATGAATTTTTCCGGACAGATGGGGTGTGGCAATCAGCGGACTTGTCGCCGATATTGTGCGTTTTAACACGGAGTCTGGGTTTACTTGTAGGAGCGAACGGCGAACTATCGTACGTGATCGCGCACGGTAACGACGAAGGTCTGTTCGCCGTGGATCAGCTGACTGGAGCCGTAACGGTGGCAGGGAGTCTGGACGCGGTGTACGGCCGGTCGTTCCGCCTGGTGGTGACTGTCAAGGACCACGGTAACCCGGAGAGGTTGGCCGTCGCTGACCTGACTGTTGCCGTCAACGCGACTTCACCAGCCGTAGCTGCCGTCGCTCGACGCGGTACACTACACTGCTTGTTATTTATACTGTATACATGTAGTTCAAGCAGCATTTTGACGCACTACACTGTGCTTGTTGTCCATTCGTTTGTGGATCACGGATATATTGTGGCTAAACGGTGCGAGATAGGGCCAAGGTTAGTTACTAATAGGAAATCGCATACGCCTATTCAGATTGATTGGTGGCATGGCGTAGTTGGTAACGCGTCTCGGATGAGACGAAGTTACTCTACACCGTGCCCGGTTAGTACTTAGATGGGTCTACAGTACGGAGCCAGCCAACTAGGTCGACTCAGCCTTCTACCTCCGTAGGATGGTAAAATGAGTACTGGCGGTGGTCAAGGCCATCGCTAGGGAAGAAACGGCGAGTTCTGCGCAACAGTAGGCCCTGTGGCCAGGACTGCAAGTATACCGA
>Ga0209454_1003443_pt1 | contig 11330 bp, 6 predicted proteins | sample WorMetHERISLAND1_2_FD_187400 | JGI IMG/M metagenome (GOLD analysis project Ga0209454, IMG submission 187400) | Marine gutless worms symbiont microbial communities from Max Planck institute for Marine Microbiology, Germany - Olavius geniculatus... | ecosystem: Host-associated > Annelida >...
TTAATAAATTTTGGCAGGCAATATTAGAAAGAAACTTGGCGCATGTGTCTTTAGTTTTGGCCACCTCTAAGGTTGTCGCTACACTACCGTGTGAAATGCAGTGGTCACTGCTGTATTTAATTATTGACTTTAGTCACGTAAGAAATTTCTTTCGGAACATTTTGCTGAAAACCACATGACTCTATGACGTACGGTTGCAAAATTATGGTGTCATTAACTTTGTGCAGTTTTTTGGACCACCTTGTACTATGTCGTTTCCATTGAAGTTTGAAGTGCATTTTGTATTGCTTCATTTTTTGGGCTTAATTCGATTGTTTTCTTTGGTCAAAAGTGGGCTGAGAGTAATGTGTTAAAATACGTAGCCAGTACCAGTGATGGGCAAAAGTTAACTAAAAAATTACTAACTAAAAGTACGTTTTTAGTTTAACTAACTTTAAAAAGTTTAAGAGAGTAGTTTAATTAAAAAGAACTAGTTACTAACTAAAAGTTTAACTAGGTTATTTTAATTAATTCGAAATATTCACTGGCAGTTTGCGAGACTCAGTCCTGAGTCAAGTGACATTCTGTTAGCAATAGAGTAATAATTTAAGAGTTTTCATGAATGATGACTTTATTTTGTGACTATACACTGACCTGTGGAACTGTGTTGGATGATAGAAGGAATATAACTTCAATTGCAGTTTTAATGCTTCACTTTTTTGGTTGTATTAAGTCTCAGTAGATGCAGAAAACAATCAATTACAGTCCGTAAAGTCAATCTTGTCAGAAAAAGTTGTTAGAAAGTTTGGAAAAAGTTTAACTATTTAAAAATAAGTTAATGTGAACTGTTTTCCAGCGTATTTAGAAAAAAAACGTTAAACTTAAGTTTAACTACTATTTTTTTCGGCAGAAAAATAGTTGAAAGTTTAACTAAAAATTGAAACTTTGTGTCTATCACTGGCCAGTACAGCCACTGTATATATTTCATCTGTAGGCCCAATTGCGCTATATCTGGCCGTCATACGGTTGTATATAAAATTGATGCGGCAATAGGCCTAATAATTCCTGGTCGGTATTGTTTTTGTTGTTTTATTGTTAACTGTTGCTGGTATTATTGAATCATGTCGTTATCATTTGCCAGTCTCGTTTGATGGAATGCCGCACAGCAGTTCGTCTTGCAGTGTTTCTGTATGCTTGTATAGGCAGCAGATGGCGAGCGGCGAAGACATGGGGGAGGGCGGCTGTCTCATTAGAGAATCGCTCCCCACCCTCCTAAAAGTCTCCCGGCGTCAGCCCGGCGACTAATTACCGGCAAAAAATCGGTCCCACCGGACAGTGGGCGCTTGATTGATACGCTGCAGATGCTGTTACAGACATCGTTAGCGTGACTCTGCCGTCCTGCAGAGCAGAGCTCGCACAGTCAGCAGTTTGGCTATCTGAACCCCAGACAGAACGAAAAACAGTGAAGTAAGACCAAAACAGAAAGTTAGTTTCATCGAATTGTTCGGTTGTTTTGTCAGACACCGGACTTACGTTAACGGTCGAGCTTATGGTACGGTTGTCATTCGTCGTTTCAGCTCGTCTGTCGTCTGTAACGGATTCGGCTAAGCGTCAAGTCTTAGGGGAAAGTTTTTACACGAATAATTGGTCATGTGTCTGAAAAACAAACTTGCAAAATTTCAGCGATCTAGTGCAAGAGAAACATTTTCAAATTTGGGTTGAATGGAGAGGGTCGGAAAAAATCTGCGTTTTTGAACGGAAAACTGGCCATATCTCCGAAACTGTGAGAGATAGGACCTAGGTTGCTATTGATTACGAATAGGAAGTGCCATATTGGCTTTCCAATAACATGAAAATCATCGACCTTGGATGACCTTGGTCACTGACAACCGGTAGGGTCGGCTATCCTAGCGACAGCTGGGCTTCTTTTCTGTTTGACACCGTGTTGAGCGATATATTAAACAAACTGAGTAATCGTCAGCGGTTTTCAGGCGTCTGTTAACGTTACAAATTCGTATGAAATTTTATAGTGTCGTTGTATCAAGCTATCAACTCGAGTATAGCGTCAATGCAATCAACACAAATCAGTCACAAAGCAACCACTTAAACTAACTAAAATCGCATATGCTGCAAACTGCAAGAAACAAGAAATAAAAGAGATCTAGAAGTTAGTCGAAAAATGCTCGCGAGTACAGCGGTGTTGCGAAAAAGACAATGCTATTGATTAGTTGGCCGTTTAGAGCTAGATAGCCTACAGTTTCTACACCTATCGGCTACATCACACCTGTGGACGATATCGACGTCTGCTACGCCAAGTCGGTGACGACCTACGCAGCGACTGCAGTGGCAAGCGGGCGGGGTGCGGGGGGAGGAGACGGTTTATAACGTAATGTGAAAAGGATAAAACGGTATCTCGGACTGACAGACTGCGCAACGCACGTATTACGAGCTGGTCGATAAATCACTGCTAACACGCACAGCAGCAGCAGCAGCAGCAGCAGAAGCAGGAAGATGCTTATTGATGTATCTCTGATGATGCTGCGTGCTGCCAATTGAAGCTGCTGCTGAATTGCTACTGATTGCCGCGCAGCACTGCGTGCGACCTGTTATTGAGCACGCTCACCCGCAACAAAATAGAATAGAATACAACTGCAACAAAACACATATTTTGTTGCATTGCAGCATGTGAACATCCTCCGCCAGCGAAGTATGCGGCAGAGCCTTGGCCGCAAACGTATTTTAGAGCATTTTTGCACTGTAGAAACCGCATCTGGTGACACTATTAGGTTTGTTAAAATTTATTATTTTTCCCTGAGGTTGCACAAAATTCCGAGAGTATTCCAGGTTTGTGTCCATCCTGTTGTAACGATGATATGGGAACGCATTCTTGACTAATGTCAGCGACAGCCCAAGCATGATGATCGTCTAGCAACGCTTGCTGGTTCAAAGCTTTGATAGCGGAAAGACGTCCCTAGCGTATAATAGGGTATTTACACGATCGAGCAAATATGACGCATGCATAAAGCATATAGCCTATACGAAGCAAAGACCGAGCTGGCTCAAGCAAGCCGATTGGAACCCCGCCCCTGGCTCAAATGTAAGCCTAGGCTTAGGCTCTTAGCCCACAGCTGATCACGTGTTAGGCCTATATAGGCATTTCAATTACAACCCGCCCGCCCTCCTAATTAGCATGCTAATTACCATAGAACGTCGAGGTAGCTGCTCGATGTTTGCTCGATCGTGTAAACACCCCTTAAGTCTGCTCTTTTTCGTCCATTTGTTTGTTGCACATCCATCACTGTTCTTCTAGTCTAGTCGGTGTAGTGTATTGTCATTGCAAATTGCGTCTCAGTCACGTCAATTCAAGGGCGTCTAGTTGGGGTGTGACAAAAAAGTAATCCCCAAAGCTGTTCAAAATTTTCTGGACAACCGGTTGGAATTTTAATGCAAAATTCCACACACTCATTACCCGTTGATACCTGCATGCATTGCATAGGCTGAGCGACATTCTTCTAAACCTGACACTTTACTTTGTTAAGCCATCCACCACAAGTGAGAAGACACTCCACAGGAAAGAAGTTCATTTAATCACTCACACAAAAACTTAGCTAAATTTTGCAAACAAACAACTTCCATCACTATTCACATGCAAGTAGAAAATTACAAAATCGTCCAGTGGAACAAGTCAGCTCTACTACAGTCAACTGAACATAAATCTAGCAATAATAGCCAGCAGTCTCCGAGCAGCACAAGAATTAACAGACTTTGACAAGATCAGCATCACTTGGTCACCAACAGCGTCAGTACAACGGTGATGACTTGGCACACTCACGTCAACGACAAGTAAGTCGGCTTAAGATTTTCCAACTCTTGAAGACTAAAAGCATCATTTAAAACCAAAACCAACAGCACATAAACACTTCCTTACCAGTTGCAACATAGACAGATACACAATGTGCTGCAAAGAAAATGCAGTTTTTGAATCAGGAGAGTTGGCCCTTACACTATGAAAAATGCACGCACATACATAATAAAATCAAGTAGCATGAAAAAATCCATCTCACGGAGAAAATGTTCCACACCTTGTCATTCTGTGCACTTGGAAAAATTCCACAGAACACTGAAACAAATGCTAATGCAAAAAAACATGATTCCTACTACTCTGCAGCATTCATTTTCCCTGACTTTTCAGAAGAAAATCAATCGTTTTTCCTGACTAATTTGTTCACGCAAAAATACCAATGTTGGATTTCAATCGCTTGCAGTAACACTAGAAACAAGGGCAGTGAAAGAAATTTAAAAGTGGAGGTACAAAGAATCTGCGAGCGAAGCAAGCAGGAAAAAATTTGAACTGCTGTGTGCAGTCTGTGTACAGCAGTTTAAATTTCTTCTTGCATATTTGTTAACTTTTGCACCCTGGTACTTTTAAATTCCATTACTTTCCCTGACTACGCCTGACCATAGAAACCAGGAAAAAAGCAAAACGAGACAACCAAGTGAGATCGTATCCACATATACTATTTCTCACCAAAATCACTGATTCAACAACACATGTATGCCAACCAGAAATAAAAATATTTTGAATGTAGGGAAATTACATACAGATGGCCACGACGACTGCAGCAACAAACTAAAAATGGCAGCCTGGCCGGCATAAACACAGGGTGCACACAGCACACTACAAGAAATTTGAGCTAATGCGCACAAGACGCGTGAAAGCCTATAGCAGTTCCGGTTCAGTAGTTTAGCTGAAAATATGGGTGTTCACGCTAAGTTAATATACAAATACCAAATTCTCTATCTGGATATCTGGATCGCATAACGATAGTTCCATGGCGCCACCTTGTGAATGATATAGACTTGTGTCACAGCCCAAAATCGCCAAAGAAATCCATAAAATTCCCTACTTTGGCATTCAAGGTCATTGAATTCAGCGCCAATTGAGAGCCAGCGTACGACTTCCTATTAGTGATTAATATTAACCTAGGCCCTATCTCGCACCGTTACTGAGATACAGTGACTTATTGGCTAAAAATCGCAAATTTTGTCCACCCCTCTCATTTAGCGCCCTCGTTTGGGGTGACCCCTTCGAATTTATGGAAAAGCTTTACGGTTCCTGAAACTAGTCTTCCAGGCAGCTGACGGTGAAGATTTGGTGATCGTAGCTTGCACAGTTTTTGATTGATCCACCCATATGACGGACAGACAGAATTGCGATGGCTAAGATGTGCTAAAAGTAGAAGCTGCTTTCGTGCGTAAAAAGTGGTTTTCCATGATCTTCTTGTGTGCATTTTCCACCGTCTTGCATGTCCATTTTCCAAGACTACTTAATCAACTATACGTCAAACAAGTTAGATTTTCTTATACATTCACTACATCAATTACATTACAAAAATACATAGTTAATCTTGCTAAAGTGTGTCTGGTAAGTCACTAAGTCCATTCGCTCGTTCGTCCACCGAGGTCATAATTATAGTAAGCAACAAAAAACTTGACAGAGTCTGACAGTAGACAGATCATGATCATCATGTATGTAAAGGCCGAAAAACATGCAGACAGATCTTAAAGGTGGCAACCATTTGGTTTATTTCTTCATGACATTTTTCAGCACCTAAGCCTAATTACTGATTCTATGACTTCCCATACCCCCCAAAACTTGAGCTTTAAATTCCACGATATTGCAAAATCTGCGTGCACCCTGTAAGTAACTCATAAGCAAGAATAATATCATGCAATTACTGCTGCTCACTAAACTTAAGTCAACTGCAGCTGCAAGAAAAAAAGACTACATACGTCAAAGACCAAAATCAACTGTTCTTCAACTGAAACAGTGGCGGCACACAACGTCTGTCCCACGAGCCACATCCAGGTCCTGATGGGCTTGTTATCTGACTCACATCCAGTAAAAAACATAAAAATATAACACGAAAAATTATATTATATGCCACTTTGTAATCATTACATTCACTTGTTTTTGGAGATGTTTTTAAGTGGCACTTATAATTTCCAGTGGTAATGCTCCACTGAGCACAGTAAAATATGTAATACAATATATGTCTGCAGGCTTTCAGCACTAATGATAATTAGCATTTTGCACCGATCTGGCATGCAGTGAAGACAAAGTTACGTGGCCCATGGTCCAAAACACTGTGCACCACTAACTAAAAACATGGCCACCGGCCAGCGACATCAGCAGCAGCAACAATAGTCTGACCGAACAATGAACGACAGCACATCGACCAATGTACAGGTAAGGGGGCAAAGTCACAGATCACATTTCCAGCCAGCGCACCAAACCTCGCTGCACGAGCTCACGATTAATCACCGTTGCCTGAACACCCAACAAGCACACACACATCATGCAATGCAGTCTGACAGGGTTTAACGTCCCACCTGACACAGTATAGGTCATTTTGGCGACAGCCTTTTCAGGCAGAATGCACACAAACACAATAATGGAATGGTAAGTTTAAACTTTACAATAAACATAAAGTTTAACCGTTACAGAAACACAAAACACAAAAATGAGCTTAACCTAAAATTGTAAGAGCTCCATTATACGCGTGCGTATGTAATTAACATAATGGTAGTTCTAATAATCTTCCCTGTTATCCTCCAGACAGTCATCAATGTGATAATGCTGTTTAACCCATGCAAGCATAAACCTTTTTATAAAGACAGACATAATGGATAAATTTTGTGCAGGTCAATACTAAGGGATGGAGGCTGAGTTCACCTGCGTGGTTTGTTATACCATCGCATGGTATGCATGTCTGTAGACAAGTCACCAATCCAAGTAACAACTGGGCCCAACACAGAGCAACTAAATAAAGCATAGCCAAAAAAAAGTTTCAGCGTGTCTGGAAATATGTTTGTAACAAGTAAGGAATAACAATTGATGCAGATATCAAAAGCTGGGTAACTAAATGGCTAACCCAGGTTAATGTCGAAAAATGCTGACAAAACCACACGCTATGTGTGCGACCATGTCCACTGAGTACAACTGGCGGTAGAAGGAAAGATTTCGTCACACAGCATTCATGCTAGATGGTTGTTGCACTCAGATCAGCAGTGTTGCGTCAAAAAAGCAGGCGGGAGCAGAAATTTGCAATCATTTGACAGACAACGACACTCTAAAATTTCGACAGAATTCCGACAAAAGAGCTGCAAGTTTCAGACGAGACGCTGGGTGCTAAAATTTTCGACTTTTTGTCCCTAAATTTCCTCGAAATGGGTCTTTAGCCCCAAATTTTGCACTTTCGAACAAGAAGAATTTCCGACAATTTTCCGGCATTGCCCGTCTCCCACGATGCCACTGACTCACACACTGCATCTAACGACAACAATGAATGCGCGCATGCTAGTGGACGTCATAATCACCTCGGTGCCGGAGACTTTGGTCAGCATGACGTACGGCACTCCGTCCTCCTCAACAGCCGTCACCTCACAGTGCAGTATGCAGCCACTCACCAAAGACTCCAACTCCTTGCTGGCTGCAGGAGGAAAATCATCATCATCTGTGCACCGACAACAGACTGACTAACAAACAAGTGAAACACACATAACATGCAAGAATGATATGCTAGAATCACAAGATCATCATCTGAAGCAGCATGTTTTTCAACTGGTATGCTACAGTGAAAACTTTGACAAGCCTATGCGAACACTTCTATTACTTATTATATTATCAATTTATTATTATGAATTACTCTACCACAATGCCTTATTGATCATAGTTTTCCTAATTACTGGCCCTCATACTAGTTTGCACTTAGTATCATGGTAACATTAATTTACAGAATACATTCTGCCTAGTATGAAATGCACAGTTGCTCTGCAGAGCTACTTACTGGTCGGTGGTATGACACTTGTCATGTAGCACTCAATCGCTTGAAACGGCACCGACATAAAATCACTTCTACAAACATAATCTGCAACTAATCACTGACAAATTGCATACCGGGTAAGCCATTTTCACAAATATGTCACTCAACATAAGACATGTAATCAAATTTGTACTTGCATAGTGGTAGTTTAACAGTCTGCACTTTGCCAGTTTTGCCTACACAATTTGTGTACTGCATCATCATCAAAATTAATTGATTAATTTTTTTGCGCGAGAGCTAGCACAGCTATAGCACGTATTAGCTATGGTAATTCTGTCTGTCTTGGTGTCACGTCCCAGTACCGTTCCAAGACCAGGTGAGATAGAGACTTCGGGTTATCACCATATGATAGTTTAGGGTCTCTAGTATTTCGTGACAAAATTTCATGCCATGAAATTAATATTTAACGTATTTATTCAAAAAATTCCAAAAAATACAATGGTGCGTATGGGGAAAATTAAACAATTCTCTAAATGGTCATAACTTTGGCTGTGTATAAGATAAAGTTGTAATTTCTGGTCCTAGGTATGGTTTTTGAGGATGGCCAATCTAAGCGTCACTCAAATTTACCCCGTACTCTCCCTGGTTGCCATGGCAACAAAATTTGGGACAAAATGGGCTATAACTCGACTTCTGCTAGAGATATCTGCAAGATCTTTGCATCTATAAGGGGGTTTTCGGGGTTGGGTTATCGAATACTGCCAACGAAATTTTACCCCAACTGACCCTTGTTGCCATGGCAACGAAATTTGAGACAAAAGGGCTATAATTCGGATTCTGTAAGAGATATCTCTAAGATCTTTGCATCTAATGGGAGGATTTAGAGGATGGGCTATTGAATGAGGCCAATCTAATTCCACCACAACCGACCGTTGTTGCCATTTGAATGTCATGTGACCCCAAACGGTCAAAATCGTGATTGTAATATATCTATGGCCAGATATCTCCGTAACTGATCAACTGTAGGAATACGTTATTTTAGTAATAAAACAGCAATTATAAATGTACGATACGTTGGTTTATACACTTGTTAATGGCAACATTTAAGGACTTGCACATCGAAAACAGCAAAAATTACAAAAGATAATCTTATTCAGCAGCACATTGACACACAGACAGTGTGATGCGGGCAATACTACCTTTTTTAATTTTTGCTGTTTTCGATGTGCAAGTCCTTAAATGTTGCTGTTAACAAGTGTATAAACTTATGTTTTGTACATTTATTAGAACTAACAACAAGAAATACCAAATGTCGCATTTGTTAACGCGGCAAATAGGGATTTTGGTGATATATGGTTTTTGTGAAAACTTATTGAAAAATATGAGATCGATCATCGACGATCGATTATGGGAGCACCATTACATAATTGAGGGACTCGCTGTAGTTATAGAAAAGGGGATAAAAAAGATTACGGTTCCTTTTTGGCTATATCTTAATAAATACTGCACCGATTACTATGATGTTGACGGCTACTGAAAAAGAAAAGAACTGGGTTTTTTAGGAATAGGTGTTAAAATTTATAAAATGGAACTTAGATTTTATAGGAAGGTTTAAAGTTGTGGGTACCCTATCTTAGCGGTAACCTAAGGTAAGACGGTGTTGAATGACCTGCTTTTTGGCAAAATTTGGCTATAATATCATAACAAGCAATGGTGATGCGCTTGTTAATGGTATCAATATCGATGACCTTGAACCTAGAAAATAGAAGATTTTTGTGATTTTGTGCAATTTTTGGCTGCAGAAGAGTGAAGTGCAACGAAATGAACGGATATTAGCTGCGAACACAAAAACTGCCATAAGCTCTCGCATGTCTGATGAGCATTAGCTCAAATTTCTTGTTGGAAATTAATCTTCCAAAAAACTTTTAATCGATTGCAGCCTAAAAAATAAGCTGAAGCAGTAACACCTCAAGTCTCCTAATTAGGCTAACATTATACTCATATCAATGTTCAGTACCACTCCGAATTTTGCAGCAACTAATGTCCAGTGTTGACAGAGGCATTTACACCTCATAATTGTTACACGAATATTCAAAATTTCACCGGGTGTTCTTCCACAGTTTGCAATATGCGTGTGTCCAGTAAACTTGGCAACAAGCACAAAATTCCCAACCTGGGAAAAAATTTCATCAAAATTCATTCAGTGACATTCGTAACTTTTTGGAGTCACGCAGCCAATAAAATGCCCAGATATTATACCGGATCTGGCGGAGTGACGTGCCGGGAAGACGCAAGTAACCACCGTAGTCAACAAGTTTTAAGTCATACTCATCAGTGTCGGGAAACGACTGAACAACTTGGGCACGACACCAATCAGACAACATTGGAGCAGCACAGATCACTCCCACTGCGTATTACACACACAACACAACAACATTGGCTTTCACACTGAGACAATGATCCTAGCTATCACACGCATTAAGCACAACGATCATGATTAAACGACTTAACTCGCCAGCAGTCAGCAGATAATTCTCACAACGTCACACTGACAACATTGATACTAGTTCTAGCTCTCACAATCACATAATACAAAACACAACAGAATCAAATGACCACGACAGCATTCACAACAACACTGGAGTAGCACAGATTACTCCTGCTGTGTAAGACAGAGAGACAGACAACAACTGCACCAACAACCAATCACTTAAATCAATCGATCAATTTTATATCAAACCTCCAACACAGTCCTGAACAGCAGTGCTTAACAACCAGAAACACTAGGCCTAAACACTTATTAATAAACGCATGATCAAATGTGTAATGCTGTAAAAAATACAAATTCAAAATTTTAAAGAGTTCTAGCTACCACATTCACATTACAGAACACAACTGAACAATGTGAGCACAACAATATTCAGTGAACATATAGCAGAATACAGAAAGATGCAGTATGAAACTACACGGTGTTTCATAAAAAATGGCACCCTTTTTATTTCTTTCATAATTCACTCACATGATGATCAATTTACACGAAATTTTTACCAGATGTAGCTGAAGAAATGCTAATTCAAAATATATGGACAAAATATGGCTGTTAATTAAATGTTCTTTGGTAGTTGTGATGTAATGCTGACGTCATAGTGTGGCGCGAGTACAAACTGGTTTGTCACAACCAGTGCTGTAAGTTGCTGAATAGCTGCCCTGCATTGATGGTGAACTTTATCTGGGCCGCTGATGACATTAAACTGTTGAAGTTTTACCATTGCAGCCACAAAACGCCTAAAACGATCACTTTCACACACTTGTAAGGATAGCTTGACTTTTAGACCTTACAGCATGACAGTGCACCAGCACACATTGCTTGCAAGTTGGTCGAGTTTTTGAATTGCAAAACGCCTGATTTCATGCTCCCGTGTTGCTTATTGCTGATACGATGAAAATTTTTCATCAATGAACCAGATAAAATTCACCATCGAAGCAGAGTAACAAGTGACAGCACCAGTTGAGACAAGCAAGCTT
>Ga0209454_1003445_pt1 | contig 11327 bp, 8 predicted proteins | sample WorMetHERISLAND1_2_FD_187400 | JGI IMG/M metagenome (GOLD analysis project Ga0209454, IMG submission 187400) | Marine gutless worms symbiont microbial communities from Max Planck institute for Marine Microbiology, Germany - Olavius geniculatus... | ecosystem: Host-associated > Annelida >...
CACTTAATGTTTTAGGTTAATATATCAATACTTTTTATTTTTTTTGTTTTCTGCCTGTGTAATTTATGGAGTTTTCTGAAGTTAGCAAGATTTTACAGGATTTTTTTGCAACAGCACTAAAGCGCGGTGTAATGCTCAGTTGATAAACTGTTCCATGTTTCAGTATGCTATAGCAGGTACTTCAGTGTAACACATGACTGTTAACTTTTTACAGTTATCTAACATAATACATGTAATTGTCAAATATTTGTTGTTTTTTGTGCTGTTTTGAAGTTACTATTCCACTGACAAATGGTGACACCTGGTACAAGAAGTTGAAAGAGGCAATCGAAAAATCTCAGATGGAACGGATATGGATGTCTGAAACAAAGGTATGTGCTGTACTGTAGTTGTCTGTAAGATGTTTTTTGTAGGGTTCCTAGGATGGCACTGATCTCTGTTTTCTTGGCACTCAGCCAGACACCAGCATACACTGCAAGACCACCAATATGGAGTTATTGGATTGTTTGGTGCCTGTTTTTGCCTGAGCTTTCACTGGTACATACTCATTGCACTTACTCACAAATGGATGGCCAGTTCCAGTGTCGATTAATTTTATTCGTTGAGGCTGGCATGTTAATAATCACTAGACTGAGCTGCCCCTTGATATAGCCATTTCTCAGCTGTTGATGGCTTATGGTTACATGCTGGAATGCACATTGGGCTGAACTGATATGGCCTCAGCGCTGGGCATGTGTAACAGCCACCCGGAGGTAAGGTAAGGTAAGGTAACGAACTAAGATTGAATTGTTATTTGATTTCAGTGGACACCCTGCTGGCATTGGAACTTGGAACTTTTTTAGTTGGTTTAAAGTGCTGCTGTTTGTGCCATGTCAGCCTGAGCTGGGTCGTGACGAATACATGTTTCGTCTGATGGGTCACCGGCTGAGTTTCATCTCGTCACCTGACAGTGACTATGACATTGCTGTCGGTCCTTCAACCGATCGAGCTACTGACAGCGCACCGGCTCAGTCCCGGCCTACGCGTGCTTCCTCGGACCCAAGCATCTCTGCAGCTGACAACATTCGCCCTCATCCCGTCGAACCGCCGCCTGCACTGCCAAGACATGACATGCAACCATATCAGCCTGCACGTGATCCACGATATGTACGTGCCACTCACATTGTAGCAGCAGTCCCGTAGACTGTAAGAATTCGTGTGCTTTTTCAATGCTGGTTGAACTGCTTGGAATTTTCTTCCGAACACTTATCTCGCATACTTTTACTTCTCGTTGTATTTGCACACCATACATGTTTGAGGTTATTTACAGTTATGCTATGTATGCTATGTACTTAGTACTTACGTACAATCTTTGTTTAGTGTATTGTTGATGTTTAAGCGACTGCTGTTGCCTTTCTTACAACGATTTCTGTTTGCTTTTAGATGTCGCCAATTGCTGCAAACAGTTTGTTTTTGCGTCAGTAATGAGACCTAGTATCATTGAATAAACTCGTAGGTTAAAAGAGTAGCTAATAAGGCTTGCTATAACAGTTCTCTCTGTTTTACTATGCTATGCATAAACCGTTAGCATGTGATCACCCAGTCAGCCTTGTAGCAGTCGGTTGTCTTTGCTTTAACTAAATATGTTGAAGTGTTTGAAACATTGCTAGTTATAGATATGCACACCGTTGCTATATTGCTGTATTTAATTTTGGTTGTATGACCTTTAACTAATCTCCAAACTAAGCTGAATACTGTGGGTAGCTGCTGATGTTCCAATGAAACTTTTCTTAGTTATTATAATTGTAATGTAATTATAATAATAATTAATATTATAAGCAGCAGTGGCAGAAGTAGCAATGAAAAGCTGTGAAGAATTCATAATGCACTATGCAGTAATTTTGAATGTAAAAATAAGCTGGTTGTGAATATTTTAGGGTCTACCACCAGACTCACCAAGCTCAAGACCAGCGTACTATTCTAGAAGAGGTCCGGGCATGCTATCTGACGGTATGCAGGCACTTTGTCCCATTGTTTAGTGCCAACATATAATAATATTTCAGTGTTATTTGTTGTGCAGCTCTGTCTTTACACGATGCATCGGGGTTCTTACTTTTTATCTGTCTCTCCATCTGTCTGTCCCATTCTGGCTTAACACATAAAAAACCATAAATGGTGTAAACATTCCCCATAGCAGAAGTAATTGGGGGGGAGGGTGGTCAAATCTCTCAGTTGACAAATAAACCAATAAGAATTTATCAAATTAAAGTCTTCATTTACTGATCTGTTGATATTCTGCAACTGCTGTTGCCTTTGTTGGAATGATTTTTGTTCACTGCTAGATAAGCCGTGGTGAAAAATTTGTCATATACATAAGGAGGTCAGTAGGACCCCTCGTCTCAGTTAATGAAAATTATAATTTGGCGAATTCTTGTACTGACTTAGTTTCAGTTTCAAATTACATGTATGTGTTTACTGAAAGAGATGTGTATGTGGCAGTTGATGGTAGATATCCGGAGCATTACTATCCACAGTATGCTCAACACTCAAGTCCCAGTTGGCAACGAGGGCGCGGCATCTCTGATGCTAACTACCGTGCAGCGATAGATCCGTACGTTACACTGACACCAAGTGAACGTGCAAAGTTTCGACCACCAGATTCAGGTGATTTGAGTGTCGGCTGTGAGCTCTTGTCTCAGTTTTCTTTGCCTTCATAATGTCTGTGTATTAGTTCTGGTTAGTGTACTCTGTAAAACTTATGTCTGTCAGTGAAGTTTTTTTACAACTATTGAAAATTTGGTTTTAAGCAGAAATTGGCTATATAGTTGAACATCATTATTGAACGTATCAGAAATGCTTTTTATTATGTCTTCGTTTGTTATGATCATTGTCAAAAGTGCATCTAATCTAGTTATTTGGATGTATGTGCATTAGGGTGGCACTACTATGATGTTTTATTACAACATCATACTACTACCACTACTAATCAGAGACTTTCTTGTGTGGAAAATAACCTGAAATTTTAAAGTTATTATATACAGTACTATGAGTACATCTGTCTGCATAAAGACATTGACCTTTAATTGAAAATGCACTCAGATAGCCAACTCCGATTGATGAAGCAATGTAAAATAAAGATGATAAACTTTATTTTCACTGAAAAACTGATTTTTCTTTTCACACCGTGTTTAAAAAAAACTGTGCCGCTTTTATTTTTTTAACAACTCTGTGAAACATTGGCTGATTTTGATAATTTTTGGCACGCAAAATCACGAAACAACTTGACATAAGTATATGTAGTTTTGGCCATCTCACCTTAATAATGTTGCTACACTACCTTGTAAAATTCAGAAGTTGTAGTTTAGCCGTTGATAGCAATAAATTCATGATGGGTAGAGCATGCATCTGCTTAGAAATGATTAAATAAATAGCGACAAGCACGAGTAACAGTTATTATCTCTCAAAAGGTCACATGTGTCACATCACATAATCTTTATTATAGCATATGCGCAAAATGTCCTCAGATTCAGCCACTGGCTGACATTGTGCACTTTAAATATGCACATACTTACTTATGTCCTTCTCCAACAGGAATGCAAGCGGTGGACTTTGATGCCACTTGCCAACAGCATGTTCAGTAACTGCTGATCAACTGCTGCTCACCCGCTGTTGATGCATCATTTCACTTTGTTGGCTTACAGACTTGAAATAAATATGATTACTGATTAGTGTCAAATAAATTACACATTTTCAATGATTTTGAAGTCTCAGTGTTTTTCTGAACCGATGCATGCGTTAGCCAGTCTGAATGCCCTGTTGTAAACAACCAGACTGTGACTTCTGCATTTCACAAGGTAGTGTAGCAGCATTATAAGGGTGAGGTGGCAAAAACTATAGTCAATTATGCCAAGTTGTTTAATGATTTTGCGTGCCAAAAATTATTAAAATGAACCAATGTTTTACACTGTTATTTCAAAAATAAAAGTGGCACAGTTTTTTTGAGACACAGTGTAGTAGTAGTAATCGTAGTAATAGTAGTAGTAGTATTAATCATAGTCGAGAGCTCATTTTGTTATGCAGCTGTTCTGTGTGCTTCACGCCGTCGCTACTATGACACTGAGCCATATCCTGCATCACCTCAAGGTAGTCATCTGCAGCAGGCAGCATGGCCTCGTCCCATCATTAGAGGCAGGAGTGCTGGCGACCTGGTGAGACCAGCTTATCATACCGCAGGCTCCGCTGAGCTAGACCATCCACTGTATCCATACCGACCTGATGCAGGGCCATTTGGATATGAGAGAACTGTCTACGATCGATCGGTGTGTTTCATTTTTACACACGACAGCAACTACTGCTGTAGCGCATCTTAGCGATCGCAGTTCTGTCCATCTATCTGTCCACCTGTCTGTTCGTCTGTCACACAGGTGGATCAGTCAAAAATGGTGCAAGCCAGGATCACCATATCTTCACCATTGGCGGCCTGGAAGATTCTAGTTTCAGGATCAGTAGAGCTTTTCCATAAATACGAAAGGGGTCACCTTGAGCGAAGGTGCTAAATGAGAGGAGGGTGGGAAAAATTTGCAATTTTCAGCCAATACTGAAATTCATGCACTGGATATGGCATTAGGTGTCATCCGCCGTCGAGTCTAAATGAAACATCGTTGCGAGCTTATATTTCGTTTGCACTGGGCCTTCACACATGCATCGCTGTCGCGTGTTTTTTGTTGCATTAGCTGGGCTTTTCTTCTATTATGCAGTCAGCTTAATAGGCCACATTACGGATTTGCTTGTATGTCTCTCCGTCTACACAGGTTTCTAAGTTGAAAACAAGTAGACATTGTCAGTAAAGAATACCCAGAATTGGTGTAGATGTTTCTCAAGGCAAGAGTAACAGTGACTGGAGGGCCAGTTTTCAGTTTAAAGAGTCCAGGTTGTGTAGCTTTAGGTGGGCTGGCGGCACTGTGGGTGATGTGTATTTTTTCATCACCAGATGGCTGAAAACATTTCAAGTAAAAAGTAAGTAAAGTAAATGAGTAAAACTGCAATTTATGTAGCTAATAACGTTCAAAAATAACCTCTAATACACTAGTCTCACTAGTAAAAGCTTAATAATGAGATTTTTTTTAAAGAACTGTTTGAAGCTGGCGGATCTTTTAGTTATCTGGTTGTGAGTTAACCTATTTGTCATTTTAGGTCAGTTTGAATGGAACATTTGTGTAAACTTGCATTCAGTATATTTGTTGTACAGTTGCAGCAAGTGCCGGCAGCAGCATTGCAGTCGTCGGTGCCTGCAGCGAGTCTAATGTCCTCCTGTCAGCTAGAACACTACCCGCCAGCAGTACTAGCCAGTGATCAGTACTGGGCACGAGGACTCGGCTCTGAGCATCCATACCACAGCTCTCATGGCCAGCCAGCCATGCCCAGGTACCACAGGTATGACCCATCTTTTTGTTGCTGATTGCTTCTGTCAGCTTGGTTTTTTAAGAATATCAGCATCCAGATTAATTGTGCTGTCTACTACTGCTGCTGCTGTTGCTGTTATTACTATTTTACATTGTTGTTTAACTGGTTATTTTTTGCATCTACACCTGTCAACTTAGGCTAAATTCCTGAAAGTGAGCTTTTAGTAATTGCCCATCTTGTTATATAACCAACTACTTAGGTTAACTCAGTCTTTTATCCTTTTATGGTAGGTAAATAAGTACTGGCCGATCTGCTTTGCTGGGGTTAAGGGCGGCGGGGCATGTTCACTTGAATCAGGTGGCAGGTGTGATCCCATATGGCAGGTGATGTGTTCCCGCATAGAGCTGTGGATGGATATCTTTAACTCGTTACTATCTAACAGTATGAAAGCACAGATGGGATGTCAATGCTGAAAAGAAATGATATTTCCTCATTGATTTGATGCAACAGGGAGGGTGACCGTCATGGACCTGTCGGAAGCCGGGATCCTGTCGACTATTTGTTCAAGAGACAGGCTGAGCCCCAGAGCATCAGTCATATGCAGCTGCAGCATCTGCAACCGTCTCAGCTTAGCGTCAACACTGCTCCTTCACTGTCATCTACAGTCTCTGATGCTGCTGCTACTTATCACTATCCATCCAAACTAGTGCACACAGATCAGCCTGTCAACTCAGCAGACTCGTGCAGGCTGTACCCAGCCCATGCCACCCAGGATGACCAGCAACGACTGTACGTAATAATTATATTGTTGATTTTGCAGTTAAGTCATCATGCGTTTATTGATAATGTGTATCACTGTTAGGCCATGTTTCCAAACAGTCTTGACAAAGTGGAGCTTTCTGGACTTGCTACAACATGATTTTTGCTGTATGCATGTTTTTCCTATAATACTGGGCAGGTACACTATGCAATCCAAGCCACTTAACGGTATTTGTAACAATATTTTCACCATAATAAGTTTGAATATTTTTGTCCAAATATCATGAAGATTTTAATGCTGTAAATATGTTGTATCATTTAGATTTAAATCGATGTTTTACTTTATTTTTTTGTTTCTGTTTGTAGTGAGTAATTTTTCTCAGTTTTGTGTTGTTGCTTAGCTCAACTGTGATATGGTGGAATTCGTTTATACAGGGCTGAGTCACCATCAGAGCGTAGTACAATATCTGAGAAGAAGTCGACGAATATAACCGCATCAAGAGCTGCACCATTACAAGCTCGCATTGACCAGCCTGTGACTGCTGACGTCTACTCAAGGCCTCTAGTCGACGGTCGGCATGTTGTGCAGGAAAATGGAAAATTAGAGACGGTTTGGCAGCAGAATTTCCACACTGATACAGAACGTGAAAAGAGGTACAGAAATGCTTGTTTATTATCATTTCATTTCATCACTACCTCATTGTTGTGCTCTGTATTCCGACATAACACGTTATTTGTAAACGACTATTGTGTTGATGTTTTATGGGTAATGTTTATCTTTTGTTGCTTCTGTTCTGTTGGTATGGCATATGGCAGTTGGTAAGAAGTACTGTCACAGCAATTTGTAGCGTAAATGTTTTGCATAGTTGCAGTAATGAAGTTGATGAGACATTTTGTTGCTGTTCAGCTGGCTGGCTAATGCAAGATGTTACATCAGTAATATTCTATGTGAAATGTTGCAACGTGAACAACGTGTGCGAAATGTGAATCGGGGGCAAACGTGACCCATTTAAATAGGTTTAAATAGGTCAACTCGGCTTGGCCATTCCTTCGTGGGTAGGCAGAATGAGTATCAGTGGTGGTTACAGCCACCACACTAGGGAAGAAACAGCAAGTTCTGCATAACAGTAGTGCATTTGAGGGCTACTTACCAGGACTGCAGTGCTGGCATAAGTACCTAGTTGTCAAAATGCTAGCCTTTATCAGAGCTGGCCATCTGGTCAGTGAGTTATGTGCTAGCTTGATTGGGTTCAGCCCTTCCGGCTCAAAGTTCCGCAAAGGGGATAATCTCCCACACAACACGTGTCAGTTATGAACCTATGTCTTTTGTGTTTGCAGTGATCAGAGTGAGTTGCGGAATAGTGCGTTTGAGTCGTACAAGAAACCTTCGTCGCGATCAGCCAGTCAGACAGACCTCGATCATTCTGACGAGCAGCTTCAACGGTTTGTTCTACTGCAGTGTTGTTTATACTTTGTCTACACGAAACTAGTTTTTTTATCTTTGCTTTTTTTGCTGCTTGTCATGGTAACTATTTTATCTGTGTTGATTGGTAATGCAGAGAAAATCCGATTAGTTTAACCAGCTTTGTCAAAGGTTTCACTTTAGCACGTCTTATGTGTGGCTTTTCATTAACGTCCAGTTTTGAGTGGTTAAAGGTTTTGTGTTGTGTGTAAGAAAGGAGTTCGCACTAACTCAGTTTTGTGCAGAAGTTGCCAGAAATGTGCTGATAAGCGATGTAGTGATGTTACGGTAAGAGAATTTTGTATGGAGCAACCCCGTCATTCGGTTGCGCAAGTTGTACAGCAGCTACCAACCTTTGGACTAAGCCAGTCAGCTTGGGCTGCAGATCTGCCTCCATACTTCTCGTCGTTTATTACTGAGCTGCAAGCACTGCTGATACCCATTGTAACATTCCATGAGGGCTGGAAGGCTGAGTCATTCTGGGTGGTTGGTTGGTTATATGTTAAGATGGTTTACTTGCCTGCAGACAGCCACTCATTCAGGTATTAATCAGGCCCAACGTTGAGTAACTTCAGTGATGGGACACGTATTAATTATTAGGCTGTGCCACTATGCCATTTGATTGTTCAGTTCAGTGCGATATTTTATTTCTGCCTGATTCTGATAGCGATTGCTTTCACGAACATGCTGGTTTACGCTGGCTTTGCAAAATATTTCAGTTTTTAGCTGGCATGTTTTTGTTTGACTGTTTATGTTAACACGATGCTGCAAATATTGCTAGTGAGATATATTCACAGTGTTGGTGCAGCATAGATGTGTTGATGTATTGTTCAGAGCCAGTTCTTCTGAGTCAGATGATGCACATTCAGTCATAGCCACTGCACGTGGCGTGTTCAACAGCAAAGGTGGCATGCTGGAGTCCAAAGAAACAGGTCGGCTGAAGTATAATGTGATATGATTGACTAATTTTAATGTTGATTTAACTGGCCAACTTTTTGAATCACATGTGTGTTAGACGGTCATTTGGAGTGGATAAGTGAGTGTTCAAAGAATTTGTTTGCTCTAGAAAGTGATGTGTATCGCTTTGTTGCTTTCTCCGTCGACCACCTTGGCACGGTCTGATTGCAGTTGTATTTTATGAATTTATATAGCTTAATGGTTACTGTTACAGCTAATGAGTTTATTGAGAGATATCTTACATATATGTTTTTTGGGGCAGTGGAGAGTGCTGGCTTACCAGGTTGTTGACATGTCTGTGGCTTGTGGCTTGTTCACTGAATACTTTTTATTTGTTGTCTCATTTCCAGTCAGCGGGCTGGGTCATCGCTTCAATCTTCTCTAGAAAACTCCGCAGGCGTTGTGGATTGGTTGAAATTTGGAGGTCTGGCTATGTCTCTCTCCGAGCCTGGTCGTGAGCCAGACACTGGAAGACCAGCTGTTTGGTCATTTTTGTGTTTGGCCATTTTTGCATGCTATATGCAGTGTAGTGGGTGAGTGGTTGATGGCCTCATACGTGACGGTACAAGACATGGCAGTATCTTTCCTTGTTAATGCAGGAGTGACCATCATCATCCCGGCCGGTGCAATCGCTGATGGTGTGGAGCAGGAAGTCTACTTCAAAGTTTGTCAGGATAACAGCATTTTGCCTCCACTTGACAAGGACAAAGGTAGATTCCCACTGTACATCATTGACAGTTGTCATATGAGTGATACATTTGTCTTGATTGTAAAACACCTGAAAATGCTCTGTCGTTTTGTTAATGCCAATTGCTTGCCATATTTTTACCATTTAGCCCAGTCTCATTTTCCAATTTGAACGGCCTTGAATCTTAAATATAGAGACGTTTAGTGAATTTTTTGGTGATTTTGGGCTGTGATGCACATTTCAAGAGTGAATTGCGCTAAAATGGCTGGAGACCTGCATATGAAATTTTCGGCGTTAAACGTAGACTTTAAAGGTGAATGGTCACTGTCAAACTCACTCACGCAATTTATGTAGCTCTTAGAGTGCGTTGCACTAATGTCGTTCATGATCTTGTTTCAACTGAACTTAGATCAAGAGTTGAACCGAGTTCATGTTGAATTACATTGCACCAAGTTGAACTTGGATCAGCTGATCCCGTTCAGTAGAACGGCCGTGGTTATATTGTGGATGACACTGATTGGTCAACCATGCTCGGCCTACGGGCCAACTACAATGACGTCATCATCACATGCAATGCTTACGAAACAGTCTGGTGTAGAGTGGCGGTAATTTGTTCAAATTTTAAGTTTCCCTGAAGTTATTACACAATTTTCGCATTAACAGTTGCATAGTAAGAATTTTGAAAATACGCATTTTGTGTTTCAGTAGTTATTTTTTATTATTCTACGTTTGTTGTCAAGATTATGTTTGCCGTAGCTACTGCATAACAACAGCGCATCGACACGCTGAAATGCTGTTTATCCATTAGTTAATTTATCCAGCAGAAAGGCCACAGAAAACAGATATAGCACAAATATAAGATAGCTAGATCACAAGTATAATTGAATTAGATGCTTTATAAATTGATACGAATGAGTTTTTTTGCTGTGGTTAGGGTTCGATCGTATGTTTATTGTAGCAGCGAGACATCGCCACCGAAAAATGCGATTTATTCATCTATTTGTTAATTTGTCATGTACAAAGAGAACATAAAACGAATATAGTGGAAATCTAACATATCCAGATGATCAGCATAATTGCATTTGAACTCTTATAATTCGATATGAAGAAGTTTTTTGGACAGGATAGGATTCAAATCGGACCATTTTTTGCAGCAATAGTATCCCGGCATTCATCACTTGAACCGAGATCTGTGGTCAGACGGCGGTTCAGAATTGAACTGAGATGAACGCTTGAACTGCTTTGGTGCAGCGCAAATTACGGTTGAACTAGGCTCAAATTCAGATTTGACCCGGGTTCAAAGTTGAACGACGTTGGTACAACATGCCCTTAACTAGACATTTCACCTTGCATATATAGTAGGTTGATTTTAACTCTATAAATATATGAAATGAATGTTTGATTGTAACGAAAATATGGTTTTACGTTACATTATGCCAAAAAATTCAAGAGACAAGCACAACTAGTGACGTCATCGGCGTGACCCATCAACATCATGAATATTAATGGCCTAGCCAGTGACGTCATTAGATAAGGCTAGGCCATTAATATTCATGATGTTGATGGGCCGCCCCGATGGCATCCGCGGTTATGCAGCCTAGTTAAAATGGCATCACGTTTTTTAGATGATGTTTGTAAATCATCATCTTTGAATGTAAGTTTACCTGTGTTGGCAAAATGCTGGGCGCTGATATTACTGTCAGAATTATCAGACAATTATGCAATTTTAGGAAAATGAATAAAATTTATATGTTAATTTTGGTGTCCATGGACCTTTAACAGTCCAAGTTTCGACCCCCTAGATTCATGGAATTCATATGGGGGCATGAAATTTGGGTAACACCTTCAAAATGCATTATAATTATTGTACACTGATTCAAGAGGTGACAGCACCGGTATTGTTACACATCTCATGCATGTGCATTAGCTTAAATTTCTTGTAGATTTTTATAGTATCCAGTACAGTGTTTTTCATTGTAATCTGTGCTGCCCTCTAGCATGATAAATGATTGGTTAATTGATTGATTGACACAGGTGAGACACTGTTGAGTCCGCTGGTGATGTGTGGTCCTCATGGAC
>Ga0209454_1003446_pt1 | contig 11327 bp, 9 predicted proteins | sample WorMetHERISLAND1_2_FD_187400 | JGI IMG/M metagenome (GOLD analysis project Ga0209454, IMG submission 187400) | Marine gutless worms symbiont microbial communities from Max Planck institute for Marine Microbiology, Germany - Olavius geniculatus... | ecosystem: Host-associated > Annelida >...
ATACAGGCATTATATTGTGTAAGCTGTCGAAATGCATTGGACAGACTCCGTGTTCGTTTGAACATTATCTTGGTTTAATTTACTTTTGGCTTATAGAGCTATTTTTGCGTTAGTGTTGTTTTACTTTCTAGTTGCTTTTGTTTTGGTTATAGCTATCGTTAACGAAGTTGCTTATTTTTCGTCACTGGCAATTTTTATTATCATTTTAACGACAACTAAAACGCTCAAAATAAAAAAACTAAAGAAAGCTAAATGATAATAATAATAATTCAAAACGAAATTGACACTAAAATGAAACAGACCGTTGGGCGGAGAAGGAGCATTTGGAAGTCGGATTGTCGGAATTCGAGGAGAGATAGTAGCGGGCTCCGTGAATGTCAAGGTCACGACATCCGGGTCTTGTCGTCGTTGTCGCTGAGTCCGCATCGCTTTGACCACAACAGCAGCAGCAGCAGCAGCGCCCGCGACGATTACTACAACAACAACAACTGTTATTACTACAGTGTCGTAGTTGTGTGCATGTGTTGCAGTAATGACGTCGGGATGTCTCCTAATCAACTAGTCACTTGTGTCCCTAGTCAGTCCTAGCAACCAGTATACTACTACTACGCTTACTACTACAACTAGTTCTGCAATAACAACAACAACAACAACTACTACTACTACTACAGTGTCGTGGTTGTTTGTATGTTGTAGCATGAAGTCAAGAGGTCTTCTAATCAACCAGTCACACTAAACCAGAATACTGTACTACTGCTGCTGCTGCCGTTGCTACTACTGCCGTTGCTACTACCAATATTACATGTACAACAACAACAACAACAACAACTACTACTACTACTACTAGTACTACTACCACCACCATCACTACTATACTACCACTACTACTACTACTACAGTAACGTAGTTGTCTGCGTGTCGTAGTAATGACGTCGGGATATCTTCTAATCGACCAGTGACACCGAACTAGTATTCTGTACTACTGTTGCTTCTGCCGTTACTACTACAACAACTACTACAGCAGCGGGCGCGACGATGTCGTCGTCTCGCCGTGACGTCAGCGGTAGTGGTGGTGGAGGACTCTAGTGATGATGATACTGAAGGCTTGACGAGTGTTGACGATGCGGGGGGAGGCAAAGGCGCCTCCTGAAGCCGCGAAGACGACGTCAGACGCAGCAGTGACGACGTAGCAGACGACGACATCGAACTCATCTTACTGACAGCTGCCGAGATGTTTTACTGACCCACCCTGCGTTTTTGCGTCGTCGTCGTATATATCGAGTCAGTCGTCTCCATCGCTCATCCCAGGCATCTGCAATCATCGCATACTATAGCATTAATCAGCCGCAAAGACGCGACGCCGACGATAAAAATACTCTGATGTACACGTATTTTTAACAGCATTTTATAGCGATTAGACTTGCGGCCAAGCAGCGACCCAATTATGCAATGGTGTACTAAAAGGATTTTCAGGGAATGTTATGCCAAAGTTGTGTATTTTTATTTTTTTCGTGAAGTCGTCGAATATACTTGCACAAATAGTTTATGTTAGAGAACGTTAAAATCAAATAACACGCTTTGCGCACAATCATTCGAACACAGCCAAAGTGACGATGTTGATATTGCGCTAAAACAACAACGATCAAGAATGTTTTAAATACTCGATCAACGGCATTTTGAGCCAAGCAAATAACGAAATATATTCGGCACACTTGACACCACACAGCTTTTTTGAACATTTATGAGTCACATATTTTACAAGATATTGTATCAACGTGTTTCATGTGTGGTTGGATATTTCTGAATTATTTTATTGTAACTTCTACAGAGAGCTCAGCAGCGGAAAGATTTCGAAATTCGATCAGTGCTTATTAATGTGATGGTTTATTTTTTGAATCACGATAAGGTTTCGGCGACAAATTTTGTCATAATGTTGCTGGTACTACTGCTACTACTACTACGGGGCATGATGCAGGTCGCTGATGGTAAGCAACGACGACACCAACAGAACCAGATATCTGTTGATGAAAGAGGCCTATACAAAGTCTTATGGCAGACTGCAAATTGAATTTCAGTGAAACAGCAACACGAGTCTTCTACGTAGTCTACGATACAGATAGCCGTCACAGCGACGCGTGGGAAAGACGTAAACAGAAACAACATGAGATGTATAGAAGACGACAGACTAAGAACGATCGTCAAAGAACTGAAACCTTCGCCGTAAACTGTGCTGCCACCTAACAAATACAAAGAATTAATACATCTTTCAGTGGCAGTCATCCATAAAATTCACAAAATTATTCGGATCGTTACTTGAATCTAATCAATTCTTTGCTGAGACATGTCAAGTCGTTGAACAAAACTTCACCAAAGTCCGCTCAGAATTATTTCGTAAGTAATCCAGCTCAGAAATACGCCTATCTGAAGTAGTGCTGTGCGTCTTAGGTAACTAACCGGTAAGTTACTTGTAACTTACCGGTAATTTACCAATAATTTTAAATATCCTGAAAGTTACCCGTAAGTTACCAACAAGTTACGGGCAAAATAAAAATATATTTTTCGCTAAAGATAAGTTACCGGTAACTGACCGGTAACTTACGCGTAAAATACGCGTAAATTACCGGTAAGTTACGAGGGACGTTCGTTACCGGTAATTTAACAACACTAATCCGAAGACACAAGTATATGCCTACACATTCTTCTTCGTCGCTTCGCCCTATCAAGAAGAACGAAAGCCATAACAAAACGACAGCGACGGCGACGATGACGACGGTGATGATGTTGATCACAGTGCAACACGGTAGTGTTGACACTGTTGTAAGGGCGATGAACGTTAAGTATATTAAATACTTGCCACTTTACATTACTGTGTAAGAGCGACCAAGTCACACATACAAAACAGCAGAAATCATTTTACTAGGACACAGAGTGTTAGAACGACGAACTGGCTGCCCTTACAAACCATGTGACGTGACCCCATTTAACGTTTTCCACCCCGCATTATCCCATAAGCCAATAGGGAAGAGTTGCCTGAATTGGAACGGTTCCTTGATTGGAACACTTTACTTACTCGAAATCTATGAGCTGCTTACTGAAAATGAAGAGTAATTAGTACTCTACGGTGATTTCGCTTTCGATTTTGCGTAAGTATGGTGTGTGTTATCGACTCGATTTGCAGTTAATGACGATTGTTGATTTTTGACTGATAGGCCTACGACCTTAATTTAAATGCAGCACCAGTAGTGAGGATAATATCGCTCCAAAACCATTTTTGCTGTTTTCGAGTTTTGACTCATATCGATCTTGCATAGCTTTGTAAACTGTTGAAGTTTTTTTTTGCTCTGATAATGATATTGGCTCTTGAAACGGTAAATTCTCTGTTATGGTTCTGCCAGTTTATTCAACATTACATGCTATCATTGATTAACTTAAAGACCAATTTGTTAAAAAGCAGAATCGCTGGTCGACGCTGCCACCTGGCATCTCATTTTGTAAGTTAAAAACGACTGCATGTGTACGTTGGGAGTTTGACCCCAATGTTTTTCTTTCCTGGGGCCAGAGACCCATCTAGCACGATATGTCACTGGGCCCAACAAGCGCACCTGACAAATGGCATCTAATGCCCTGGAATGATTTAAGCATGCAGGTGCACAAATGTAAGTATTATGTGACAGACGACAGAGAGATGACGGACCACGTTACGGTGAAATGGCAGCAAAACGAAAACGAAGGTAGCAGCCAGTTACCGGTGGCACGCTAAAAGCAGCAGCAAAGTAAAATGCTTTCAAGATGGCGTCTGAAAAAGCTGGCGGCGCGCGGAAGATAGTCAAACTGATCGGGCGCTCATTAGGCTATGTGTGTCATGATCAAAGGTTCTCGAAAACGCGGCTTCGCTCTTAGTCGACGACAATATCTGAAACGAGTGCGAACGGCCGCAACCGTAAGGCCGAAACTACACTTAATTTGATTCGTAGCAGATTTGTTGTTGCTATAAACAGATCGAAATCTTCGATAGGTTTCACAACGATCGAAAACGTACAGTAAATCTACAACACGAAAATATGTGAAGTTGTCGTACAGCTTGTTTCACGACTTGTTGTATACCACAATAAGTCGAACTAGTAGAATGCGGACTTATGTGCGACTGAAAAAGAAATGGAATTAGCAGTTATGTGTATTGCTTATGTCATATTTGACAACAACAATCGCCACGCTTTCCCCTTAACTACACATCTGTCAGACAATTCGCCTTTTCCTGTACTCGGATCATTTTATCCATAGGCACCATCCGTCGTCACAAGTAGAATTTTATGATTGATACAAAGGCAAATTTATCCGGAACATAAATAATATGCCTTAGTGAGCAATAGTTCAAAACGTAGGACCTAAGTTCGCAAGCCTTTTACTATAGAGAATAGACTTACGTAACTTTCTCTTCTATAAGCAAAAAACTCAACCTACAGCCATCAACGGTTTTTTGCTGTTAAGTTCTAACTGTTTTCTTAATATCCACCGGTGACAAGTTGTACAATTTGTACAGCTATTATTAGGCCTACACAAAAATTAGCAATCAATTGCATTGGTAGACTGATAAGCGAAATATAAAATGATCAAATGGTGACAATAGTGCAGAGGCTCTGTTATGGAATAGTCGCAGTGTATGGCACGGCCAGTGGTAGTTTGCACAAGGAGAAAAAGTGGCAAAATGGCCACCATCGCATCTGATTCCATTAATCAATACCTCAAGCACGTTATGTGATTACAAACTTGAGACGAATGACATTTCTGGTGCGCCACCGGCTGACAGTCAAGGTCAACTGAAGGTCACCGATTTAATCGATCACTCAGCTAACTCAGATGCTATGTGTAAACTAAACTAAACAAAAAAAACGCCAACGATCCCTGACAATAGCGTACCGCACGATACTCGATTAGCATAATCTATTCGGCCAGACAACTCTATGCATTATAATAATACGTGTGTAGAAAAAATGAGGAAAATTAAATTAACTTGTAAGAACAAAACAATGTTGGACGGCTAAAAATGCAAAACCAAATTTTTGTAAAACTCGAAGAATCGGCCCACTTAGTGTAAATTTTGTTACACCTTGCTGCAGTAAGCTCTGGATAAAATTTGATACTTTGTCGTCAAGGAGTAATGTGATAACATATAGTTAAGGGGTAAATAGGGTGTAGATTTACAGCTTTTTAAAATTTATTCAAGTTGACCGTGTCCACAAAATAGCCCACGAGTTCAGAGAACTGCCAAAAAACCTTTTCTATTCTGAATGTCAGGGAGAAGAAGATTAGGAGAAGCTGCTACGGTTTAAATTAATTTGTTGCTCTTAGCTTTGCTCAGAGTTGCCGTCACTGTAGATCGTGTCGGATTATCCCGAAGGGGAAAACTGGAAAAGACCAGGTGCGCGCACGGTGGTGGCCCCTCCCGAGCAAAGTGACAAGTCATTACGCCTTCCGGATGGAAAGTAATTTGTCCACTTACTGTAGCCGAGACCTATAATACGTGGTTGTGAATAGAGCGGCTCATGAAGCTGCAGGTGTGGTCATCTCTTTGTACTGTTCAGGTTATCAGTGGCCGCTCGCACTGTATCGTATATTATTATCCACGCCCGGAATGAATACATTGTAGACATCATCGAATGTGTGTCTGAGAAAATTGCGTTCGTCAACTCCCCGATCACGACACGCCTAAATTTATCATAACTGCACACATGAATGCAGATATCTTGCTGTGTTATTTTGACCCGAATTTTTTTCCTACATTTTAGGACATTTTTTTATTTACGCCGGCGTGCGAATAACGTCCTAGAAAACGAAGCTGATAAAATAAAAAAAATAACCTGAACATTTTTTCTGTCCACGGCAGCAACAACAGTATTGTTTTCAGCATCTTCGCCAAGTTCGTTTTTTGTTAGCTTTTTTCTCTGCTATCACGATAAACTCATAAACCGCCACACCTAACTCGATAAAATTTTGCAGAAACATACGCCTTGACAACCGCAAAAAACTGCTGAATTTCAATGTTATAGGTCAAAAGTTAGTAGTAGTAGTAGTAGTAGTAGTAGTAGTAGTAGTAGTAGTTGTTGTTGTTGTTGTTGTTGTTGTTGTCATCGTTGTTGTTAAAGTGTCAGATATGTTAAAGCGCATTGTCAACTGATAACTCATCTGTTCTTCCTACATGTAGTTTTCCCTTTTTTCTCTCGCTTCTCTCATACCGCATCATCAATAAGCTAGTGCCTTAGAAGTATATGGCTAGTCTAACTTGGCAAAGTGGGGCAGATTAAGCCGGCTCAGCTAGCTTTTAGGGGCACTGGGCCTATAGACGTTTTCTTACTTCTTTGCTTGATGGAAAGCGTCTTGTTTGGCATGGCCATAAATATATCTACGTCTTCAGCCGATAGATGGCGCCACGCATTTCGCGACACACCAGTATTTATTGCCCGGACCAGAAGCGACTTTATGTGCATTCCCGTCGTCGTAATAGCAACAGCCGAGAGAAAATCAGATCGGAAACTGTCATTAATAACTCGTCGCTATCGACTTCGCCAAGCGACCAGTGACAAAATCACGCGATAATATGATATTGTGAGCAAACACAGAATGCCATTACCGTCATAGCGGTAGGTGTATATGTGACAAGATAGAAGCTAGTTTGCTGTCATGACTATAGAGCGTCGTGCCGTCGTGCTGTAGAAACAGCAAACTTCGCGCCATGTGTTTATCTGCGTTTATTACTGTGCTACTGGGTGATGTCGAATTTTGTACTTTTCACTTATCAAACGAATGCAAAATTCACTCGCCCTTCTCATTTTTACTTACTGCACTGTGAAATAATGTTCATCGAATTGTAGTTATTTGAGACATTGTGCGTATTGAAAAAAGACAGACGCGACGTACAACGGCCTCCAAGAAATAAAGCGGCATAATGCCTCACTCGTTTAGACTTGTTAGCTAGCTGGTAATTTAGGCTGATTGTAATAAAGCTACTCAGTACTGTCCGTCCATTACATCCAACGTAGTCAGTAAATAAACAAGGCTCAACGTAATTTGGCACTAGGTTTCATCTCAGCGAACGTCACGAATGTGTTATTTTGAGCGTAGGAAAGTCGTATGGGGATGGCGGTGGTAATAGGCGTTGGTAGATAAGGCGTTGCTGAGTTCCAATAGGCTGTCAATGGCAACTGTTCGGCTATCTGTAACGGTTTGTCCGCAATTTGTAATGCAAATTTTGACTGCAGTCACCGACCCCCAAATCAGCTTTCCCGTGCGAGAAGCGGGAGCAGCGTCTGACGGAATGTCATTTAGAGACACACGAATGAATCTGCAAACGGCTTTAACAGGCGCTAGTCTATCTGTCGTTTCATATCACACTGAGAGAGAGAGGGGGACAGAGAGAGCTTAATAAATTCACGACATCTTGACATATTGCGCAGTTTGTTGTATGACTTGCTGTCCAACACATCTACAGCTAGAAGGACACTGGGACAGTGCAAACCTCCGCCAACGCTTTGCTATTCTTTTCCGTTGTGTTCGCCAAGTGGAAACACCATATTCAGTTCGGCGTAGCCTATAGTTTAATCCTATCTGGCAATGCTAATCATTAATTTTTCAATCATATCCTGGGTCTAGATACTGACTCGCCAAAATCTAATCACCTCTAAGCTAAGTCAAGTCTAACATTCTCTGAACATTTCAGCCAAATCAGCTTGTAACCTTTTGTGTAATGCTGTTTACGAACAAACAGATAAATAAATGCAGCGTAGGCCTATCACATAATCTCCTTGGCGGAGGTAACAAACAGAAATAGTGGAGTTTGACACTTTAAAAGTTATGACACATACAGCCTAGCGTAAATGCGGTCAAAAACGAAAGACCATTATTCTCAGAACAATTACCCTCAATGCTATATATTCACGGCATATAGGTAGCTACATTTATGGCCGAAAACAGTCCGATCATAATAAAATTCTCAAAGGGCGCTCGTGCTACCGACCTACTTTATTCGTTCGTTGTAGCCCATAGACTTCGTGCGCAGGCAGAGAACGGTCCCGCAGTGGTTAGGCGCATTCGGTGATTCGGCCAATCTTCTTTCAATAATTTACCAGCCAGGTCGTTAACCGGCCGTTAGCCGCTCTCTGTTTCTAGGCCAGGGCGTCTTTTACTTGCTTCGTTTTTTACTTCAGTTGTGTCGAAAGCGCCCCTACTACTTGTCTGATATTCTAAGTTAAGTCCGAACTCCAACTGCTTCAGTTTGTTGTAGATTTGAACCTCGGCTTACAACCAACCGCCAAGGTCAACCCAGCCTTCCATCCGTCCGAGGTAAGTAAATCGAGTACCGGTCTGCTTGGCTGTTAGGGCGCGTTCACACTTGTTGGAGGCAGGTAACACTTCTTAGCTCTGAGATGCCACGAGATGGGTTATCATTACGAACTATAGACAGCCTTTAATAATCTGTTAACACAAGTTGCATATCTTGTAAAACACAAATCCATAAGAAATCGAAGCAATGAAGTACATGTAGGCAATCTAGTTGGCGCGTACTCTGCATTTCAACAGTGGTTTTTATTAAACGAATGTGGTAAGCTATCGTGGTTCTACCTCTCGTCCTCAAAATTACACCAAAATGCATTTGTAACTGCGTAGTAGTGCGTATGTATTTCACGGAAGTGAGGCCTAAAAATTTTTATGTTACCGGCTGGAGCCGGTGAAAAAGTAGGGAAGGGGTGGGGTAATTTTGTAGACGTAGCCGCAGTCGATGCAAAAAAAGCACACGCAACAAACGCCATTGAAGCAGCTGACGGTAAGCGACGCAACGGCTATTTGGCAAGAACAAAGCGGTGCCTATTCTCGTGTTGCTTTCATTGCGTACGCTGCGTTTCTTGCGTTAATTTCGTGCGCTGCGTTGGGTGCAAACTACAGATAGGCTGTATAGCCAGCAGACCACGCTTCTTTCACTATCAGGGTATACGGGGCGTAACCGCTAGGCATTGAAAAGCATCACTACGCAACGTCGCACAGCCGCATCGAAATCAACGAGAAATGCTACCATATGCGGTCAGCGAGATATCATTATCATATGCACAGTCGAAAGCAACGCCAGCCTGCACAGCCCCATTAAATTAACTTGAAATCGGTGGCCAGTCGGTTTGCGATTGGAAAGTATGACATTGCGATAATGCTGCGACGAATAACAGTAAGTGGGGTTATTGCCCGTACTTTGGCCCCGCCATATGTCTTTGACACGCCATATGTCCACATAATAGGCCGATTGTGCCTATTGTATATGGCGTGTCAAAGACATATGGCTGGGCCAAAGTACGGGCAGGAATCCCACTTACTTACTATTAATAACATCACGTCCTAAGTGACAGACCCAGAGCTCTTTACACCAGCGAACCTTGTTACATAATGTTCTATCATAAAAGTATTCGGAAAACCGTCATGCAGCTGTTCGGGGAAGTTAGTATCATTAAGTCTGGAACATAAGTTATTCAACCCTTCGAGCTTTTGTTAAATCTCTCTTACCAGGTCTATTATTTTATATTTAGGCATTAGCTTTGACAAATATGTTTTTACATAATTTAACTCCACTAGCTTGTTTTCAAACCCAAAATGTCCCCCAACATCAACGGCCTTAGATTCCATTTGCAAATCTAGCAGTGTTTTTAAACACACTTTTACCTGGGTTGATAGGGAATAAATCCTATAACAACGAACAAAGAAACGGAAAAGGGGAAGCATAAAATGGAAAACAAAAAAAGATGCAGCTGAAGAACGTGCTCTATGACATCCAGGCTCCGCGAGCAATCCAAATAGTTTTCATCGGTGTTCGTTTTCTGCCTAATTTTTTAAGTATTACAATAAAGTTGGCTGTCTAGTGTCTATGATACATCACCCAAGCGTATTCTTTAAATGCATCCGCCTCAAACTTTGTGTTACTGAGGCGAAATAAAAGTAATGATGAAACTTTCTACCACGGAAAAGCATCGTTTGAGCTGTAATAATAGCACAACAAGTCTTTGAATAGTATTGTCGCTGTGCATGGTGTTCAATATTCCAGTTGAAAGTGCATCACACATACTGCGTTATTGAAGTGAACAATTATGGCAGCCACAGTAAGACAAATTACCATCCGATTTCGGCCCCTGTAGCCTACGAACTCCACCTGACTTTGGGCGCTAATCTGGCGCTTAACGACTTTTAGAAAGTTTCGTCAAAATCATAGTAAAGATTGCGACCGTAGAAGGGATCACAGACAAACAGAGAGACAGATGCTATGCTCTGGCAATGAGAGAAAATAATAACAGCAAGGATATGTTTATGGTGCTATCATCGTGGCCGAGTCATTGCTAGAATTCACCCGGTCCGTCTGATGAATACAGAACAGCATCATATGCGGCCGCCGACTCTGTCTGAAAAATGCTGCTATCGCCAATACCTACCATCGCCATTTATTACCTTTACTCGCCCCGAAAAACCGATAATATAGGCTATAGTTTTTAGACGGTTATTATTAGATCGAAATTATGCGGCATTACACCACAAATCGATGGCATATGCGGCGCTTTTTATGCAAGCATTTTGCAGCTAAACGTAAAAAATTATTGTTTCAAAAACTAAGCCCTATAGGCCTATTAATGGAGGACGATATAAAAACATAGAAAAAAATTGATCGTCAAAATTTTTCTGGCGCTTATCGTTGATAATAGCGAACTTTGGAACTAGGAGTAACCGGTGTGTCAACTCTGAGCTCAAAAAGTTAGAGATCATGGTCAAGATTATGGTTGCGCAATGCAACACTACGAGGCGGACGACAGCACAATATGCCGGAACTGGGCCGACATATGTGGAATGAATAAATGAATAGTCTTAATTGGCAAAAAACAAACAAACATCTCAGCTGTTAGATGCAAATCCACAGTGAAAATTGACAATACAAAAATTAAAATAAAAAGTCATTGTCTTTAGCTGTGTGAAACATCAGTAATATCAGCACATCAGCGACGCTGGCTATTAAAACTCTGATTGAAATGCGCAGTTATTTGCTCCTCTACAGTGTCGAAGCGCTTCGTGCGCCAGAGATCAGGATAAATGAGAGCTTAAACTATGCGCACTCTCGTCACCGTACGGACATTAATCCGAGTCACCCATCATGCACGAGATAGCTCGCAAATCTCGCGAGACTGTGCGAGATTTGCGATTCGCACAGTCTCGCGAGATCTGACAGACACGGCTGCTTCCATTATTTATTGTCGAACGAGCGGGAGGAGGGCACCTGCGTTCCCATGGAAACGGCGTGACGTCACCGT
>Ga0209454_1003449_pt1 | contig 11320 bp, 2 predicted proteins | sample WorMetHERISLAND1_2_FD_187400 | JGI IMG/M metagenome (GOLD analysis project Ga0209454, IMG submission 187400) | Marine gutless worms symbiont microbial communities from Max Planck institute for Marine Microbiology, Germany - Olavius geniculatus... | ecosystem: Host-associated > Annelida >...
GTATAATCGATCCATCCAGTTCCCGATTTTTGTTTTTACTTTTTTAACACTGTGTATTTTTGCATGCATAGTTTGCGGTGGAATTAACCATGTAAAATCAATCATAGCTCACTTTTTTTACCTAAGTTCAGTGAGGCCTATAGCGACTCAACAAGCACTTAGAATACTCCAATTTACATAGCAAAACTTTTATTCGTTCAATGCAGCAACAGATGGAAATATAATTAAAGTACGGTGCGAATGCGAACGGTTGTTTAATTAACAATACATATCGTCTCGAAAACATTACGGAAGAACGAGAAAACGTCGAATTTCGCGAGCGAGTGGTATTGGCGTGCGTCGGTGAAATGATCTGCTATGCGGGTCACGGCGCTTGATGACTCGCCACTGTTGGCCAGTCACCCGTCGCCGCCGGTGGGCGGGCAAAAATCGCTTATCAAATGACGCTGTGTGATGACCCGCGCCTTTGACCTCATCATTCGATACCAACCAGTCTCTCCATGGCTGCCTGCGATGTCTGATCCACCCACCACCACGCTGATATTAACTCCGCTATACCCGCCTGGTGCTGCTGCTGCTGCTGGCATCGTTTTTAATGACGTCACTGACGACTATCAATTGATCGTCGCCAGACATCTTCTCGCGTAAAATAGTCGTCACCTATAGGCATATACAGAGTCTCTCCAGACTCAGTTAGGCTACTATAGAAATACGTTTCTGCCGCAATTCCGATACGACTTAAGTGCGATTAGCACACAGGTACGATCAATCAATCAATCAACACAACAGCATGCAAATAGATATGCTGTTATTTATTTCCCGTAGAAAGCTCGTACGCCATGTGGTCGTAGGCATTCTGAATTTGCGACTACTGCTTTACTAACTACAAATAGCCATAGACAATTAATTAACTAAAGATTGATTTTCCCCAAAATCTAGGAATATTTTCCTGCGAGTAAGTTGCTGAATTTGTAGCTCTGCGAAGACAGATAAACAACAGAACAGCGCTAAACGTTGTCACGAAATGGACCAGGCACTAAGTACTCTGGACTCAAATCCCGTGGATTACAAAGTTCGGAGCGTGCTAGCTGTGGGCATCATTCAATGACGTCAGAGAACTAAACTTAAGCATCGCGTGACAGCCACGTCGACTAAAACGCAGCAAGTTTTTGATGAGGTCGTCGGCGTAGTTAGCTTAAAGGGTTTTACCAAAGCTCGTAAACGTCATTTCGAACATCTGCTAGACCTGTAGCTTACAAATGAGTTGCTGTGTTAGTTTAAGTGCAAGTCTAAATATACCGGGTAGTCAAAAGTAAAGATTACCACACGTAGGCCTACGTAGTATGCACGCTATTAAAAGTAATTTTTTCACTAGTAAAAAAAATCGCGATCAAAAGTAAGTTAAAATATGGCTGCTGAGTGATGACACTTATTAGAAATCACTAAAATTTGTTACAATTTAAGATAGTTAACTTAAATGGCTTCAAATTTTTTTATGAAAGATAAGAAAAAACAGTGAAACCTTAACTAAAACTGCAGCTATTGGAGCAAATTTTAATTTTGTTCACCTCACACTATAGCCAGAATAGCGCTTCAAAGCGAAAGTCTGAAATATTATAAGGTAAGTATACATATGTAAAACGTATAAATATGCAAGCTATAGTAACCCCTTTTGTGTAATACGAGTAACTAAAAGAAATAGACGGAGCTAAAAGAAAACAAACATAACGACTATATTAGCCTATGGCCATAAATTTGCTAAAAACCGGCACTGAGATCGAAACGACCACCTAATTGAAACCTACAACATTCTGTCGGTCGTAATTATCACACTGCAATCTGTGAGTTGGCGACTCGGTGTTCTTCAAAACAATTGGCCAGTTGGTCTTGTCTACGGACTTTAACGGACTGGGACATAAGACATGTTTTCCAAGACAACTTTCCCTTGTGTGTAACCCCGCGGCGAAGGTGCTATGTGCATTTTGTGAAGTTAATAATTTAGGTGATATGTAGCAAACAATGCCAGTATTAAAATGATTAAATGCCACCAGTAAGCAACCGTTAACTTTCATTGAATTTATATTAATCTTACAGCATTTCAACTGCTTTGTTTATCTGCTGTTTTTGTAAGCATTTAATTGTAATAACATAGCCTAATTTTAATTAATTCTCTGCATTTGAGCATAAATAAATATATTATTTAATCTAACACCGATTACTAATTAAACTAACCAACTTCTGTTATTTTTTACACATATCACCACAAGCAATCACCTAATTACTCTAATTGGACTGTTTTCTGTACTTCACAAACGTATCAGTTTGTTTATCTGCTGTGCAGTGAGCATTTGTAAAGTGCCATCAGACTACCTGAGACAGAGCGTTACTTCCAGTTCTTCCATTTTACTGCAGCAATAGTGTCAAATATGATATACTGTACAACAGTGTTACCAACATACCTACAGAGTACAGACAGAGAAAAAAATGTCCTGGGTCATTAAAACCCGGAAATAATGCCCGAGGTGAAATATGTCTTTAAAACATGTCCGAGGGAGACCGGTCCTTGTCCCAGTGGATTGCGATGGTGATTTATAATCCACTCGCCGTTGTCGGTGACCGGCTGGTCTAATGACTGTACGGGATTTTCAGTGACGAGTGGCGACCTCTACCGTGACGCAAGCAGAACATATAGGCACCATCTTCTTGGCTAATCAACGCTGGGGCACATCGGCGCCGCCTTTCCATACTGTGTTAAAATTATTATCAGTACGATTCTATCGAAAAACATTGTAAGCTATTGTTTTTGATTTATGATGTATTGCCATAATCCTGCCTTTTGGCTGCAACACGTTAAGCTTAGCAGGCGTTGGTTGGTTTATTCCCTGCATACGGTATAGCCTACACAGCGACTGAGGAAAATGACCATTACCAAAACTAAAAATTGCATCATGGCGTGAACTCTAAAATTGCAAACATACACAATGCGTACTCAGACGCTGGTAATGCCACATAATGTTAACTAATTTTTACTAATAATTTATCATCCAAAACAGATCAGTGCGTCGTAATGCAATAATTAGATCGGTCGACCAATTGATTAATTAACCAATCACTCAGTCAGTCAATCAATCAAAACTACGTACAACGACCAAATATTTACAATATTAGCAGATCGCGCATTCTTGCTTACGCAGACGAACCAATAGTCATTTCAATGCGACTTGGGCCGGCAGCTAGGTTAAGAAACGGTGCGAAACGGAGAAAAACGTTAACATTGCAGCAGTTGGGTGTCGCCATGCGCCTAAGCGTCCAGCGCCAAAGCGACGGCGCCCATACGTATGTTATGTATACCCGCGTGCAAGATGGTGAGTCTGAAGGAAGAAGAAATATCCCAGCGCGCGCGATATGTCGTCGCGGCAAACAGATCGTTGAATTGATTAACACAACGATCAATCAATGGCACAGATTGAACGTCACTCGGTCATTATGCCATTGAGTTACCGCCGGTTAAAGACTGGCCATCCTTCCGTTCTCGCTTGAATGAGTGCCGGATTTGAAAGATATAAATCTTGCCATCACAGAAAAAAATCGAGCTAGCTGAAACGATTTGTAATAATCTCAATAATTTGAATGACAGATTTATACTTCACATCTTTAAGAAAAAACATTTTGCTAAATAATTTCTGACCGTTTAAAAGTGTCAATATGGAACTAAAAAACGCGTATACATGTTGAAGCTAATTTTGTTTTATTCGCTTAGCTATTCAGCGGTACAAAGTTTATAAATACCGGTTTTTTGTTAAGGCGCGTAGGCCTATAGAGCGACGTAACTGAACTGAACTGAACTGACATGGTTTAGATTCTGACAAACTGGCCAATGGCAAACAGTAATGCAATACAGTAGGCACCGTCTAACGGTGTCGGTTTCTACGTGACTACGGGCACGTACGTGTCAACCAATGACAAATGGGCTTGCCTTGTTCGCCCATTGGTCAGTTCGTCAAAAACTAAACGTCGTCTGTTTAGTTCAGCTTCAGGTACGTCGCTCTGTACGCTCTTAACAAAGAAACCGATATTTACAAACTTTGTATGAGAAGTAGCCCAGCGAATAAAACAAAATTAGCTAGTCTAAGTATAAGCAGAAAATATCACGGTATCGGTTTTTGGTCAAAACTATTTTGTGAATTGACTGGTAGGTTTACGTACAGTCTTGCTACAGTGCTATCTGTAGGCCATATCGAATTAGTGCCGGATTGAGATTTTGGCGGCCCTGCCACACTCGGAAAAACGTGGCTTTATAAATTTTTAAATTCTAAAAAATGATTTTTACACTAAAATTTCATACTAATATCACAAAAGCAGGTACTAAATTACAAATAATGTTGAAGAAGTACAATATTTCAACAAGAAAAACTTAATGTGCGTTAACTGTTTTTATTTCATTTTTTTGGTATATTACAGATGTATAAAAAATTTTACTATAAAATTATAAGGCCAACTGACCGGCACAGAAAGAGCCCGCTGATCTTAATTAATTATTCCAATTGTAGTGGACTACTCGAAAAAAATCAATGCAGAGATAATAACAAATGGCACTCTTGTATTGATAACGTTAAAAGTTTGGTTAAACGTAGGCTTGAAACTACCGGGCTTAACACGATAAGAAGTATTTATATTACGAAGTTGGCGATCACGAAATAGCAACGACTGTTACGCCGTGACTTGTTTAGATCGATTCCGACACATCTGGGACACAAGGCGATCGGGTCAACATTCGATTAAATTAAGATCGATTTTTGCCCAGTTGTCGGTATTTAATTAGACAGGCGGAAAAACGACTGATTGCCGATTTTGTTGAGACTGCGGCTTTTTGTCTGTTTGTCTGTTTGACTGAGTTGAATTCCGTTGTGACTAGAGAAATAAGTCAAATTCGTGACAGCACGCCCGCATATTTCCGCAACTCTCGTACGTCAGCTGCCATTGTTTTTGCGTGTGACTGCGTTTTCTAATTTTAAAATTAACGAGAGATTTGCTGAAGAGGTTGAAATAATATACAGGGTAGGCCAAAAAATAGCACCATTATTTGTACGCCTCGTAACTTCACGAATATTAATTAATTTTCAAAGTTCTTTTACTGTCAAAATCAGAAGACAATTTGCAATATAACTATAACTAAAAATTCCACAACACATAAAATATGTCACTACACTACCATGTGAAATGTCAGTGTCTTAAAAATAACAATTAAAAACAAGACTACTTTTGTAACATCACATTTTAAAGAATTAACAACAAAAAAACGTGTTTGTTGTCTCAGTTATTGTCTAAAAATTACATCTCACAGTTTTTACATCAAATTTTCAATGTGTCCGCCTTGCTGCTGGACGACGCATCGAAGCCGGCGATGCCACTGACCAATGGCGCGATCAACCAAACGCTGCGGCACTTTGCTCTACTTATCGACAATGGCTTTCTTTAGCGGGCTGACTGTCGTGAATCGTCAACATTGTTAGGCCATCTGTTGAAGGGCATCCCAAACAGCATAAGATCGGATTTAAGTCTGGGTTGTTTTGGGGCCACATGACAGGATCACGCAACTGGTCAATGGCGTCGCCGGCTTGAATGCGTCATCTGACATTTCCCGAGGTAATGTAGCGGCACACTTCAGGTGTGGTGGAATATATAGTAACAGTTTCATTACAAATTGTCTCCTGATTCTGAGAGTGAATGAATTTTGAAAATCGGTTAACATTTGGTGAAATATGAGGCGTACAATAAATGGTGATATTTTTTGCCCCACCCTATAATAATATTACACAAAATAATTAACGAGATATCACGCACTACTCTAATAATAATATCTTAGTCTTAATCGATTTTTACCAAGAATAAAGCTGCAACTCAAAAGTGTTACTGCACCCTTTAAAAATTATTAATGTTATAAAACGAGTTAAAGCAATTAGTCAATAACATTCATTAAGTATTTATTTCAAAATAAATTTGACAAACGCATATAAACAGTGCAACTGCTGTTCCAAAAAAGTTTGTAAACTTAGTTTATTTTTACTTTTACAAAAACATTTTTGCTAACTTACAAGCGATGTTAGAAATCAGTTAGTAGAAGTTGCGACAAACAGCTTTTTGTGTGAAATCGCAGTTGCTGCTTGTCGTATTGGCAAGCATCGTTTTTCACGAAGTTATTATTTACCTGCATATGGGTAAAATAGGTTTTTGGACACTAATAATTTACAGCGTAACATATAGCTACATGTTACATGTGTGGGTAGATTTTTGCTAACCCTCTTTGATCTAATTTTTCGCAAAATAAACCGTTAAAACACTTGTTGCGAAAATCTGCCAATATTCAACTAAAATATGACAAAAATTTAGCAGTTTCTAAAAAGTTACTACAACCTGTTGTTTAATAAAAAAAACTGCTATTCTCACGCAGCTTAACGTAGCCCATAGATACATAACTGCTAGGCAGAGTGGAGTCGACGCTGTGGTTGCTGCTGCTGCAGCTGCTAGGCCAGTGACGTCACGTACAGTGGTAACTGCTGCCGCATCCGTTCTGCAGCGTCATTTAACACGCACACAGGCAGTTAACAACGACCGTTGATTTCGCCCATAAGACACCAGCTGCTGACGTCACGTTCCTTTTCCGTCGATTGAAGTTCTCGAAGCCACACCGCACCAAAAGCAGGTATGTTCGTTTATGCCACTGCAATCTCGATAATGAAATATTTTCAGTTAACATTTCTCGATTATTTTATTTCGCATAAATGTGTCTTTCGTAATATGACGCTTTTTTCTTTTAATTAAACTGCAGATTTATTATTTGTTAACATTTTCGGTCAATGCAAAATTTGGTGTAAAATGTAATCTTCAGTAAATTGATGATTGTCGGTAGTATAACAGGCGTCGCCAGGCGATATAAATAGCTACAGTCGTAAATAACCAACGGAAATATCGGACGTAGGTTTCGCAAATGTTTCTTACAATAAAAACGCTTGCTAATGAAGACACGATACAGTCTACACAGTTTTTGTTGCAGTACTGACTTTCAAGGTCATCCAAAGTCAATAATTTTCATGTAATCTGAAACAACGTATGGTATTTGGCTTTATCTCTTACCGTTTCCGAGATAGGCCACTTAGGCCTATACATGTAGCTTAAAACTTGTCATTAAAAATTGCGGCCAAACCGCTGCAGACGGAGACATGGTTATTATTGACAGTCTATAGGAAGTTGCTATCGCCGTATCCGATAGTACCATCGCTGACCGCCTACGACTCACCCTTTAGCCCCAATACCGCACTATTTGCATACCATAGTGCGCCTTGACACTTTAAGGTCATCCAAGGTCAATGATTTTTATGTAATCCAAAAAGGCATATGCCATTTCCTATTAGTGATTAATAGTATAACCTTGGCTCTATCTCTCACCGTTTCCGAAATATGGCAGATTTAACATTGAATTTTTAACCCCCGTACATTCAACCCCGAATTTGAAAATGTTCCCCTTGCACTGGATGTCTAAATTTTGCACGCCCGAATCTTACACAAATGCCTAATTATTTGTGCAATTTTTTTTCTACGATCTAAAGCTTAGCCACAATACGTTTGTTACAGGCGGACAAACAGACAGACAGACGGATAACAACCATGCCAATAGTTCGACCGTTACTTTAGTGTGGTCGGCTAAAAATTAAGACAATTTAAGGCGCCAGAGAGCAATTCGTGATTTTTTACACTAAGAAAATAAGCGTTTTTATTAGACGTTTGAACACACTCTAACTTATACTGTGTCTGCTTATCTGCATTTCTCTGGCAGCAATTAGTTGTTAGATGTTTATAAACGAAGATATTTGTTACCGGCAGGCTTATACGAACATGTGTCACGTTGATTCACTCATTTCCTTCACTTGCAAATAATTTAGTCGCTAACGTGTTTCGTATCGATAAATGATGCTTTCTTGGTGCTAGGTACTGTAAGCCTGTGTCAGAGCTTTTAAAAATGTATTCTTTTGATATTCATAACCTAAAAATGCGCACTATTTGTTACACGTATGCTCATATTTTGCTGAATTTAACCCTGTAATTGCATGAACAAAATCTATTAAAAGATTGATTGACAAAGCCATCTAGACGCCGCCTTCAAAAAATAATTTGGATGTAGGTTGATGCTGTTTAATACTTCTAGCCTTAAAATGTGGGAATATTTTGGCAGTTTTTAAGCAACTTTAATATGCTGAATATTGCGGAATATATCAGGATCATTGTATTTGTTCATTCGGTAAATTCGGTTGCACATTATGCAAACAAAACGGAAGATCGACTGCAGCAATATCGATGATAGAAAGCCATCATCGACACAGCAGTAGCAAACGATATCTCAATAACAGAACGGTCTATGAGATGTATAAAAACTTTGATTAATGGTAGTTGTTGACATGCTAATGCGTACAGCTCAGCAATCCGACCTTCATCACGCATTTGCACAGAGAAATGAATACAAATATGATGCGACTCCATAGCTTACCGGATTCCTTTGCTATCAGTAATAATCACTGGTTCTTCGCCTGTATTTTGTCGCGAAGCAAACCTTGGAACAAACGCGTCTTCAGTAGACTGAACTCGCGGGAATTTGACTCAAGACCCGACTTTCAGTGCAGTGAGAAATGGCTGCTCGCTGATGCGTGGTCAAAACCCGTGTCAGTTGCGAAAAGAAAAGTTACGGCTCCGGACGGAAATTAGAGTTCTCAGACGTAATAAAGAAAATGTCGAAAGTAAAGCGTCGCCAACGGTTTTTAGAGAGCAAAACCACGAACCGCAGAGCTAGCCGTGACACGACTGATCTATGGGAGTGCAGATAAGTCAGTATTGAGCGTGCATTGACGCGAGGGAAATACACGCAAGACCTCTACTGGACCTGGTGTCACGTGTCACAAACTATCACCACTCACTCGTTGTAAGATGACTTCGTTTTTACCATTGAATCTGACACGTCAATGTTCCTCAACATCTTTCTGGAACACTGTGCATGTAGCGTAGGCGCATTCATCTTTGCCAATGTTATTTCCAATGTGTTATTGGTGGTAAAGCGGATTGCACTTGCTAGATAAATTGTTCAATAAATTAGACCCACCAAAACAATTGTAATGCTTGAAACTTGTTTTCGATGTATGAGCTATTTGTTACTATTTTGCAAATTTTTGACTTAATACGCCTCGACCCTTTAGATTAGAACAAGTCTATTCCGCTATACTCAAACTGTCTACAGAGTAGAACGGCTGTGCAAAATAAAAATTTTTAATCACTGGGAAGCGACGGACGGATTAACTCATCTTAATGAGCAACTAGCCGTAATTAATTTTAATTAATTAATTAATTGACTCATTGATTATTACACTTTAACGATAACGTAAGACATTTGGATAAGAAACAAAGACAATATAAACCTGACAAAAAATAAAACAATAATTTGACAACAAACTGTCAGATCGCTTGTGAGTAAACAATCAAGAACTGTATTTTTGGTTTCTTGCACGACCAACTAGCTGTGGGTTGCAAAATGTACATGTTGTTATTTAGCGCGCAAAATTAACGCTCGAAAGATAAACGAATTTCGTTTTGCGACAGTAAAACAAGTGAGGCGTACGAACAAATTTGAAGAGAGACCGATAAATGCCGTAACATAATATTCTGGATTCTGGAACTAAAACGTTTTAAAATTAGAACCGAGTTTAGGCGCAAAATTCTTTTCCGGCAAGTTTCAGCTTACTTCATTTAACCCAACTTCTGCTGTTTGTTGGCAGTTTCTATGGTTTTGCAGGTAAATATCGCGAGGGAAAGCTTGAACCGTGCCGGTACGCAAAAAAATGCGGCTTATGTTACTGCCAGTCGCAGTTAAGCACTCGGTAACACGAAGCTGGGCTGTAGAAGGAACTCGGACAAATATGCACTACATGGCTACGTCATTTAGCTTATGAAATATCACTGAAGACCGTCTACCAAGGCCATTTTGACAAACATCTCAACTCGTCAAGCCCCTTTGCCACATTTTACGAAATGCACTTTGCATACGAAGCGGCTGGACATTTTAATTGCTATTTTTTCACGGCTATTTTGTACTTTCAAGCTTTGTACAAACACTGCAAATTTTTGAAGATGGCCAAGTATAAACTTTGACATAAAATTATGGTGGGAAGTATATGCTTATTTTTGGCAGAACTGAACCCATAACAACAAAAACAACAACAGCAGTAGTAAAAAATAAATAATAATTACTAGAAGCGATCACAAATCTCAAAACTCCGCCGAAAACAGTGTTGCCATCTGGCAAATACAAACACAGCTGCTATTTTTTAATGGTAAAAATTTTTTGGCAGTAGTAATCCGGAGTAAAAAAACACATTGCGACTAAAATCTTACCACTTTCTTTTTAATCCACATTTAAACTATGTACAGAATTTCATCAAAATCAGTTTGCAATTTTAGTAATCTAGTTCACAAAAATCCGTTGACCCACAACATAACTTCATTTGTCGATTCGTTGCGGTGGAAGGAGTAAACCGATCACACACGGAGCTAAGAGGAGCAAGTTAAGCGTTCCCTTGGTGTTTTTTTATATAAAAAACACCGAAAACCACTTCGGTCCATTAACCTTTTTGACACAATGTCACGAGTCCCGTCGTTATGGATGGACAGTGACAGAAATGGCCTAGCATATATTGCGTTTTATTGCAATGAGTCTCACGGTAGAAAATAAATTATAGATGTGAAAAGGTGATTGTGGACGGCATACATATGATGCGTGTGCCTATATAGGCTTTCTCGAGCCGTCAGTCTTCATCTAAAATTAATTTTTACGGTTAGCTTTGGCCGTCGGTAGTGGCAGTCTACATTTACATGAGATGGTGATCTAAGGATTGTCGAGTGAACGATAAAAACTGATGACGATGCGTACAGTTCTACGTTTGTCGATCGCATTCAGATAGTTGTCGCGGAGCCAGCGGGTTCTAGTCGAGCGATGGCTTAATGGTCGTCTTGCGCCGCTTTTAATTGGTGCGTCGATCCTCCAGCAATCTGGCTGGCGATGTGCAAACGAGGGTCGTTGACCGCGAGGTCGAAATCGAATGAGCGCGGAAGGAAAACATACGACGCCGTAATGTCCGGATTTGTGTGATTGCTTCGCGCTCAGGACTGTGCAGATGTATGCGACGAACTGAATTCGTCGTGCTCGTTCGCGAGGTCACCGCGGTTCAACGCTGGTACAGACTACTAAACCGCGCCGGTACCGGCATCCAGCCAGTCACTC
>Ga0209454_1003451_pt1 | contig 11319 bp, 9 predicted proteins | sample WorMetHERISLAND1_2_FD_187400 | JGI IMG/M metagenome (GOLD analysis project Ga0209454, IMG submission 187400) | Marine gutless worms symbiont microbial communities from Max Planck institute for Marine Microbiology, Germany - Olavius geniculatus... | ecosystem: Host-associated > Annelida >...
CTATTCACATTACTCATATCTTCGTTGAAGCGCCGCCTCGTTTTAACTTCAAAACATGATACCAAGCTGATTTGCAGACGAGCGACAAAGTCTTCCATTTTTTCAACAGAGACATCTGGGTTCAGGTTATCAACACAAAACACTTGTTTCTTTCTAGTAATTTCTGCTGCTGATATACCAGCCATCGGCAATAACAAAGATTATTTAACTGCTGTATTCAAATATTGACTTTAGTCATGTAAAGAATTTCTTTCGGAACATTTTGCTGAAAATCCCATGACTGTGATGTACGGTTGCAAAATTATGGTGTCATTAACTTTGTGACGTTTATTGGACCACCCTGTATTGTCTGTGACAGAATATAAAATCACCTGAGTGTCTGTGCGTCCGTCCGTCCGTCCGTGCGTCCAACTTTTTTTAAGCTTTCTTCCTTCCACCTTCCCCTTTCCTTTTCCTTCTCCTTTCTTTCCCTTTCTCCTTCCCCTTTTTCTTTCCTCTTCCCTTTTCCTTTTTCTTTTCCCTTTCCCCTTCCCCATTTTCCTTTCCCTTTCACTTCCCCTTCCACTTTCCCTTTTTCTTTTCCTTCTCCTTTTCTCCCTTTCCCTTTTTCCCTTTTCCTTCCCCTTTCCCTTCTCCTTTTCTTTTCATTTTTCTCTTTTTTCCTTCCTCTTTCTCTTTTCCTTTCCCTTCTCCTTCCCATTACCTTCCCTTCTCCCTTCCTTTCCCCTTCACCTTCCCCTTTCCCTTACTTTTCCCCTTTCTCTTTCCCTTTCCCTTTCCTTTCCTTACCCGTTCCTTTTTCTCTTTCTTTCCTTCCTTTTTTTCGTTTCCTCGTCCGTGCGTCCAACATTTGAGGCGCCACATCTCCGTAACGGTGCCATGGACGCATGGTCACTATGTACCACCCATATGATGTCGACCCCCGGGAGTCGAATGGTCACGTGACCGATAACGTCACGTGAGTTCAAAAGATCAAACTCGTGACCCCATTATCTTTGAGGCGCTATATCTCCGTAACGGTGCAAGAGAGACGCATGGTGACGATGGACTTTTTATAGTAAAGCGCTGGTGACAAATCGAATGGTCTCGTAACTGACAATTTGAAACTAAACTGTTTGATTTTTTTCTACCAGTCTAAACAGATCACTGATTATATTTATACGGACATATACTGTAAACTGTCGAAATGTATTGGACAGACTCCGTGTTCATATGAACATTATCTTGTTGACTTCAAATTTGCACGCTGACTGTCAATATTGTAGGCTATATCGACGGAGAATGCAGTTAAATTGTTTTCGTTCGAGGTTACGTGCGTTGTGACATGCAGTTATCAGAGGGTGAGACCGGGCGTATTGAAGCACGCAAAGAATGGCTTCATCAGATCAGACATGCAGCCGAGTCTGCAGCTACTGATATTGATCCTGTCTACCAGGCGGTCTTCCACGGTCTACGCCAGGTTAATACTCTGTTTCTTGGGTATTGAGACGATCCGTGCATTTCTTTTGATGCTGCAATAAGACGATTCGTGCACTGTTTCGACTAAGTGCTCGCTATGTGAGATAGGCTAAGCAACAGCAGAAATGCATACATATTGCAGACCTGCGTAGGCTATGTGTATGTGACTTCATTTTCGTCATATACGTCGCCAGCGAGTTCTATCGCTGTCTGCAGACCTAGTAGGTTTACTTTGTGCTTCTAGTCATCTGTTGGCTGCAAAAATTAACCAGTAAAACAGTAATCGTGGCATTCGCTCTTCCGTCCTCTTCGTCCAGTGCACGAATCGTCCCATAATCGTTTCTCGCATCTTTATGACATGATCTGATGTAGCGTACCGTTACGTCGTCTCAAGTCATGGTAGCTTGTCTTGATGTAGAAACTCCCGCAAAGCGCACTTTTTGCATCTTTCTAATAATTTTTAAAAGTTTTTTATTAGTCATTTTTATCACGCACAGTATTCGTGCTTTTTTAACTTTCAGACGGATTCCGCCGATTGCTACACATTTCTCCGTAGCATGGTTTCGTCGTCCGTCGTCCGTCACAAGCGTGCACCCGGCTCAAACCGTACGACGGAATTAGATGCTAATTGGCAGGTACACTTGCGGGGGGGGTAGTGACACATTGTGTTAAATTGGGTCCCTAACCCCCAGGAGAAGGGAAGATTTTGGCGGTCAAATCCTCAGCCAAAACATGCAGTTGCTTAATCCTACTTACGAAGAAAAGATGATTATAAGTGATTCACCAGGCGGTGCAATGATCGGCGATTCCGCCTCTTACCAAATGACGTCGTGGTCGTTGTTGTAACAGGACGCGCTGGAGTACGGCGGTGGTATGAAGGTTGGCTGCTCACTTTCACTGCTGGAACGCAGCGGTGTCAGCGGCGCCAGTGGTCAGCAGAGGCAGTCGACAGCCGCCCGTGCATCTGCAGCAGCAGCAGCAGCTCAGTATAGACCTATACTGCGATGTGTCGCCGCCACTGACGAACAGGCGGACTTTCTACTCGGCAAAGGGCTGGACAGAAACACCGCAGCCGTAAGGCAAGCCAGTCGCAATGATAGGCTATGTCCGGGCATTTTTAGTTTAATTTTAATGTGAAAAATAGCCGGTTTGTTATGATTTTCGGCAGTGTACTTATTTAAATCCTATTCCTTTTTCTGTTTTAACGTGAAAGCGTAGGTTAGGCTATTGATTATGCGGCAGACTACGGCCGTCTTATAGTAGGCCGCATTGCGGGTCTTGTCTGTCTGTTTGCCCGTCTGTCCCGTACTGGCTTCTGACTTCTGAGAAGGAAAAGCCGCATCAACACTGTAATCGGCGTGAACGTTCGTGCGTAACCGGTGTGCTAATTTTTGCTCAACAGTCAAAGCTCAAACGTATCGAATGTACAAAGCTCCCGAAAGTGACGCATGCATACCTCGCGTAGACGCGGCGTGCATGAATACGACCTGATCTAAGCCTACTTTATTGCTAACGCTTACAATGCTAGACTTTCAGTAAAGTTCAAACTCAAACGTATGTAATTTTTGTATGTACTTAAGCGGACGGCCGTATCACACGTCGGCAGTGGACCGACATCTTTCTTGCTGTAACTTTGTTTTTTTTCCGTTTGAATTATTTTTGTGGTACCAGAAATTAAATAATTTGAACAATTTGAATGTTTTTTTACAGTTTTGACTGCATTGAAAAAGGCGTTCCGATTCATGTGCCAAAAATCACGTCGCACAGCAGAGCTCACTATTGGAATCCGGAACTGGAGGTCGACGTAAGTCTACCAACTATAATAACATTCTGTAATTCTATATGATCGTTCTTTTTTCACTGAATTGCTATTATATAGTCATTGTTCTCATTGACATACAGCAATTCAAGCATTTTGTCATCTAGACCTTCGAAAATTAACCACGCAATTAATGATTAAAAGTGACGAATATTATTACTTTTTTATACCCCCTGTAGTAAAGGTTCCCAGGAGGTTAAAAACAAAAGTTAAAAACAAAGATGGAATGGCTATTGGTCCGGTGGATCCATGGAAAACGAGTCGTGCAAAAGCACCGAGTTAAAACGTTGGATCGTCACAGAGATACGCTGAAATAAAAACTGGGTCTCTCTGTCGTCGCCAGAAAGGTTACTCATTTTCTGACCCAGGTTGTTGATGAACTCTAGCGCTGAAGCATTCAGGGCCCCAGGTTTTCCACCGCAATAGGCTCGAAGACGTAGGACGCCATGAAGTCAGCATAGATCCTACTTATCAGCCTCTCTGTCAGCTGTTTGGTCAGACACCAGTCCTGCGCCTGTGGCAGCAATGTCTGCATAATGATGCAGCCAACGTACTGGCAACTGTGACATCCCATATAAGAGGTTTTCCACCTTGCCACGGGATTAGAGTCAGCCCATCTGGACGCTTGCCGTCCTGCCTGTTTAAGCCTGATGGCTCCTTGGTTGCAGGTATTCCGGCCGCGTTGAGATAACGCGCCAGATAACGTCGTTAAGCACCTGGTGTCTAGCAATCTTACCAGGAGCTTTCTTGCAGACCATGGCGTGACGACCTTATTATTATTTAAATAAACGATTCATTAATTGAGCATATGTTAAACCGCTGCTGGGGTGGGTAAGTAAGCACGCAGTACGAACTCCACCCATTCCTGTAAACCTACTTAATCCACGCCCGTGGAGATCGCATAGCGTTCACTAGCTGTTCTTTGCTTTATCACGCACGGCTGCCGCCAAAAGTTGTGTTAGCACGAGCTCAGTGTTGTTTGGTTGTAGAGAAAGAACGGTGGATCGCTGGTAGTTGTGCCGCTGAGAGACGACAGTGAGCGTGTGTTCGGCGTACTGGCGGTTGACACTGTCAACTACCAGACGAATCGACAGCTCGACACCACTCCAGCGTTCACTCCCGCTTACATCGACTTTTATCAGGTGCTCTCATTGCAACAGATTTATCTGTCGTGCCTACCGTCCTGGTGTGCACTTTTCGTGTTTCGGTTCTAGTTTGAATCCAACTGTACTTTTTGCGTCAGCTTCACAGCGTAAAAACCAGCCACCCAAGCTAACTCAGCCTGGCCATCCCTCCGTGAGCAGGCGCAGAGTACCAGCGAAAGCCGGGATGTAATCATGTGAACAGGCACACCGCGCGATGCATTAATCGTAATCCTAGAGTGTAAACTGGTGTCTGAGGTGAGAGTTAAAGAAACGGAGGTCAGTGTCACCCGGCCTATGGGCCTTATTTCTCGGGAATGACTCAGCGTTTCTTGCATGCTTGCGTCGTGCACAGGGCGTGTGCGGGGCGTTCAGTGCGGGGTATCACAAACTGGTCGCTCGTCAGAAGCTGGTGCGGATGTGTCGCGGCGCGGCGCTGTGGTTGATTCGCTGCTGCACGCGCGTGCTGGCCGTCGACGTCTACGCAGCGACCAAAGATCTCAACGCTCAGACCACGCTCATCCACCGCGTCTTCACGACGTCGCGCGGCCGTGTCGTCGCCTGCGACAGTACGACACCCGCCTTCAGACAGGGCGACAATCTGTTCCTGTTAGTATCGTCCGTTTCTTTTACGGTCACGTCTCCGTGTGGAAATTGTGACGATCGCTTGTCGAGCGTTTACACGATGAAGCCAACTCGATTAGCGCGTGTTGAATTACTAGCCAGCTTCGTCGTGTAAACGGAATATTACATAGACGGCGACAAACAGGAGTAGCAAGAAAATGTCCCGGTACACCGCAAGATAAGGGGCGAAACGTGTCACATATTTTAGAACTTTTGGTTACCAACTTTAGCTATTTCAGCTGTGATTGCATTTTCCAGGTCCACCAGTTTCTATTCATCCGCCGTTGGCAAATCTGGTGTCGGCCTATATCTAAGTGGAGTTAAGGTCTCGATGCGCCTTGAGACTAGTTGCATCTAAGGGCAAAAAGTCTTGGTTTTGGAAATATCAAGACGATTTTGCTAGCAATTGCAATTTAATATTTTATATTTCGAGATAAGCTAAGTAGCTATGAAATCAAATAGTAGTTACCGTCGACGGACATTGAATAGCATGCATTGCGTAGCCTATTTTGTCACATCTAATTATAATTCTTTAACGAAATAATTATTGAGTGGTATTAATACGCTAAACGTTAGATGCTGCATGAAAAATAAAAACTTGGTTTTCGTCTTGAGAAAGAGTCTTGGTTACGGTTTTAGTTTAGCAAAATGATTTGCTTAGGCCTACATTACTAGGTTATATTATTCCAGTGGCAGACTGGCACTGCAAGTAACACTGTGTGATTTTATATGGCAGGTGACGCTCGGCTCCGAGGTTGTTTTTTAAAACTTTTTTTGTCTATAACAGGGAGTATCTTTTCGCGTGTGCTGACTCGTCTGAGCCGGTGTCAGCGATGGCGTACGCAGAGCGACGTCTGGCGGCGCCTCTGCGTGATGACTCCGGCCAGGCTCTGATCATCGTTGATATGAACCTCGGTGATATGGACACGCCGGCGCCGCCTGCCTCCGACTCTGAGATGAGGCAGATCGGACGCATGATGAGGTTGCTTACTACCGCCAGCGACCAGGTCGTTGCCGACTCACACCACGGACGAATAGTCACCTGCCTCGGTTAGTCTGTTAGCTTGCTAGCTTACTTTTTTACTTACAACAAGGCTCACTAAACTACATTACTACATGACTATACTTATTTCTACAACTACAACAACAGCTGCAACCACAGTCCAAATCTACAACTACTGCTACACTAGTCAACACTACTTTTGAACTACTACATCCTCACTACTGCTACTTGTCTTGTCATCTTCAGTCAGTAAGTTAGCAAATATTGTGGCCCCCGGGAGCTGTTGTCGATGACAAGCTAGAGCAAACACCAGCCACGAGCTCCCCACTCAGACAGACGGTCCACCTACCGGTAGCTCAACTTTTTGACTCCGTCCCAGGGCGTTGGGAGGGCTGTCACGAACAGGTAAGGAAAGGAACAAACGACAAGAACTTCATCGGCAGTTAGAAGATGTCTCTTGTACCACAGAGCAGTTATCAGCAATCAACAGACAATACCGAATGAACGACTCTACTGAACGACTACTGAACGACTACTCAACCCCAAAAGCACATGGCTCAAAAACAAGAACAAGCACACGAGCCGGCAGCCAATCAAAAGGCTCGAATTGGGTGAAGAATTATAGCGATGGGCGGATTCCTAAAGAATCTAATTAGGATGGTCCCAGTGTATCACAGTCGGTTGGGCAGTAGCAGTGGCGTATTTAGGATTTGGCAAAGGGGGGCATATGGCGAGCGCGCAGAGCGCGAGCCTATAACGGGGGTCAGGGGGTGAAGCCCCCTTGAAGCTGAAACACTTTTTGCTTTTGAACGTTCAATGGAAGCCGCAAATTCGCCCATTTTTGAAATTTGCTGGAAAACGGCAAAAAACGCACCTTTTCATATAAAGTCGCCTGTAAAAAATTTTCTTGGTCGGGCCAAAGGAGGGGGGCATCGCACCATGCCCCTCCTAAATACGCCACTGGGCAGTGGCCCAAATATCCACAACAATAGTTTAGTGCTTTATAGCGTGTTAATGAAAAAACCTCTAACGTGCTCCGTGTGCTGGCAAAAAAGTGAGTGAGTGAGTGAGTACGGTTTAACGTCCCGTCCGACACAGTAAGTTTCTTATAGGTCATTTCGGGGACGGCCTTTCCAGGCAAAATGGCACATAGGCCTACATATAATGACGAAACAAAAAAAGTTTAACCTTTACAGAAAGTTTAACCTTTATAAAACACAAAACCAAAAAAAACTACCTGAACCTAAAATTGTGAGAATTGACGATTATAATTGTGCATATTTAACAATAATGGCAGTTCTAATAATTTTCCCTGTTATCCTCCAGACAAAAGGAAAAGGAAAAGTAAAAGCTACCGTACTTCTTTCCTTTTAGCTCTATCTTGTGCTCCATCTTCCTTCACCTGCAGGCCGTATCTGAAACTGGCTGTCCTCTCGTATCTTTCTTCAAATCTCTTTAATTTCCAGATGTACTGAGGTTTTCCTCGTCCTCGTTGGTCTGTAAAAGTCGGTATGTTGAAATGGGCATCTGTCATTTTGGCCTTTCTGACCCAAAGAACACTAACTCTGCTCTTCTTATGTGTGCCTCAGTGTGCTTCTGTTTTGCAAAATATAATTAATATTTAATTTTTATTTATCTGTCGCGCTGATTGACAGAGGGTGAGAAGATAACGGACACAGACCGGCGCCTGGACATGCTGTTTGAACGCGTCCTGCTGATCGACCTGCGTCAAATGCTCAGTCGATTCGACCCGGCCCAGTTCAGCGCTCTCGTTCAGTCCACTGAGCCGTCACAGCTGATACTGCGCGTCCTCAAGGCTGTCATCATTCTCGTCAAGCCTGAGCCCATCACGGACGTCGAGCGATGCAACTGGTGCCGATGTTTGACGGTCTGTCTTCATTTCATCGCTATTTATGGGCTGGCCCGCTTGGTATTTGGATGGGTGAGCATCAGCAGACCAGTAAGCTATCTGCGATTAGCCACTCAGGTCAACTCAGCCTGGCCATCCATCCGTGAGCAGGTGCAATCATTACCAGCGAAAGTTGCGACGTAACGTAACGTAAACAGGCACACTGCGCGATGCACTAACTTTCCAGATACGACAGCATGTAACAAGTTAACATGTAACAAGTTAACTTAGCCTAAACAGACCTTCGATTTGGTAAAATATGGGCAACTTTAGAATATGCCTACTGAAAGCTTACTTGTAATTTGTTTCCTCTAAAGCAGTCAAGATGGCTATATTTCACAAGGTAGTGTAGCTACGCGTTTAGGATGTTATAGTGATCATTTAGTTACACATTTAACGCAGAGTGTATATACTGCTGCAAGTGAAAAAAAAGACTTGAAAGCAGGTAAAATAGCCTATTTGATGCAGTTATGACAGAAACTTAGGAGCTTACTATTTATTGGGCCACTCTGTGTATTTGGTACGTAATGTGATGTTTTGCACGCAGCACGTGACATCCAACATGGAGGAACTGGTGTGGTTCGTCGACCCGACGTCTGCCACCTACTCACGACCTGAACTTGTTCGTCAGCTTCACTATTACCTCGACGGTCCGTTACGAATGCAGTACTCTGTTTGGTAACGTACACTTCTTAGGCGTAACTAATAGAGCTTCCTATAAATTGTCCTCAGATAACACAAGCTGCAGCGGCATCGCAGTGTGCCAAAGATTATAGATCCTATGTGCGACGTTATCAGAACGCATCAGTATGAGAATCCCAGGAACCAAGCTCCGTATGCCAGTGTCATGTTATCATGTCATTAAGCGACGAAGTGCCCTATTTCACTGGAGAGATAGACAGTTTGGACACGCCCGCTCGTCTGCTGTCTTGTACAGCATTTGCTGCCAGTCCGCCACTCGCACACGGAACAGCTAGAAGTCCAAAGAACGGATAGACAAAACGTAACTATGAGCTCAGCTTAGTCATCAGCGAGTGGAGACGACAATGGCAAAGCGTCAGACCGCATACGTTTTACGATGTCAAACGCCAAAGACCCGGGTCACCGCTTGCGAGCGACGACATCGGCGACGATCAACGGATCAAGCATTCTGACGACGACAGACCGGGTTTGACACGGCCCATTTATTATTGTACTGTAGGCCTACTGTGCTTATTGTGAAGTTTATTGCTTTTTTGTAACTCGCATTAATCCGTGACGACGTTTTGCAGCTTGCTAAAGTCTATTTTTTGCTAAAACAATGCAAATATCTGTGATTTTCTGCATTTCCAAATTTCAGACAAATGGGCGAATTTGCGGTTTCCATTGAATGTTCAGAAGCAAGCTTCAGGGGGGCTTGGCCCCCCTGGCGCCCGACTAGGGGCTCTGCTCTTAGATCCCGCTGGGGGCTCCGCCCGCAGACCCCCGTTATAGGCTCGCGCTCTGCGCGCTCGTCATGCCCCCCTTTGCTAAATCCTAAATACGCTGCTGCCTAGCTCCGCCGGTTTTTCATTAACGGTGTGGACGTTTGCTGTCGATTTGCTGCCTGAAGAAGCTGTACAGCGTACAGCTAATTCATCGTTACAAAAATAGTTCACTGCAAGTTATGCAACAATCGGCAAGTCTTATTCAGCGAGACGCGCGACTTATTGCGTTCTTGCACAAATCAAAGGCTGGATGGAGTTCGCTCGTCAACGAGCTACAGGCACGTGTGATAAGAGCAGCTGTAAAACGCGGTTTCCACCCGACGCAACGTCGCAACGCAACGACCGTTTTTATCGTTGCGTTCTGGCCGTTGCGTCAGCTGCGTTTATTGCGTAGGGCCTACTTTTTGCGTTCGTTAGTCGTTGCGTACGTTTCAGTGCGTTCCGTTGGATGGAAAATGTACGCGTAAGACCACAGATTGACCGAGATTCACTGATTTAACTGAATGATTGACAGATCTGCCACGTGACGAAGTGCTTTCGCTGGGTAATCTGGTGATCATCTGCCTCTATGACTGGGCGTCTGTCTGCCTCGCTCTGGTTGACCGAATGAGGTCCTACTGGTGTCCGCCGACAGCCTCTGACGACAGGTATGAAACAAGCGAACTTAGTTCCTCTCTGTTAGCTGATTGTGCACGAAAAGTGTGGTGTACAATGTCCAAAATAATAAACAAAAAAACTATGTCGGGCGAGTGCCGTCATATTAGGCGGCAGCGTCGTAGGCGGGAAGTCGCAATTTTCTGACGAGAGAGCTTCATCTTTCTGACAGAGGACATTATGGTTGCTCAGAATTTCAATCCTGCTGCTAAATTACTCCAAATGCTGTATTTCCAACCCCAAATTTTGTACGTTTGAAAGAAAAATCTCTGACAGGTTACCGGTATAATTTAGAGGGGAGAGGGGCTACTGCCCCCTACGACGACGCCACTGTTATGCGGCCGTCCACCCAGCTGTTACCTTAATTTATTTTTATTTTCACGCCGTCGCCTGGCGAACACATGTCAGACCTAGCCTATATCGGGAACGCATAAAAGTTCACTGTGAACTAAGTTTGCCAAGCGCATTTTTACGTTCGTACTAGATAGCTTCACCTTTGATTTTGACAGTGAAAAATATCATCATAGTTGGTTGCTCCTGTCCCGAGGAACGTTCATACCAATTCTGGTTTTCCCTGCAGTTAAAGATGGTCAGACAGACAGACGGACAGACGGACGGGCAAGACCCTTAATGCGACCTAATAGGACCGCCACACAAAATATTCTAACTATTTATTGAGCGATTTCGGCCGACCGTTAAGCTGTAAGCTTAAAGGTTGACCCTTTTTCGTGGTAGTCGCCCGTCCGTCTGTCCGTTCATCTGTCTGTCTGTCCGTCACGGATGTACTGTGGCTAAACGGTGCAAGATAGGGCCCATCATTAGCGCCGATATGTTGTTATTGATCACCAATAAGAAATCGCATACTGGCTTTCAAATGACATAAACCATTGATTTTGGATGACCTTGAAGCAGGGGTTATTCTAAGGAAAATTTTGGACTGCACATGTGGGCCCATGGCGAGCGCGGAGCGCGAGCCTATAACGGGGGTCTGGGGGCGGAGCCCCCAGCGGGGGTCCAGGGGGCAGAGCCCCCGGTGGGGGAAGCTGAAAGCTTTTTAGTGTTTAGACTTCCAATGGAAGCGACAAAATTGCCTTTTTCTGTGCATTTTGCAAACTCAGTCAACCGCAGGCATTTGCGATGTGTATCTCCTCCTGGGAACCTCAGAAAATGACATCGTTACTACACTTTTCTAGCGCTGAACAAACGTTTTTAGTTGTGCTGTCTTTTACATATCATAGCCCTAC
>Ga0209454_1003453_pt1 | contig 11316 bp, 9 predicted proteins | sample WorMetHERISLAND1_2_FD_187400 | JGI IMG/M metagenome (GOLD analysis project Ga0209454, IMG submission 187400) | Marine gutless worms symbiont microbial communities from Max Planck institute for Marine Microbiology, Germany - Olavius geniculatus... | ecosystem: Host-associated > Annelida >...
ATATGTAGAGATTCACCTACCTTGGAAGTGTAATATCTAGCGAAAAAGATGTTAAAGCAGATATCAACACTTAACTAGCAAAAGCAGCAGCAATCTTTCGACGACTTGACAACGTGTGGCGATCCAGCATGCTTAGCCTCAAGATTAAACTGGACCTCTACATCTCCCTCATTGTCTCTACAGCCATATACGCCAGCGAGTCTTGGAAGAGTACAGCTAGAATATGTCAGCAGCTAGACGTCTTTCACCAGCGCAACTTACGGAAGATTCTGGGCATTACGTGGAAAGACCACGTGACTAACATGGAGGTGCTAAGCCGGACAGGGCAGCGAAGATTACAGGACATTGTAGCAGAGAGACGACTTCGGATGGCAGGCCATATCATCAGGATGCCATCTGGACGACCAGCCAATCACGCCATGTCATGGACCCCTCGTGGTAGTGGCAGACGACGAGGTCGTCCATCCAAGATTTGGCGGTCTACATTTAAAGAAGACCTGGTGGACCGAGGAGTCGATTGAAACAGCGTCTCGACTGTGGCTACAAACAGAAGCAGATGGCGATCTCTGGCTGCCCATTGTCCTGTCAAGGACCGGAGAATCTAAGTGCTAAGTGTAAATATGTCGCTTTAAAGGCTTTGTCCGTCTGTTTATCCGTCCGTCTTTTTCAGTTTCTACTTCAATTTTCAACTCAAAGGCCATAGAAAGGTAGATAAGCACACCACTTACTTCAAAAACAAAAAAAAATGCAGAAAAAAACAAAATTGCTGTCAACGTTTTAAGGAGAAGGAGTAATCGGAGTGCCTGCAGCAAACACGGGGGGGGCGACATGTCATTTTTTCAGTTTATATACATCCGGTCGCTGCGATTTCGGCAGTAATTTTCTTCAGCAAAAAGTGTATGCAGCGGTTCCACCAACAGTAATGTTGCAGAGAAAAATTGCATCATAACCTGACTCTTTTATGAGTATACTGAGACAAGATTTGTGATGTATTATCGACTCCGTGAGCAGTCAACACGCTATTCTGTATGCGCTACACGATCGTTCATTCAGTGCTATGTTATACGTCGTATATCATCGCGTCATTCTGGTGTCCATACCCTCTGCTGTCTGAGTCCGTGAAGCGGTGTATGGCAGCGCCTGCTCGCATGCACAAAGACACGTCGTCACTGATTGCATGTTGAAAATTGAGTTTCGTCCGGCGCGGATTGGCGGGTCGAGACCCAGCTTTGCCACCGGCAATTCCCGCCGGTGAGTGACCGAGTACCGGCCTAGCTTACAGACAGCGCGGCATTTCTCTACGGTGTGTCTGTCTGTCTGTGTGTGGTCTCGAAGCAATGATGTGAACGAAGATGGGCGAACGAAAGGTTCAAAAACAGCCCATAATGTACACCTGCTTGATACTAAAACATAGGCTAAGCAGACGTTTAAACTGCACTAAACGGGTCAATTTGGTCAATTGATTCTCAAAACAATAATTAAAATTGTTGTCATTAAATCTCATAGTTTGAAGCTACAATGCACCAAATTTGATTTCTGCTGGAGCTCCGCTTCAGACCTCCCTTAGGGGAGCTTACAGCGCTTCCCAGACCTTCAACTGGATTTTGTGGGTTCTACTTCTGAGGGAAAAAAGGGGGAAAAGAAGGGCTAGGGTAAGGATAAAAAGAAAAGGAAAGGAAAGGGAAAAGAAAGGAAAAGGACGAAAGGAAAAAGGGAAGGAAAGAGAAAAGGAGACGAGGCGCCCAATTCACATTTTTGGCTATACAGTACGCCATTAGCAGTTCATGATTCATCGTGGTCACAAAGAAAACAACTCTGACAGAAATAATACTGTCGTCGCTACTGCGGACAGTAACTGAGTAATTGATGCCAGATCTCTGCCAGGAACTAACTGCAGCCTATAACAAACGACGGGTTGCGGACTGAGGCACTTGCAGATAGTCTGCTTCACTGCCCCTCGCGGTTGGCCATAGAACAATAACAATAACAATACGTTGATAACAGACGAAACTTGCCTGCGTCCGCATGACGACTGTCGTAGTCTAGGAGTGTTCACGTTGAACGCACTGCTGACTACAATCAACGATCTGCGAAAAGAACTTTATGTGACTTCGATATCACGTCCATACTGACGCAGACGAACACACAGAGCGACAGACAGACAGAGTGGGAAAGAGACAGAGAAAGAGACAGAGATCACGATACACAGTTTTTGCTCGTATGGTGTTGGTGATAACAGAGACCTGCAACAAGGCTCATTCTTGCACTCAGGCAACTGCAGTTTTTGTCTGATCTACGATCGATACTCTACCCATAAAAACGCAGAGAATCGATGGGATGAACCGGACCACTAAACTGATGATAACGACAATGGACGTGGACTATACTCCAACCACTGTAAAACGGTCTGTCTCAACACCGCAGATCACCGTAGACAAACAGCTCAAGTGACAGAAATAGTCTAATTTACTGACACTGACACTGAGTTTGTTAACATACTTGCAGCCACGAAAGCTGAATTACAGTGGAATATAAAAAAAACATGCAACATGTGCAAAAATGTCTAAAATGTCAAAAATGTTATATACAAAGAACGAACACAAACAAGTGATCTGTTGTGATCTGCGGTCACTGCGTAAGAAATTTCTGGAGTCTGAACTGATTTGCTGGCGTTCTGCAATGCCAAGGCGGCCCCTGTGGTAAGTTTAACAGCTCGTGTGACATAGGCATGCTGTCCCAAATATCTACCTGTAAAATCTTACGAAGGTTACGAAGAAAGTTGCATTTATATTATAATATATGTGAAAAAAACTACTAGTTCAAAACTGTACGAAGCGCTATAGCAGGACTCGTATCTTTACCTTATGTAATTTTTTTCGAATGTTTTGAATAAATAAGTGAAAAAATAATTTTTTTTATTTTATGACAATAAAAAGGCACTTTCTTGCGCAGAACCGCTTCATTTGACGTATTAAGCGTAAAAATCTGTCTAATGGACTCGCCTGTAGGCGAGTTTAAGAACCAAAAAAGTGTAGTAAATTTCGAACAGCTAGGATGGCTGTATAATTCACATGTATGGGAGCAAAAACCTCTAGGCGGATTGAGCTCGAATTTTTTTTGGTCGTAGGCGTCCACGACGTAATCATGTCACTCAAATTTGGTGACGATCGGTTCAGGGGTTTTTGGTTGGCTGAGGGTCGAATTTGCCTTTTCCCATAGACTTTGAAGGTCGTCCTTACAACACTCACACTACCGTGTGGGGTGTGTTCCATCGTTCCATCGAGGACGTTCGTCTGGCTCGAAGTTGGCTATAATACTGTGTTATTAGACGGAGCCCCGCTACTTGAAGGGAGAAGAGATTTCGAGGTCGGAACACTGGGCACATTTTCTATTTCAAATTGTTACCAATCCGTTAACAGCGGAGCCTGCGTAGGCCGAATGATAGCGGAATGGTTCTTAGAGGAACCATAGGAACTTAGCAACACCCTGTTTTGCAGTACCACCGCCACCCCGTTTACCTTATTTTCTTCTCAGAATACCGTTGTAAATTTAACATACGATGTTGCTTAATGCAAATGATTTTAGCCCTCGTTAGCTGTCTTAGTGATGACACCATATTACAGACTTCCAATGATTTCGTGGTCTCACAATGACTTTCTGAGCTGACGCATGCGCTGCCCAGTATGAATGCATTGCTCTAAACGGCCAAACCACGACGTCGGCATTTCACAAGGTAGTGTAGCAACAGTATTAAGGTAAAGTGGGCAGAGTTACGGTCATTTACGTAAAGTTTCATCGTGATGCTGTGTGCCAAAAATATTAACGTAGTTCAGTGTTTTACAGTGTCTGTCATGCACCCTGTCTTAACCATGCATTCAACGGATTCAAAGAAATGACCGTTTTTTTCTGAGACACGGTGTATAGTAATATTGCGGATTGTGGCTATATTTGTTCAGAAACGCCAGTGTTGGTGCGCACCTCTCCGCGTGTTGTTGCTATCCCAGCAGGCGGTGCGGCTCAGCTGCTCTGTCAAGGTCAAGGTCGACCGAGACCGGAAGTCACGTGGCTCAAAGATGGCGTCGAACTGGCATCAGGTCTCTGTCATACTTACTGGGTTACTTACTTACTTGTTACTTGGGCCTAAAGAATAACATTGCCCGAATCTACTTCATAATCACAGGCTGAACGTTAGTTCAAGCCCTGTGTTAACGGCGACTTTTCTTTGATATGGGGAAGCCAAAAATTTGACCCCCACAGAATCAAAACCCCTGAACCGATTGAGATAAAATTTGGCACGGTTGATAACGTCAACGAGGAAACCCGTCACGCAAAATTTTATGCTAATCCCTCCAAGAAGTCTTCTCGGCAAATGGATGAAAGATACACAAAAATTTTTATTTATATATATATATATGCTTTTTTTCTTCAACGCACCCCCCACAGGTCAGACCTCTTAAGGGATTTTTACACTTAATTCGTCAAACGACGCGGTTTTGCACAAGGAAGTGCCTTTTTGGGGTTAGAAAATTAAAATATAATATTTAGCGTATTTATTCGCAAAAATAAAAAAAAATTACAACGCTGCCTTTGGGGAAAATCAAACAATTCTTTAAACGGTCATAACTTTGACTGTGTATAAGATAGAGTCGTAACTTTTGGTTCTATGGTATGGTTTTCGGTGATGGCCAATCTAATGGTGTCATTTAATTTTACCCCGGACCCTCCCTGTTTGCCATGGCAACGAAATTGGGGACAAAATGAACTATAACTTGACATATGTACGAGATGCGTCCAAGATTCTTGCATCTAACAAAGGTTTTGAAGGTGGAGCAAATTAACAATCTTAGAGCGTAGGCCTAATCGATTTAGCAAAAACCGAAACCGGTTTCCTTTCAGGGTGGAGTTTTCTGCAATCGATTAAGCCGGTTTTGCGAAACCGGGGTTAATTTTTGAAACCGACTCTGGAGCAGGTTTCGCTGCAAGCCGTTTCTTGTTGCTGTTTTGTTTACTTGTAGTTGAATTGTTATCACGTTCAGAAATAAAGCTTCAACTGTAAGATGAATTAATTTTTTCAATAGTAAATAACACTTTGTGCAGACAAATATTTACGATGAAGTTGCGTGGTACATTGCTCACCATGTTGTTTGTTTACAATCCTACCGTCCTACAGAAACGGTTTGGTGCAATCGATTTACACAGCAAAACCCAAAACCGAAAATGGTTTCGGTTTTTCTAAATCGATTACGGCCTTAGTAAGTCTACCATGGTTGACTCTCGTTGCCATGGCAACAAAATTTGTAAAAAATTTTGCCAAAAATTGGCTAGAACTCGGTTAACTTAAGTCTAGGAGATAGGCTCAGCTTTTAGTTTGACTTGACTTTATAGACGTTTGTGGTCGGCCATTTTACTCAACGGTCCAATAACTGCAATAATACGATTAGTTAAATTAGCATTATTGAAGTGTTTCCGGGCCTGTATTAAGCGGGTGATGCGTGCAATATTAGTTTGTTTATTTATATGGCCATTTCGTGGATACAAAAGGAATTTTGTTCAGTATTGTCAACAATGCAAACCAGCGGTGACGTCATGCCTGACGCTTGTCGTCTGGTTTGTTCATTCATGCCATTAGGTAGTAAGTAACAGTTATAAGCGGCTTGGCTACTGTAAAAATATCTCAGGCGCATATATCACGAGTAAAAAAACAGTATTTTAGTAATAAAACCGCAAATATAAATGCACTAAACATCAGTTTATACAGTTTATTCAGCAGCACTATTGCGATAAAGGTAAAGATAAAGGTGACATTGCGGGCAATATCACCTTTTGTGATTTTTGCTGTTTTCGATGTGCGAGTTCATTAATATTGCCGTTAACAAGTGTATAAACTGTTGTTTTGTGCATTTATTTATCTATAGGCCTAAAACAACTTAGAGGCGTGTAAGCTTACAAAGCGACAGAAACTGTCAACCTGTTATGTTAATAGACACAGCATTGACCAACAATGTCACGTGCTAGTTCGTTTCAGTAGATCTATAAGTAATTATTAGATGGCTCGATATCAACTACTGCTATACATTTATCCATAGCGTGGTCCGCCTGTCTGTCTGTCTGTCATGCACCCTGTCTTAACCATGCATTGAACGGATTTAGACGTCATTTAACAGATACACTTGCGAGGTTTAATGACATATTGTGTTAGATAGGGAGGGTTTCCTGACCCCGATGAAAGAAGGAAATTAGTGGGTCGAACTCCCAGCTAAAGCATGCTATTGCTTCCAACTTACGAAAAGAAACGATTTTTGATTTACCAGGTGGCATCATCGATCAGCGATTCCACCTTTCACCAAATTAGTTTAGTTTTTTTCTGGCTAAAATAAGCCAGGACTTAGGCGTTTAGATAGTTTCTGGTTGTGGCGTCTTTTGATTGTTATGGGTTTTCGTCCTGCAGGCAGTGGTAACGTCAGCGGTAACAATGAGTTCAAGCCTGCTGCTGCTGCTGCTGAGGATGATGATGCGGGGCAGTCAGTGACGAGTTCACTGACTCGCTCAGACGCAGGACTTTACACGTGTGTCGTCAAGAACATTGCCGGTCACGTCTCACACAACATCAGCCTCTTCATTGAAGGTTTGTCTCGGCGTTAGGCCTATTCACTGCTTAAACGCAAAACCAAAAACTTATTAAACGCTAATACCGATATGCGCGAGAAAAACTAGAAAGCAGTCAGAGACCGCAGACCTCCGCCAACGCCATGTTGTTCGCCAGGTGGCAGCACCATATTCGGTTTGGCAGCGGTTTCCCTTATGCCCCATTGACAGCAATGTTAACGAAGATTTCAAAGTGATCCAGAATCCAGGATTTTTTCCGAATCACCCCCAAAATTAAATCACTCGTAGCTTTTGCCATTCCCGACATTCCCAGAAAATTTCAGAAAGATCCGTTTATAACGAATGCAAAATGGGTTAAAATGGAGGACTATGAATCTTTAAAATGTCCCGCAATTTAGTCAGCCACTATTTGCTGCAGGTTCAGCTGCGTTGTGCAGCTTGCAATTGGGTAAGTCATTTTCCAGTCCTGCAAATTAAGTGCCCTCCGAGCCTCCGAGGTGCCGTCTGAACTTCATGAAGTTATTAGTGCGTTTTTTATTGCCTGACGGTTTCTCGCATAGCGTCGGCTATATTATAATTCCAACGCTTTATTCTCGTAGGCTATGGGCCTAGTCGCTTCTGTCATAACGGCCAGTCTCTGACAGAGAAGAAAATAGGTGTGTTGATGACGTCAGAATGACTGATGGATCACGTGGGATGACAACACAGACAAGTGACATGACCTAACGAGCACATGCAGACAAACGTCGGTATATATAGTTTCAGCTAGTGTTCGGGGACGTAGTTCTAAAAGAAGTGGGGAAGCTTGGAACTAAGTGCGTACGACAAAATCTTTCTTGACATTTTTGCATGTTTTGTCTTTTTTGGCCGACCGTACTAACGGCGGCGTCTTTGCTACCCAGTTTTGTCTCTCTGTTGTCTGTGTATTGTGACTAAACAGTACGTCTTATTGGAAAACAGTTTAAACATTAGGCAAATAAGGCTGCGCGACGGCTACCCTGTGGTACCAAGTCGAACTCCTTAATAATCCCATATTCTCAGATTGGGAATTAACTGCACCCAAATACTAAATTGCGAACTGCTTACTAGTAATATTTTGAAAGCGTGATCGAAAGTTTATGTTCGTAAGTTGTGCATGTAAATACGAAATTGCGTTTACATTTGCAAGCCTTAGGATGCAGGCAATACGGTCGGCTACCCTAAGCATCGTGTTAAAATTATTGTAGTATTGTTCAAAATACAGCCAGTAATAGTAACGCACAAAACTTACAGTAAATTTGTAATTTTTTAAACTATAGCAATTGGCGTAAAATGACTTACAAACAATTATAGACATGCAGATAAACAGTAAAAAAAGATTTCTAGGCACACACTTAATAGCGTTTTAAACTCAATTTTTTATATCTTCATGGGTGTTTTTTACGTCGACTTTGGTATAATAGTGTCGACGGGTGGAAAGCGTTCGTTTCCCGCGAAAAAGGAAATTGGGGGCGGGTCTTACTTGTACCCCGTTCATGCACCAGACTTTTGCTGCTACTGTCGTGACAAAACACTGATTTGTCACTCGAGATCACTCGTAGAGGGTTTTCATGCTCATCGATCGTGTTGTAATTGTTTTTATCTGAAACAGTTGCATGCAGCGCTACCGAGTTTATTAAACCCACCTGCACCAGGACCTTTGAGATGGGGGCTTTGTAAATTCACAGTATTAATTTTTCGAACATGAGTTACACCATAAAGAAGACAAATACGCACACTGAGTTTTTTTCTAAAAATTTGTTTAATTTTCTGAAATCCTGAAAGTACTCGTTTACTTTTTTTACGCGCGACAGCACGTAGTGCTAAGTGCGTTTTATATAGCTATCGTAGAAGCGTCCTTCTCTCTGTCCCATCCATCTGCCACATCCTGCTACCCTATCAAATTGGTGCAAGCTATAATCACGAAATTTTTACTGCGAGCTGTTACAAAGACTCTAGTTTTGCAGTTGGGTAAAGGCGTTCCTTTCGAACGAAGGCGCCAAAGAGGGTACTGGGTATTGTTAAAAAACGTTATTTTACGGTACCGCTATTGACTCTCGTCCAGCATGAAAACGGCTGCAGATAAGCACATGCTTGCTGCTTATAACAAGCACTGCTGACAGCCTTTCCGTTTAGTTTTTGGCACGCAACATCATAAAGAAGTTGACGTAAATGACTGTGGTTTTGCCTACCTCACCTCACTATCGTTGCTACACTACCTTGTGAAATGCAAAAGTCGTAGTTTGGCCGTTGCGTGCCAAAAATTATTATAATCAGCTAATGGCTGACGAAGTTATTCAACAACTAACACTGGCACAGGTTTTTGTTTTTCTGAGACGCGCTGTACATAAATGTAAAAAACGTTCCAAAAAATAATAAAAAGTTAAAGACGTAAAAAACGTGGCAGAATTTTAAAAAACGTTTTAAAACGTTAACTAAAAACGTTGACTTTAATTCGTTCAATCTTTTGCATAATGCCTAATGCTGTAGGTGCAATGCAGCTAAAACTAAAGAAAAAAAGAGAGAACTTTGTTTAATTTTAATTCAACTCTGTGGTCCCAAGACTAAGTATCACTAAAGTAGGCCTAACTAAATAGATTACCACCACTTTTCGTTTTTTTGTTTTTAAAAGTTCTTCTCAAAGTTATTGGTAAAATTTTAATAAACTTTACAAAAAAATTTTTTAATGTTTAAAAAATTTTCAAACGTTGAAACTGTCAAGAACGTGACAAGAATATAAAAACGTATTAACGTTATTTTTTTGAATTTTTGCGCTGTATGTGCATATACAGGAAAGACGTATATTCGGCAGGCACCGAGCAACACGACAGCACTGGAAGGCAGTCAGGTGACGTTAGCATGCAAAGCCGAAGCGGCTTCGATGAAGAACATCAGCTACCAATGGTACCGCAATGACGTCAACGTACACCACGTCACGTCACAACAGAGTCGTGATGACGATGATGATAATGATGACCTTGAAGGTCGACTGTCCGTCTATCCAGACGGCAACAGCAGCAGCAGCAGCAGCAGTAGTAGTAGTAGTAGTGCAGTTGCATTTGTAGTATTTGTTGTAGTTATTGTTGTAGTTGTCGTCTTTCTGTTTATTCAAACGGTAGCAGCAGCAACAACAGTAGTAGTAGTAGTAGTATTTACAGTAAGTCTAGTTGTTGTTGTCGCTGTAGTACTACTAATATTAGTAGTACTAGTAGTAGTAGTATTTTTAATCATTCCTACGTCGTCTGTCAGTCTGTACAGACAATAGTAGTTTTAGTTGTTTTGTAGTTGTCGTCATAGTTTGTCGGTCTATCCAGACGGTAGTTTAGTCATCGCCAAGGTTCGTCGCACAGACTCTGGCCTCTACAAATGTCGACCGGGCACTGGTTTTGCTCTGTCGTCGGAAGCCGTCGCTTACCTCAACGTCACGTGTAAGTAACGCAACAAGTTATAGCCAATTCACACCTACGACGCGACTCAATTCAACTCAACTCAACAGTTGCGACTGTGGGTGACGATGCAATGACGTCATTAGCATTGTGACGTCACGCTGCTGTATGCAGACCACGCGCTGTTTGCTAGCAGTTAAGTTGAGTTGAGTCGCGTCGCGTCGGCGTCGTAGGTGTAAAGTCACTGTATTACAGGTGAAATCGCTGGTTGATTCTGCCCCTAGAAAATTTTAAGTAGCCAACTGCAATTTCTGGCTTGAGATTTAACCTTTAAATCTACTCTTTCCCTGCATGACACAAACCCCCATCAGCCCATCTAACACAAAGTGGCATTGGACCCCGCAAGTGTACCTACAAAATGGCATTTAAACCCGTCAAATGGTTTAAGTAAGGCGCACGATTGTGACAGACGACAGGCAGACAGACGGACGACAGATCACGCAACTGAAAATGGGTAGTTATAGGCAACATCGCTTGCCCTAGAGCGATTTCGCCTAATAATAGTTATAGGTCTAACAGTCGCAATCAGAATTATTGGCGCTGAGTCGGCCTAGAGTTCTAGGGGTTCACATTACGTCGAAGATAGCATATTAAGAACAACAAAGTTCGCATAAAACTATTACACTGAGAGTGAGACACCAAAATTTATGTCTGTCCATCTGTTTCACTGTCAGGTTTATTGGACCTATGCGGTGGCCGTCCTAATAGGTCGCGTTACAGGTCTTGCCCGTCCGTCCGTCGGTATGTCCGTGTGTTTTTTGATCTGACCGCACGGACTTCTAAATCGAAAACGAAAAGACGCGTGGGGCTAAAATAAAACGCTAAACATTTGCCCAACATTTTAAGAAATATTTTATTTTTCGATACAACTACTGGGATCATGCTATGGTAATATAGCCTCAGTCACGTGGCGACACCTAGGGAATATAAATAAAGTCTGCGCACTTACTGCCACGTATGCAGCGATCTAGAAAAACAGTCACCAACTAGAACACTCAAGAAATAGTTTTCAGTGTCACGTTGCTCATTGTTGTGTGCTTTCCAAACGTTTTTACAGCGCGATGCACTTACCTTATAGTGCTAAGCGCTGTATTGACGACCATAACATTGCTTGTCCCTCTGTCCGTCCGTCCGTCGTAAAGTTGATGTATCCGGCCATAGGGCCTAACATGGTAGATTACCTGGTAAATATGTACACGGAAATTAGCCTAAGGTTCTTCTCGAAGACTCGAACAACCAAAACAAG
>Ga0209454_1003454_pt1 | contig 11312 bp, 6 predicted proteins | sample WorMetHERISLAND1_2_FD_187400 | JGI IMG/M metagenome (GOLD analysis project Ga0209454, IMG submission 187400) | Marine gutless worms symbiont microbial communities from Max Planck institute for Marine Microbiology, Germany - Olavius geniculatus... | ecosystem: Host-associated > Annelida >...
ATAACAAAAAGTAGCACGGTATAATAAGACAGAGCAAATATGAACAACCAGTACTGAATAATAAAATTAAAATCAAAAAACCTTGAGAAAATCAGAGTAATCAACATTATTAATGGTCCTCTTGAAAAAAGTTAAAGAAGTAAAATCTACTGTATGAGGTAAATTATTTATGAATTTATGAAAAAGCTTTACGGTTCCTGAAACTAGAGTCTTCCAAGCAGCCAACGTTAAAGATTTGGTGATCCTAGCTTGCACCGTTTTTGACTGATCCTGGTGATCCACCCGTGGGACGGACGGACAGACAGACAGAATTGCGATGGCTAAGACGCGCTAAAGTTAGCTGCTTTCGCGCGTAAAAACGGTTCATAGTTTTACCTGTGAGACTTTGCGCGCCGCGGGTCCAGGAGATAACAAAGCCGTTGTACTGGTCACGGTATTACTCAATCAATTAATCAATAATTCAATCAATCAAAATTGCTCTAGCAGCAAAGCTACTTCACGGTGAATACTACAACAAGCAGCAAAGCATTATAGTACTGGTCACGGTGAGTTGTTTAGGTCGTTGGTTTCGCTTGGAGCTTGTAGTGATCGGTTTCTGAGGTCCACCAGTCCGTGACGTTGAGTCATCATCTTCGTCATCACCGGCGTACGAGCATCGACCCTGTCCTCCTAGCACTCCCGCGCTCAACTTGCCCACCTCTCCGCCAGCGGCCATGACCAGCGACGCCATCTTGCGGTGCTTTTCCTCCGATTTGCGCTGGAGGTTGAGCGCCACCCGGTAGATACCCGAGTACAGCACGCACATCACTATCAGCGTCGTCCAGAAATAGCCGACCTGCAGCCAGCAAACGAACGTAGCGCAGTTGAGTCCGGATTTCCATCAAACGCAACGCACGCGACGTACGCAGCTGACGCAAGTACGACGCAGCGGCCTGGACGCAAGGATAGAAGCGGTGTCTATTCGCTTGCGTTGCGTCCGTTGCTGCGCGCCTTGCGTTGGTGGAAAACAGACTTTAATTCGTATACCCGATGGCTCTGAGTCTATGACAAACAAAAAACGTTCTCCTTTGAGTTTACAGACAGCGACTGACCAATAGGTCTGTGACCAGTGACGTCGTTGTAAGAAAACAGGGGGAAAGGTGGGAGCAATTGTCTACCTTAAATTTTTGGCTGTCGGTAAAACGTCAAAAAATCTTCTTCTCGTCGGAAAATTTTTTATCAAAAAATGCAAAATTTGGCGCTGAAAAATTCCTAATTTTGCCAAACGTTAATGGCAAAATTGAAATTTTGAACACCCATAATCGCCGCTGTTTGGGAACACAGTCACTATTTTAGTCTTTCGTCATTATTAGCTGGTTGAACGTCAAAAAGCGAACGTGCCCTATAAATGCTCCTCTCCAATATTTGAGTCCTTAACCCTTCTATGTCTAAGCTTTTTCGGCAACCTTCCCAGCCTAACAGGGGTCGATTCGACCCCCTTTACCAATAGTCTCAATTTGCTTGATATTTTGCAGCATTTTGTGTATCACTTGAGTACTTTTTAGAAGAGGACACCAAAACTATTTGCTCTAATTATTTTGTAAAAAAGGAAATAAGTAAGTAAGTATTAAAACATTAACTTATATAGGGCACAAAGTTAAAATTAACCGTTTTTTGTCTCCTGTCTGAAGTTGAAATTTTTAAAGTATTTTTATTGCAGAAACGCATTAACTATTCAGATAAACAACAAATAAACATAAAAACTGAAAAAAATGTTGTTAATTATAATTTTTAGCATTAACAGCAATACCAGGGAGCTAATTTGTTGATATTATCCGATATATTCCAGACTTAAAAAACCTGACCTGTCAAGGGTAAGGTAGTGTGTAAACAGATACACAAAATATATTGGTGGTATCGGCGCAAGACAAAAAAAATAATTCTATAAAAAGCGCAGGAGGGGGTCGTTTTGACCCTTTCCTTAGGCATAAAAGGGTTAATATATGTGCCAAATTTGCCCTAACGATAAGATAATCATACAACATGACCTATATGAAGTTTTTTTTACACTATCAAGGGTAATTTTATTGTCTACATTTTTGCAATGCGACGCCAATGTGCAAATCAGATAAAAAGTAATCGTTGGTGATAGGGTGAGGATCAGATTACTGTGACAACAAAAAATAATCATCAAACTTAATCAAGTTAGTAGAAATTTAAAACAGTATATTGCAGAGTTTTTGTCTGAGACACAGTGTACTAGAAATGAGAAAGGTATCGTTTGACCTGCAAAAGACAGTTGAAGATAGCGTCGTCCATATACTGCACGTAGCACTGTCCAGCCTTGACTGTGCGTTCACCAACGAAGTATTGCCAGCCGATGATTGACGTAAAGAACACGACGATTGGGACGAGCCATGTCATGCCGATCATCACCAATACCTAGAACACAGCCACGCAGTGCTATTTTTTCTTATGAACAAAAATGCTTTTCGTTCTAGTTCCCCGTACAGTGCGAGTGTCGGAAGGCATAATACACAGTAGATTTTGTTAAAACGTACATATCTTTCTGGCTGTAATCGACGGTAGGCCTATGTTCTGCCTGAGAATGGGCGTTGTACACAGACCCGAGCTACTTTTAGATCATCACGCTTGAGCGGAGTGAGATTATGGGGAGCCATAACACCCCAGAGAAAGTAGTTCACGAATAATATTTACTTACCCGTCGTTCGGTGCGCCAGTTGCGATATTTGGCGGGAATCTTGACCGAGCAGAATCGATCGATCGTAATGCAGAAGACCGTATAGATCGAACACAGGCAGACGGTGTAATAGTTGTTCCAGTTGTAGTAGTATCTGTAGTAGTAGTGGGAGTAAGGCTCATTTGCTCAGCTCCTCTTTTTCACTGTTGACTGTAAAGTGCCATAAACATTTTTTCACTTTAAATTTTATTGTATTATTGTAGTAGTAATAGTAGTATACTGATGGCAGACGGTGTAGTCCAGTGAGAGCCAGAGGTCACAGAGCATCTCACCGAGGTGCCAGTACTGCCCGGTCGTTAGATGGCCCATTACATTACATCCGTGTATTCGCCAGGTGGCATGCAATGTTTTCGTCCGTGGACGTTTGAGATCTTTGGTCGCTTTTTGTGGTTTACTGATCTTATAATGTGTAGTTAGGTACATCTCGCCAAGGTGCCAGTACTGGCCAGTCAGTAGATATACCGTGTAGAACGGACGGCTTAGAGATGGATTAAATCTGTGGCCAATTTCTAAAAGGATCTGCGCTATATTTGGAAAATGAAGATAAGGTTTAACTTCTAACCATAATCCACTCTGGGGCTTTGTCTGTATATACTGGCAATGGATAGCCTATACCGTGTAGAACGGCATGGAGACGGCGCCTATGAGCAAGTCGCTGACGGCCAGAGAGGCAATGAAGTAGTTTGTCGGCTGCCGGATGTTTCGCTCGATGATAAACGACAGAATCACGATCAGATTTCCTCCCACTGTCATCACGATGGTCGCCCCAGCCAGTAGACCCAGTATGACGATCTGCCAAACCTGAAGCACAAGTAAGTAAGTAAATTTCAGTATAAGTAATTAATTTATACAGCGCGCAATTCCGACGGAAAACTCGCCGTTTTCGATACGCCAACCATGGCTGAAAATTAGTCTTTTAAAAATTAGCAGCCAAAAGTTTAGAAGTTAATACGTCTTTGCTTTATTTGTTGCGCAATTTATAATACAAATCAATATTATTGTGATATTTGAGTTCTGACTTAACAAAAATGATGCAACATAGAACTGATTATAGTGTACAGAATGTTCTTCTTAGATCCTAACGTCTTTATCCCGTCTTCATTGTAGGTCTACACTATCTTCTAAGAAAACTTTCGATTCCGCCCTTATCAAATTACTATGGTCTTTGTTTCTCACTGTTGATTACTAGTTCTTTCGCTATTTCACTTTGTTGTTATTTTGCATTATTAGGCCTATCATAATTACTTTTCATTATTTCATTATAGTACAAAAACCACTTACAGTCCCGTTAAGAGTAAATTAATACCGCCAGTTTTTAATTTGCAGGAAAAAGTTGTACTACTGTCAGTCGTGAGGGAGAACTGGGGCTATTTTTTCCATCAGACTGGCACATCCTAAGCTTTGCAGCGGGATCCGGGGCAGAGTCTCGGTCGAAAACGAGTTATGATAAATTTTGAGCCTAATACCCCATTTACACGAGTAAGCATACATGAAGCAGACATAGAGGTAGCTTCGTGAATATTTGCAAAATACACTGTTATCAAGCCAGCTCTAAGACTAATAGTGCACGACGTGCGCTCTAAGTTTGCTCAAAGTTTGCTCTAAGGTTGCTCTAAGTGTGCTTCATGTATGCTTCCTCGTGTAAACAGGGTGTAAGAAACGCATCGGAGGATGCGCAACAATTAGTGCTATTAGTACGCCGTACAGAACGGAACTGGCCAGTAGCTTCCATCCCTATACCTGGTGAGCGCAGATTACGCCCAGTGAAAAATAGGGGAGAAAGTTTTGTTAAGGGTGCAGATCAAAAGTTTTTCTCGTATTTTTTACTTCGCAATCTACACCTTTTAACAAGACTTTATTTCCTATTTTTACTGGGCAGTCAACACTCTTAACAACCCCCCTATTTTTTTACTTTCCTCGATTGTTCACTCTACGACCTTAACAAAACTTTCCCCCTAGATAGGGAAAGAAACGCCACAAGGGAGTGGGAAATTAAGTTTAAAAGTGGGGAGGAATTTGAGCCCAAAGAGGGGGGAAATTGCCCCCGATTTAGATTCAAGATTTGGAGCGGGGTAGAAGCCACTGGAAATAGTGTAGTAAATTAAGCCCTGACTACTGACCGTGTACGGGGTGCCAGACCAGGCCGTGTCATCCGTGGGCACGGTCATAGTGCCATTCAACAGATCAACGAAGTCACCCTGCACTGTACTGCCATTGGACACTGGCGTGCCCGCCGTAGTCACGTGATCCGATGACGTCATAGCAGGTGCCCGACCACCGAGCCTATACGTAACATTTTTATTCACTAAGAATGGCGGCAACAGTGCAATGGATCAATTAATCATGAACTAAATAATAAAGACAGAAAAATGACCGGTGGTTTACGTACTAAATAGGCTACTGCACTGCTGGAGCACTGCTAATGGTTAAGCGAACACGCAGTGCGAGCTTTTACCACTCCAGACAGTGCGGTATCGTACTTACACTACGCTCATATGGCATAGATATACACCATAGTTTAGTTTATGACGCACGACTGCAGCTAAAAGTTAAGAAAAAATACCAGTGCAAGCCAGGTGTGGTATAACTTACGAACAAAACCTAAAACTATACTCACAAAGCTAAGAGTGAAGATTTCGTGACTCAAACTTGCGTTATTTTGACACATGACAATTGGACGGACAAACTGACAGACAAACAGACAACATAAGGCATGTCCAAATTTTAAAGAAAAACCAAATTTGTGACAAGACGAGCTCGTCTTAAGCACAACAACAGCAACAGACATAAACTATTACACAAACACGCACACAATCAAAAGAAATGCATGATTTAAGAAAACCACATTAATGACTGTTTACAAAAAAAAACAGCTACCAACCTATACTGTAGCGGCAGCCGAGTCTAGATGTGTTTCTGGTGAAGAGACCGGTTTGGCGGCTTCAACGTTAATGTTATTCAGCCGATTGACGCGTAGCTCCCTTCTTATCAGGAGATATTGCACGTTCTGCAGACATTCAGTCAACGTCGTATTAGAAACAAGCGAAGAAAGACGTCGGCCCACTGCTGACATGAAATGAAGCGGTCCACCGAGCTGTGCGCATACAACAGCAACACTTGCCGATTTAGAATTTTAACCGAAAGTCCACTTTTACACCGCTTATCGTCGTAAGCTTTGTGTGCAATGCTTTGGCTTGCAGCGCGCTTAGGCGAGATAGGCCTACGCGTCATTTCTGGAGGTTTTTTGATGTCCGGTGACCTTGATCTTTGACCTTTTAAGCTAAAAATCGACACAGATTATTCCTGCTCTAAAAAAGCGTCAAGACAATTTCGCTTTATTTAAGTTTTTTGTTTACGAGTCATTAGCCCGTGCGAAACACACAGATGAACGCACCCATGTGCAAGATCCGCAATGCGGCCGATTAGAATGGTGGCATGGTATCTGAAAATATCAGTGGCACGCATTCACCAAGACAACGATAGGGTATAGGCGCATGACCTAATCGGCCACGTGGCTATTGATTAAATTCTAAAGACGTGTCACATTTTAGTACTGCTGTTATTGTTTCCTGAACGATTTTGCGTTACGACTAAACAAATGCACAAAATGTTAGGCCGCCTAATTATTTCTAATTTAGCATACATGTAAGTGAGGCAAAATCACTGACTTAGCGACTTCGGTTGAGAGAGCTGAGCGTTGGAAAAATGTAAGAGAAAAAAGCAAAAACAAACGACAAATACGTTATTTTGAGAATTTTTACCCGGACAACAACAACAACTATACCACTACCACTAGACGGTGTCGAGTTCCTGCTGCTATTAGTATAGGTTTACGGCGCTGGGTGTACAGAGAAAGTAAAGTCGTTTTTATTTCGTCTCGTACATACACGTACAGCCTACGCTAGACGAAGCTATAGTGTTAGATCGATCGCTGTCATTGAAATCGTCGTCGTAGTGCCAAAACGACGACCGGCCGACACTCGAACACGTACGGCGCGATGCCTCGCTACGATGAACCCAGACGTGATCAGCCGACGTGCACTGGGGCCCACACGCAAGCAGAGGAAGGAAAGGGCGCACGCCAGCCCCACTTTACTGTCGACAGGAAAAACGCCACCCTAATTGTTTCTCATGTACAAAAGGGCGTTCCCCATTGAGCAAAAATAGCGGCTATAGCCATCGCTATCGTATCCACATTGCAAACAGCTTTTTTCGATCAAAATTTTTCAATTTTATATTAAAATAAACAAAAAACTTCAAGATTTTCGAGGGCTTTGCTTTCCAACCCGGCCTGGAAAGGGATTATCTTTAAACCTTGCTGAGGCTTTCACTCACAGACCCGGCCGTTATAGGCTCACGCTTCGAGCTGGCCATGATCTGCCGTCCCCTTTTGCCGACTTCTGGATCCGCCACGGTTTTGTGATCATTACACTTCTAAACAAGAAGCCGAGCTGTCGCTAGGATAGCCAACCGTACTGGTTGTCAGTGACCTTTAAGGTCATCCAAGGTCGATGGTTTTCATGTCACTTGAAAGTCAATATGCGACTTCCTATCAATGATCAATAACAACCTAAGCTTTATCTCGCACCGTTTAGCCACAATAGCGCGTAACGACCATCAAAATCATCCAGAGTTAATGATTTCTATCTAATCTAACATGGCGTATGTTACTTTTTATTAATAGTAACTTCTGATAATTAATATTAACAGTAACCTAGGCCGTATCTCTTGAAGTTTCTGAGATATGACTAGTTTTTTCTTGACAAAACGCATTCTCTTTCATTTAACCTTACAAACGGACGGACAGACAGACGGACGACAACCACGACAATAGCTCGACCGTTAGGGTAAAAGGTGAGAACATGAACATGCGGGTAATATGAACATGATTTTTTCTATTTATGACATTTATTTAGCCTTTTTTGTGTATGTTGTATTTATGCTTGTGGCGCACTGTTGACGTCGTGTTTGATGTGCTGCGCACATAAAAAAAATTGCAGACAACCTTTTTTTATATCATGGTCAACCTTCTGTGGTCTTGTTTTTGTGAACTTTGTTATTAATTCTACGTTTGCATTTGACGTTGTTAATTTTACACGTCGTAACGAATGGCACTCTATCCTGATCGATACAGCTTAATAATCTTTCTAGTTACGCCATACAGCAAAAATGGCGACAATTAGTGCTGCATTATCAGCGTAGCAGCGAATTTGTTGAGTACTACTAGCGTCGGGAATATGAACATGGCATTGAAAGTATGGTAGTGGGGTTATATGAACAGGTCATACATGTAGCTGTTTTTGCAATACTAGCACGTTTATAAATTTTGGCTTCTTTTGTAAATTTTCTAGCTTATTACATGCTCGGGATTTATGCTTAGGGTAATAAGAACAGTTCTATTTTAACGGCTTTAGGTAGTATGAACGCACCCTGTTCATATTACTCACACGTGTGTTCATATTACCCTTCATGCCGGGAATATAAACACTTTTTTCAAACACTTATTTTTCTTAGATTTTAACACATTTTTATTACTTTTCTAGTCGTCAGCGATGAACCTTTCAAAAACCTATCATCCTGGACCCATTAACATGCTATACGGTTATGTATCACTGCAATAATTATTACCTTGCTTAAGGTGTTCATATCCCTCTTTACCCTACTTAAATACGGTCGGCTAAAAAGGGTACGAAAATCAAGCAAAGTTTTGCCTCATAAAATCGGATGCCGGTGCACCCCACTCCTATTAAGTCTACGACTAAACCAGTACACGGCTGACAGTAATGTTGCCACTTGGTACGACCCGACACGTAGTTGGATCGTCCAACTATCATTCAGTCGTTTGCAGTTTGCACGTCTCACTGGTGCGTGACAACGGAGGGTCGGGGGTGGGGCGTGGTCAATGTCCTTTTTCCCAAAATTTTACGCAAAATTCTACTTTCCTCGTAATTTTTTTCAAATATAAAGTTTACATGCGTTTTTGCTGCAAATCCCCATTTTTGGAAAAAATCTAGACGTAGAATTAAATTTTGAGCACCCGTTATGTCATTGTCATCTGTGAAAAATTTACAGCTTGTAACCTATCACGCCGCTGTTGTCGGTGTTGTAAAGAAACGTTCTTTCCCGCCGCGATACGAACCGCTATAACTATAGACAATAACGACTAACATTTTAGTTAGTTAATTTTCCAAAAATTTAGGAATAATTAATATTTAATTTGTATTAAAAGTTACCTGGTGTAGATTGGTAATTGCCAAGAATACTTTTTTGTTGGCACATTTTTTAGTTATTGAGTTATCGTCTCTCACATACGCACTCAAACACTTAGGTTTCTTGTCGAGTCCACTGTTTATTTCCGCATGCGGCCAGTCAGTTGGTATTGTGTAGGCTATAATTCTCTGTTAGCTTTTCGATTGAATTGGATTATAATTGTTGCATTGCTACTTGTTGTAGACGTACAGGGGTGTACGTATCTCGGAGAAAACGACGATCATGACGACACCGACTAAAAGTCATCTGTTCACCAAATCTTTTTTTCTGACTATTCCTTGCACGACTGAACCTTGCAGTATTAAGCATGACTGTAAAATTCCAGGATTGATTAGCTGATTGACTGATTTGTTAATTATTGTGGCGATTTTCTTCTTACATAATCTGACGCTTACTGAGTTGCTTGTTGGCTGACCGTCAGCGGTCGAGTGTGCTAACCGGAAGCAGCACGTGACGTCAGTCGTCGATATCTTCGCACTTCCGGCGTCAGCGTCCACTTCCGGTACAGACAATACGCCTCTTTCCCTTCCCTTCCCTTCCCTCATCCCTGACGTTTTATGACGTCACGCGCGCACTGGCCGGACCTACATGGACCTAGGACCACACTCGGTCTTTCGTGCACCGGCGACGCCGGGACAAGATATCGAACACTGAAGCCGCATCCGGCTTCAGTGATACCAATGTTTAGTGCAAAAGTGGTCCATTAAAAACCAAATAAAATTGCGAAATGTGCGTGTCCCAGCGACGCGTTGAATATTCCTAGAACATTACTCTAGACGTTCTTTTGGTTACTCTGCACCCATTATTTTCAATAGCCTCCCCTCAAATATTTTACTGTGTAACAATGACTGTGTTCAAGAAACATTTGTTATCAACGACGCTGCAGCCAGGTGTCGGCAATTAGACAACTGGATCACTTGTAGGCCTACAATCGAATGGTCACGTGACCGATGACGTCACATAATGCCTTAGCATGCAGTACAATAAAGATAAAAGTTCAGCTCATGATTAAAAGATAAAGACTGGTTTTAGCTATAGGCCTATCGCCGAAACAGAGCGCCAGCTTCATTTATTTCTCCAAAACAAAATTATCCACCAGCTTTACCGAAAACTGTGTAACTTGCACAGTCGACGCTAGGGTGTGAAAGTTACATTTCGAGGGCAGAATAGCAACACATCGTTATCTACAATTGTCTGTGGCAAAACATCTTAACTGCAAGCTACAAAGCGTTTAAATGTAGCTCGAACAGTTATCCATTCACAATATTATGCCTAAAATGCAAGCAAATCTGTATGCTATTTGTTAACAAAGTTTAGAAAAACATTAAAAACACAGGAAGAAAAGTTTTAAAAAACTAATCGTGTAAAAATTTTTTTTTCAATTTTCTTAAATTGTTATCGAAAAACATAAGATGTTTTACAATTTCATTCTCGATTTGCTAATTCGAAAAAAGAGTAATGCGACTAATAACTGCACCCTTTGTTTTGCCATTCTATCTACGATTTCTTCACTCGAAAAAAGACGTTCGTTATGCGACAACAGCACACTTTCTAGTGTCCCGAAATGGGCTTGGCTGGGACTCAAATGTTTCGATCTATTGTACAAAAAGCTGTGCGACTTCCTGCAATAAGACTTGCTGATACAACTTGATGTGCATTTGTTGCGCATTTGCTGCGGCAGCTGCACAACTTGTTCTGCAGCAAACCCACAACCAAGAAAAGCTAATATGAGTCCGAATTTTAACCATCGTGGAAACTGGAGAGGGACACGTGAGATGGAGAGTGGAAGATGCATCAGTGGATGGAGTAGACAGTCGTAGATGCTACACTGTTCGTATAGTTATTCATCGGATTGTGAGATTGATAGTGACATCCGCCGTAAAAGCATGCCAGTCCGAGTGTATAGCACAACAACCCATCCAACAGAACGCATAGTGGCGTGATCAGTTCTTGTGAGCGATGGGGCGACCATTTGTATAGACATTTGTCGGGCGCAGCACTTTCGCTTGAAAGTAAACGCGTGCACAAAGCGACGTAACTGAACTGAACTGACGCGGTTTATTTTATTGACGAACTGACCAATGGGCAAGCAGAGCGAACCCAATGGTCATTGGCTGACACGTACGTGCCCGTAGTCAAGTAGACACCGACGCCGTTAGACGATGCCTACTGTAATGCATTACTGCTTGCCCATTAGCCAGTTCGTCAAATAATAAACCGTGTCAGTTCAGTTCAGTTTACTCAGGCCCGTCGAAAACCACAGGAGGGGCCGGGAAAACATTTTTGCGGGGCCTCTCTGGGG
>Ga0209454_1003455_pt1 | contig 11312 bp, 3 predicted proteins | sample WorMetHERISLAND1_2_FD_187400 | JGI IMG/M metagenome (GOLD analysis project Ga0209454, IMG submission 187400) | Marine gutless worms symbiont microbial communities from Max Planck institute for Marine Microbiology, Germany - Olavius geniculatus... | ecosystem: Host-associated > Annelida >...
GTATGTAGTTCAGTTTTAGGCTGCGCGAGACGTGATCTGAATGATTTGATATGATTGATATGACTGTTTATATTTAGCCTAATTTCCGTTTCTTGCTTGTTGTCTGTTTTTGTTTTTTTTCTTTGCTGTCATTGAATGACGAATAAAATTGTGTATATAGTTTTAGATTTTCTACTATTATCGGCTACTTTGCTTTGTTTCTGATTTGGCATTGTTATCGCTGTGACTGCAGTCAAAAGCGAAGGGGCCGAAGAGAGCTCGCTAGTCAGTGAGATACCGACCGGTACTCAACGAACACCGACGACTGCTAGCGCCATCTGTTGTATGTATCACAAACTATACTTGCTGATCTATAGCTTTGGACCTTGGCTTTGATACTGGCAACCCAGATTTCACAAATACTCAACGCATGTAGAGAACGACGTAACTGAACTGAACTGATGCTGACCAGTGTGCAAGCAGAGCGAGCGTGTTGGTCATTGGTTGACGCGTACGTGAGCGTAGTCACGTGGGCCACCGACGCCGTTAGACGGTGCCTACTGCAATGCAATACTGCTTGCCCGTTTGTCAGTTCATGAAAAACTAAACCATGTCAGTTCAGTTCAGTTACGTCGCTTTGTAGGCGTCTTACTGCTAATACTAGCCAGAGGCGATCAGAGATCTAAAACTTTCGTTGAGAACAGTGTTGCCACCTCGCCACTACAACAAACCTCACGATCATTGTTTATTGGGGGTTTTGCCCATGTGTCCAAAAATTTCGTCAAAAACGTCTCCTTTCTCATCAGGATTTCGGAGCCAGCCGCCCACCATTAAGTTTTGTGCTGCTATCATTGATGCATTACTTGTTTAGCAAACTTTTCTTCTTTGTACGTTAATTTTTTTGCTAATGTGTGTTACGCTTCGTTATCGTAGGTCAGAGATGGGTTTTATTACTCATTAAAAGATAGGCTTAGATACGTGCAGTGGTACAGTAGCGTTTTATATCAGGAAACGGGGACAATAATTGTCCCCCCCCCCAAAAAAAATATCAGATTAGCCTTCGGATAATGGTTTTTTGTCGGATAATTTTTTCCAAAAATACATCAAAGTCTGGGGCTGAAAATTTCGTATTTTGGTGAAAATTTAAGGGTAAAATTAACTCTCTATATCTACTACGTTGAAAATATGGAGCTGTTTGTCGGAAACTGAGATTTCTTGTTTCCCCTTTCCCCAATTTCCCTAACTTGTTTAACCCCGTGACGCCGCTGGCCGTGCACACACCCGTCAGGCCCGTCGAGAGGGTGGGGTAGGAGGGTAAACTACCCCAGGCCCCGCGACGTCTGGGGGCTTCGCCGTCGCTCAAGAATGTAAAGTACACCAGAATGCACAATTTCATTGGGAAAAATTCAAAAATTTTCCCCCCAGAGGGGTCCCGTGAGATTGTTTGGACGCCCCGCGAGAATGTTTTCCCGGTCTCGCTGTGGCTCTCGACGGGCCTGACGCCCGTTAACCCTTTAATTTTACTTGCATACTGTGTGTTGGTGTTGTGCTGTTTCAGGTTCTATCGATATATACTTCCAACACCGTTTATAGCGTCTGGCTACTCGACCCCCGCAAGATCCTCCGCCATTTTGATGACGTCACAGCCGATCACGTGACTTTTAGCGTTTCCCGTTACACAGCCTCGGACTTCCGCGATCTGTTTCTCCCTAACTCGTTTTCGCGTCGCCGTTTATTTCGGACAGTAACATCGCAATGCGGCGCCTTACGTGTTAATATCGTCTTTTTTGGTGCAGTTTAATCACTTCACGTTTCATTTGTAGGCTAATTTAACCAATCAGATCGTTGCAGTTTATTTTTGATCTATTTGTTGTATTTAGGCTATTTAATATTTTAACACTATACTTCAGTTGTCCGTCCATACTGTATTCAGTTTCTCTTGAGACGCTGAACGCTTCGATCAGTGTACTGCGTTTTAACATTGTTTATTTTGATTATTTGCAAATTTGCAGCATGGAGAATACTAAAACAGTGCAGTTACTGCCGATAATGTCGTATTGTTGTTAACTTTGGGTCTCCGTTATGCATGCAAGCAACACACAGGCTGCAAAACACGTTTATCGACGTTTTCTAATTTTTCCACCAAAAATGCATTTTGGTGTTTTTTTGCAGATTTTTACCGACGTTTATGTTTTATTTCCCGAAAACGTTATATCAAATCAGTGTAAAAATTACGTTTATTCAAAATATGTTGCGTTGACCAATGCGTGTCGATCAGGAATTTGCCAAACGAAGTGGAGAGTCTAACCGTTTCTTAGCCCCCGTTAGAAAAATGTTTTATGGAAATTTTTTAAAAAATTTGTTGCACAGGGTGTGAGTGCAGAAACATGCAGCATATCTGAAACAGTGCAAAATAGTGACCACTGACAAACGCTGCTGTTTTGGCAATAGCAAGTTACACACGGGCTTTCGATTTGTGCCAAAATCATCGACCTTGGGTGACCTTGAACGGCCATATCGAGGTCCTGATTCAATCGCCCATCGGTCTGACGAATAATTATGGATAGTTTACTTCATAGTATTCGCTGTTGGAGATCGACGTTGGCTCATGTATATGAAAATGATATTTTTTATTATTCTACAATTGCATGCATAATACCATAACCCCATTCGTTTTCACGGCTATTATATATCTGCTTGCTATATCCCAAACGACCGGTACGAATAATTATGACACGTGGGCTATAAAAACTTGCATGCGGCGGGTTGGCTGAAAATGCCGGACATGAAATTGCATGACATGAAATTGACGGACCAAGTGATAGTGATCGGGCATGTAAATGCAGGACATAAAAATGGCAGCAATGCAAAATCTAGAACCCGCGATTAGACTGTTTTGTATGAGTTCATACCGGTTAATTCGGCCAACTAAGCCTGTGCTTTAATCTTGGACGTTTTTCCAGTCGGGCAAGTAAAAGGCTCTACAAGGGAGTAATGCAATGCTAAAACTAAATCTAATTAATCTATTCAGCCGCCTAAAACATTTGCCGCTTACTTTTTGTGTTTTGCAACTTTATGTTCTGCATTTTCACGTCCTGCAATTTCGTGCCTTGCAATTTTGATGGTCTGTCATTTTTATGTCTGTCATTTTACCGCACCTTTCCCTTCCCATGCGGCATTCACTCGGCCGGACCGGATCGTTTTATTCAGCCGGTCATGTGTTCCCTGGCTGGCCAAATTTCGCTGCCTATTTCTGCATTATTGGACCGACCGTTAAGCTTAACAGTCTGCCGTAATGTACGGCCTGTTTGTCTGTCGTCTGTCACGAGTGCATTGTGGCTAAACGGTAGGTCGTACCAGAAATCTTTTACACGAATAATTACCCTAGTGTAGTTGTTCGGCGGCTGCAAAACTTCAGCGATCCAGTGCACAGGGAACATCTTCAAATTTGGGGTTGAATGGAGGGGGGCAGCAAGAATGGCAGTGTTACAAGGAAAACTGGCCAATCAATCAATCAATCAAAACACATTTGTATAGCGCCATGTGTCGCGAACGAATTAAACGCCATGTCTCAGAAACGGCGAGAGATAGGGCCAAGGTTGCTATTAATCACTAATAGGAAGTCGCATGCGCTCTTTCATATAAGATGAAAATCATGGACCATGGATGACCTTAAAGATCACTATGCGCTACTGTGGCTAAACGGTACGTCGTATCTCGGAAAATGTGAGATAAAGCCAACGTTTTTATCGAGCATTATAGAACGAGTCGCATAAGCTTTTTCGCAAGGTATGAAAATTATTTGCTGGCCTTCCGACACCCGCGTACGATCGGCTTTCTCTAGCGACAGCTGGAATTTTTGTCTGTCATTAAAATAAAAGAGAAAAATGTAGTCACATATCGATCGCCTAGTGAAAAAGTAGTATTTCGGTTTTGAAGTTTATGTTCGGGGATTATTTTACTTGCTCTGCAATTTTATTTAACATGCCTATATTCTACCAGTGTTGGGTGTGAATTAACTGTAATTAGTTAATTCAGCATTCGGGTGATTGTGTGAGTTTTGGTCTTTATTAGCCTACGTTTTAAAATCAACTCAAAACTTTTAACTTGGCAATTTGTAGTTGACGATTGTTATTATCACTTTCACTGCAGGCCCTATTTATTTGTATCGTAATTTGTAGCTGTATGGCTGTATAGTTGAGGAGGGCGCGTTCACCTGTGTCGGCTGGCAGATAACACTGTGATCTCATACGGCAGGTGATACTCCGAAGCTTTGAGATAAGTTTTCCATAAAACTGTACTCTTCGAAAAGACTTTTAAAATACGAAAACGTTAAAAATTTCCATGACGTTTGGGGTAGACCTCTAAATAAATAAACCCACGTGGGAAACATGCTAGCGCGCACGTGCAAAATGTTGTTTATTATTCTGTTCTATTATTCTGACGTCATTTCTGCGCAAGGCCGAGCGACAGACATGATAAACCACACACAGCAGGGCGCATGCTCAGAAAATTAGCATAATAAAACGCGCATATATAAACATAAATCAGCATAAACGTGCCACGGAGTGTCGGAGTCATGGGGGCGCGGGAAAGTTCTATGAGCGACGGGACTCGAAGCTGAGGCAGTAATTTATGTCAGCCGCTATTCAAAACAACGACACTAAACAGACAGCATTCAGACTGTATGCTGATGATTGTGTCTTGAAATGGGGGTTAAAGGGTTTGGCTCCGCAATCGCACCAGACGCCAAAGCGCGATGGCGCTGCCAAACTCCAGTTCCTTGACAGCTGCACTGTACGTAGCTCCCAGGAAAGGGCGGAAAGAGCAAGGAGGCAATTGCTATTGCCCCTGATTGCCGCGCCCTGCATTTTTGACTGTCGGAATATTTACTTGTCAAAAAACTATCGTCTAAAAATGCAATATGCGGGGATTTAAAAACTCCCATTTTAGGAAATTTAGCGATAACATCGAAATTCTGAGCATTCATAATCCGGAAAATTGCAACTTTCTGCCCCGCCCACCTTTTAACGCACGACGCCGCTGGTAACCTCAACCTGTTTTTATCACAGTGTGCCATGTTTTGTCACACATGTAGACACCCGCTTACGAGTACTGACGGCGATGGGCGGTTATCGGTAGGCGAGTTCGAGACGATGTGGCTGGCCGTCGGTCGCGCCAGAATTAAGAAGGTGGTGATCACTGTGAACAAGAAACCCAGCTGTCGCTAAGATAGCCGACCATACTGGCTGTCAATGACCTTAAAAGTCATCCAAGGTCGATGATTTCCATGACATTTGAAAGCTAATACGCCACTTCCTATTAGTGATTAATAGTAACCGTGGCCGCATCTCTCACCGTTTCCGAGATATTGCCAGTTTTTCATTAATTTTTTTACCTCCTTCCTTTTAACCCCCAATTTGACAATGTTTCCCTTACACAAAATTGCTGAAATTTGGAGTGCCCGAATTTAACACACGTAACTAATTATTCGTGTAAAAAGTTCTCCCCTACGACTTACCCGTTAGCCAGAGTACATACGTTACAGAATCGATGCCGAAGCACGAGGTTATGTGGCTGGCTATAGACAAGTGAAGTGGATAAAAAATGCCCAGTCGATCTATCGATTTTTTTTTCGGCAAATAATTACCGTAAGTCGTCGTCATTTTTACACCGACCGCTCAGACGTTCAGCCAAAGGAAAATAAAAACGTTGAAAAATAAAACGTGATGATCTGGATGGCCAGCAAAAACCAATCGACTTGTTTTTAATCCTTCAGAAATATAATTCAACTTTTTTACAACTACTGAGAGGTCTACGTGACAGACAGTCAGAGAGACGAACGGACAAGCCGCAAAACATAGCTTAATTTGTCGACGAAAATAATAGCAATAGCGCATTTATGCCAAGCATGTCAGACAGGTAACAAAAGCGTTGTAGACGAGAGCACACGCTACGTGTTCGGCAATCAACACGTAGGTCTGCTGCTGTCATATAGCCCGAAGGTAATTAGTTGGTTCGCACGAAGAAGTTAAGGTCAGCGCAGATTTACGGCTAGGACACCTGCGACGTTCGTGGGACCCACGTCAACGCCGTCAGCAATGCGAGACAACAGAATGAGAATGCATATTGCTGCCACGGCAATGAAATAAACTAGGCCTCGAACTCCGCCTGACAATGGCCTCTGAAGTCAATAAGTAAGTAAGTAAGTAAGTAAGTAAATTTGTATCGCGTACAATGTCGACGCGGGGAATGGCCTTTAAATTTAGTTTGTAGTGAAACATATCTTTGAGACGACCACGGCATAATATGAACGCCTGAAGGAAGTGTTCGTCCATGCTTTATAAAAAACTTATTACATTAGGTCTCTTATTGTTATTATATTTAGTTATTTGTGTTAATGTAAAACCAAATCACCAAGAGCAAACATGCCAGTAAGATACTCACAGCTAAAAAAATTAATCTAACAGCCAAACACAACGTGATTTGAAGACAACGTAGCGTATTTTGATAACATTGAGAGTTTGAAATATTGAGACAAATCTATTGCTTTTTCAAACGAAGATCTTGAAATAAATTTTTATATTATCTGAACATTTTGCAGTGCATGTAAAACATTTAATCCCGGTGCAATTCTATAGTGGCAACTACTTGTTGCAATGCGTTGTGACAAAGTGCTGACGAACTGAGTTCAACCGACAGACGAACGAACGGACAACTTACGGTAGCAGTACCGCACATTGCACTACTTGCATTTTTTTCTTTATTGTAATCAAATGCAACAAGAAACCCAGCTGTCGCTAAAATAGACGACCGTACTGGTTGTCTGCAGTAACCTTCAAGGTCATCAAAAATCGATGATTTTCATTTTAGGCTATCTAGAATGGTGTATGCCACTTCCTATTAGTGATTAATAGTAACCTTGGTCGTATCTCACCGTTTCTGGGATAGGCTATGGCCAGTTATCCGTTGAATTTCTTCTCCGCCCCTTTCATTCAAACCTCAATTTTAAAATATTCTTGTTAAATTAAATGACTGAAATTTTGCATGCCTAAGTCTAACACACATGGCTAATCACTGGCGTTAAAAGTTTACTCATACGACCTAAAGCTTAGCCACAATACATCCGTGACAGACGGACGGACAGAGAGACAGACGGACGACAATCATGCCAATAGCTCGACCGTTACTTAAGTACGGTCGGCTAAAAAACGATTTTCGACTCATTAGAACACTTTCTTAGGAAAAACATAAACGTTGCAAAAGCTGAGTCGTCGCTGCAACGACTTTAGCAATAATTGATAAGTGCAACAAGTCTTCGCATGCAGCATCAGCAAAGTCATAATGACGCAGCAAAGAATTGGAGTCACGTAGCCTCTTCGCACGAGATATCGGTGACTGACTCTCTCGGGTCATTAATGTTCCACAATAAATGTCATCAGAGATAAACGAGTGCGCCTATACATCAAGCGAAATGTGATATGCTTGCCGTACATACGATCGTGCTCATTGATGGCTTTCCGCTTCGGCTGATTTCCACTAAATCACCGCGTCGATAATTACTGTCGTAAAATGATTTATCATATACTGCGGAGCAATCAGCAATTGGCCTGCATTTCACACGTTTGTCAGTTGATAGAAAGAATGCCCTGTCTACTTGACATGTTCGCCAAGTGCATGGATACGATGTAAAACTACTAGCCCTCCTCGAGACTTGGGTCGCCGACCTCGGAAGAGCGAAGATTTCACGCTAATTATTAACCGTGAAATTACACTCCTAATGATCGAACTGAGTGTCCACATTACAGGCGGACAAATGAACGAATTTAGGCAGACGGACCAAAGTCCAGCCAGCCGTGACAAATGCCTATTCAGTGGCGGCGTCGCAAAGAAAAACAAGAAATTTGAGCTAATGCTCACGAGACGCGCGAAAGCCTATAGCAGTCCCGGTTCAGTAGTTTAGCTGAAAATTGAGGTGTTTAAGCTAAGTTAATATACAAATATCAAATTCTCTATCTTGATCGCATAACGATAGTTCCGTGGCTCCACTTTGTAAATGATATAGACTTGCCAAGAAATCCACAAAAAACCTATTTTAGCGTTCGAGGTCATTCAAGGTTATTGAATTCGGCGCCAATCGAAAGCCAGTGTTTGACTTTCTATTAGTGATTAATAGTAACCTAGGCCCTATCTCGCACCGTTACTGAGATACATCGACTTATTGGCCAAAAATCGCAAATTTTGCTCACCCTCTCTTATTTAGCGCCCTCGTTCGAAGTGACCTCTTTTGAATTTATGGGAAAGCTTTACGGTTCCTGAAACTAGAGTCTTCCGGGCAGCCGATGGTGAAAATTTGGTGATCCTAGTTTGCACCGCTTTTGACTGATCTACCCGTGTGACAGACAGACAGAATTACGATAACTAAGACGAGCTGAAAGCAGTAGCTGCTTTCGCGCGTAAAAAGAAGAAAAGGATTTCAACATAATCCATGTAATTTTTTTTACCTCACCTTAATACTTTTCACATTAATAATTATTAATTTTTACTAAAGTAATGTGAAACCAGTGATTAAGTAAGGTGGAAAATATTACATGGGTCTTGTCACAAATTAAGTTGTCTTTCAACGTCGAAAAAATTGTGAAAATCGTTTAACATTCGACAAAGTTATCACCGATTATGTAATGTTTTGTTTTTCTGCATCACAGTGATTGGTCAATGCAGAGTTAAGGGAAATTTTACAAACAAACATCAATCTCTGATTGAAATTATTACTTTTGTGTTAAAACAGCTTTATTTTTAGTTTTTGTGTCACGCTTCATATTTATTTTATTATTCATCATTATTGTAAATTTTTATGTTGATTTAATTTGATGAAAAGCAGTCACAATCCAAAAATCAGATAAATGTATTTGTAAATGACAAAACTGCTGAGAATTTTTTTCGTTCATTAAGACACGAAGACACCTATTTACTGTACGTTCGTAAAATGCTCTTAATATCGACCTTTATGTACAAACTACCCAAAAGTAGGTTTATGGGCATATCAAAATGATGCCTCGCGACGTTTATGACCAGCCGCTGGTCCTGGCCGAATGTTCACCTGTCACGTAACTGAACGAATTTATGCGAAACTGATGTGCATAACAGTCTAGCGCTGTGCAAGTTCGGTCACCGTCTGATGAGATGTTTGTTATTGTCTAGTCTAGCATGTCATTGACGTATTACCTGCATATAAGGCTTCTAAAGATATGCGAAGAGGCCGAAAATTGATGAATTTATCGACGCAAAACAACCTGGCCTTTGTGCTAAATTTAAGACATTAGGCTACATTGAGAAAGTGCTATAAAGTACAGGAAAAACGCGGTCGCAGACCGTTCTAAAACAGATTAATAGCCAGTCAAGTGTTGTATATGTCTTTTGGGCACGCAAGCTAGATATGTCTGACCGAGGCTTAAACTACACGGCTGCCGGTCAAAATTATCTTGTGCCAAAAATTTTTGGGACGGATGTTTTAGAGATTGATGGCAACCGGAAGCATAATTTTTTTACGCCTGACGTCATCAAGCCAGCGACTGTCCGGTCAAATCAACATTTCTGCACAGTCTGTGGACGCCAGCCGGTCCGCAGCAAAGATCCACCTTGAATATCATCACCACTCGTGAGGACGCATAATACTGACTGGTCAACGACTCAATAAATTATGATTGTCAATCTGACAAGACGTATGACTCCCAAGACCGTGAACGCGTCAAACTTGATTAACTGTCAAATAGACAACATACAGAAACGTGCAAAGTGCGAAAACTGAGGTGTATATATAGACAATAGTCGGCAAATTGCGCAGCATTATGTGTCGACAAATAATTTATAACCACTTACCAAGGTTCGTCCACCGATCACGGTGCTAAAAGGAAACTTAGAGCACGTGATATCGCGATGCATGCTATTATAAATAGCACGCTATTTGGCCTATTACTGGAAAAGTATGTGCGTCAGTCAATGCCGACATGTTTTGCGCCCGACCGTTTAAAGCTGCACAACCCTGACCCTGACTTTTGACCTTAAAAACTAAAAATTAGCTCACCGGTTCCGCCTGCCCTAAGAAAAGTACAAACCAATTGTCGTTTTTACGTCTTTCAGTTTGTAGCCGACCGTACTTAAGCAACGGTCGAGCTTATGGTACGAGTTGTCGTCTGTCCGTCCGTCTGTCCCTCCGTAACGGATCTATTGTGGCTAAGCGTTAGGTCGTAGAAAAAAAACGTTTTAACGAATAGCTAGTCCTGTGCTTTAAACCTAAGCACGCAAAATTTCAGCAATTTAGTGCAATGAAAACATGTTTAAATTAAGATTTAATGAACGGGGGTAGAAAATTTAATGGAAAACTGGACATATTTCGGAAACGGTAAGGTTGCTAATTATCATTAATGAAAAGTCGCATATTGGCTTTCAAATAACATGAAAATCATTGCCCTTGGGTAGCCTTAAAGGTCAGTACTGCAACAGAAACTGTAACGAGGCGTTTTTTTTGTGAAAACAAATTTCGAAACCTCAGTCTGATATTTGCGTTGGTTATTTAATTTTGTAGCTATTTATATCGCTTGGCAAGATAACCACGTGCGACGTCTGTTATACTAGCGTTAATTGTAGTTTTCGAAAGCAGCGTTCCGTTAACATAGCGTGCATGGAACTGCACCACCTCTGAGAAATCGCTTTCTCTCCGTGATTAGAAGTCGAACGCTGGGCTTCGAACTTAGGCGGTATGGTCGGCTTTTCCTAGCAACAGCCGGGCTTCTTGTTAAGATCCGTACGGATCAGACAGAGAGACGGATAGACGAACCAAGTCTGCAGTGCGCCTATAGTAGGACGACCGCATAATAAAGCCGCCAGTACTGTGTCGTGGGTATACAGAAAAATATCGCTAAGATGTAGCCCACATTTTCACTCCGAGAAATATGATTGACCCACGCGTGCATCACACATTCACACGTCCGAAAAACTAGGCCTAAATGCTAGCCGGCATTGAACACATCAATCATTAAGCCCGTCGCGCAAGGTCGATCATCGCAACAATCGTAAGTTCAACGGCCGCTCACGAACTTTTTGCGTGCGACGGCACGTATAGCACTTAGCGCATACTAGCTATCCTGATTTTGTGTGTCCGTCCGTCGTGCTGTCACATTTAGGTACTAATCCAAGCCCGGGTGATATAGAGATTCCGGGTTTTTTCACCGTATGGTAGCGTAGAGTCTTTAGTTTTGTTTGTGACAAAATTTCATGCCGCTGGGTGACGGGAATTTTCATCGAACGAAGGCAACAAAAAGGGGTACCCCCTA
>Ga0209454_1003456_pt1 | contig 11312 bp, 9 predicted proteins | sample WorMetHERISLAND1_2_FD_187400 | JGI IMG/M metagenome (GOLD analysis project Ga0209454, IMG submission 187400) | Marine gutless worms symbiont microbial communities from Max Planck institute for Marine Microbiology, Germany - Olavius geniculatus... | ecosystem: Host-associated > Annelida >...
GTATTCACACGTATTCAATATACACCGTTATCAAGCCAGCTCTAAGAGTGCACGACGTCTGCTCTAAGTTTGTTTCAAGCTTGCTCTAAGGCAGGCCCGTCGAAAGTCACAGCGGGGCCCAGGGAAACATTCTCCCCTGGCCCCCCAAACATGTTCGCGGGGCCCCTCTGGGGAGAAAATTTTGAAAATTTTCTTTTCAAAATGGTGCATTCTGGTGTATTTTTGTATTACTGAGCGACAGGGGGCCCCCAAACGTCGCGGGGCCCGGGGTAACTTACCCTCCCTCCTTACTTACTCCACCCTCTCTAAGGTTGCTCCAAGTGTGCTTCATGTGTGCTTTATATATGCTTCCTCGTGTAAACGGGGTATTAATTTCCGTTCTGTTGTTTTCTTTTCAATAGGCGCTGTGGAAAGCGCAAGCGATTCCGCCTATTCCTATACGCATTTTTTCGTAGCGTGGTTTGTCCGTCTGTCGTCTGTCGCATTCCTGCACCCTGCTTGAACCGTTCAACAGATTTCGATGCCATTTGGCAGACACACTTGATGTATTGTGTTAGATCGGGTGCCTGACCACCCAGAGATTTGAGGGTCGAACCGTCAACCAAAACGTGCACTTACTAATTGCAGCCAAACCGTCAGACCTATGCCGCCACCTGGCGAATGCAGACGAGGCGTTGGGTGACCTTGCCACAGCCATTCCGTTTTTTGCCAAATGAATTTGGTGCTCGCGTGCGCTGTTTTGTCATCTTTCAACCATTTATGATTGCATTCTAATAAACATATGATCTGAAGGATATTTCATTACACGCTGGCACTCGTGCTGTCCAATGTATGTACCGTACTTGTCTACTACAGTGGGATGACGTGTTGATAATTCACCGGTGCAGTCAAGCGTGACCAAACGAACAACATTGTAGGTCACACGACCGACTGTCGGCCAGCGTGGAATAACTGTCGGTTAAATCACTGTCTGGAGTCTACATGTTCGTTTAACACTAACCTGAGTTGGTGGCCTGGCGTAGCGGTAACGTTACTTGGATGGGTGACTGCCTGCTGGCAGGTAAACCGTCTCGGTATGTAACCAGCCGCCTAGTTCAACTCAGCCTTTCATCCCTCCGCGGTAGGTTAAGCGAGTGCCGGTCTGTCTGGCTGTGGTTAAGGTGGGGCGCGTTCACATGTGTGAGGTGGCAGGTATTAACACTGTGTGATCCCATACGGCAGATGACGCTTCGTAGCTCTGAGATTGGTTTTCTCTAAAAAGCAATGCACCACCTTTATTCTTTATCCGATTCCATGTGTTGGTGTCTGTCAGATTGTGCTGATGCCCGGCGTGTCGGGTCATCCGATCGTGCAGCAGGTGAGCGACCGGTCTCAGGAGTTCCGCGAGCAGTTTGAGCGATTCCGCTGTCGAGAACATTTCCAGTCAGCCCAGATGACGCCCATGACCGAGATCTGCAGCAACCTCGTCTTCAGCTGGTCCGCAGCCATGTACAACGGCGCTCAGGGTTTGTTACCTGCTCTCTATAAATGCGCATACAGAGCGTCGTAACTGAACTGAACTGAAACGTCTTAATTTGAATAGACTCATAGGTTGGAACAGTAAGTTATGTAAATTCATCAAAAACAACCTTTAATTGGAAACTTGTTGATGTTTGGCAACCGCTGCTGTCTTCTTCAAAACGACTGTCCGCCAGGTGTCGCTGCGGTGGACAGTAAGTAATCATAGAACTGACATGGTTTAGTTTTTGACAAACTGACAAGCAGAGTGAGCCCACTGGTCATTGGTTGACCCGTGCGTGAGCGTAGTCACGTAATCCATCGACGCCGTTGGACGTTGCCCACTGTAATGCATTATTGTTTGCCAGTTGGTCAGTTCATCAAATACTAAACCATGCCAGACTGTCAATTCAATTCAGTTGCTAGGGATGTGAAAATTGACGTTTAATTTGCACGAAATGACCAGTAACAGTTCTAGTCTGGAGCTGTAGATTTAGGCTCAGCACCCCAAGTTTAGTGTGCATAACATAACATAATGGCCGATGGAAAGTTTTATCGATGATACCGCGGTATAAGTAAAGACCTATCTAGTTCAGCTGGGTTCGGGGGTGAAACACCGCACCCCAAACTCTTTGGGGATAGAACCGCCACTAGAAACGACCACCCGTTCTATGTCGTGTGTCGTCAACGAACAATATGCACGTATACTATGTTTCTTTAGAGAACGTGAACATTTCTGTCTGTTATACTCTAGAATTAAGACTGGGCGAACACACACAAATTGTGTTTTGCCCGTTGTTCATTTATGCCAGTTGTAAGCTGCACTGTAAGACTTTTACTTACTTACATGACTGTTTATTGAGTCATCATGTATAATGGTTGTTTATTTCAACACCATGTATAATGGTCTGTAGCGTGCACGTGCGATATGATGGACTCTTAGTTACGGTTCTACTTTGAGAGCCACCGTTTCTTTTACTTGCTAATTAATTAATTAATTAATTAACTACACGGTTATTTGTTGATACATCGTGTACAGTTATTGCCGTGTTATTATGACCACGTGTATACTGTGGTTGGTTGCAGCCTGCGCATGTGATCTGACGGGTTCCTACGGACCTAACTGTGAGACGGTCGGAGGACAGTGCGAGTGTAAACCCAATGTGGTCGGACGCCGTTGCGACCGGTGTGCTCCAGGATCATTCGGCTTTGGCCCGGCCGGATGCACGTGTATGTACTACTGCAACTCAGAAATTTGTCTGATATTTGCAGCAGCTTCTATCACTGATTATACCTGGTGGGTGCAGCTTGCGCCCAGTGAAAAGTACGGAGGGGGGAGTTTTGTTAAGGGTGAAGATCAATGCACCCCTCCTTTTTATCACTGCAGGTTTCTTGAAAATTCCAGGACGTAGAAAGTCGTGGATAAAATATAGTACAAAATTACGCATTTTTTCATAGGTTCAAATAGAAAACAAGCAGCAATAGTATACCAGCCAGTTTGTGTTGACTGTTGCTTACTTAAATAGTGTTGATGAATTGTGCCACCTTTGGCGTTCTATACGCATTTTCTGCAATGAGCTGTACTCTGAATAAATGTACAAAACATCAGTTTATACACTTGTTAACGGCAGCATGCAATGACTGACACATCGAAAACAGCCAAAATCATAAAAAGGTGATATCACTTACCATCACATTGTCCGAAACCGAGCAGCAGACTAAGACCGAAATCGGGGAGAAGGACGATGCTTACCTAGGAAAAATTGAGGCCAAATTTCAGCGAGATCCGTTGAGGGATTTTGGGGAGGAGGGGGAATTTCAGGCCTAAATTGTCCCCCAGTGGGACGTATGGCACCGGGTCTTTACGTTGGGCTTTGTCTCAAAGTTTCTTACCCAACGCTTAAACAACAACAACAACGACAACTGCTACTACTACTGCATTACTAGTTTACTTCTATTGCTGCTAGTCTGCTACTACAAATCAACTATTGTGTGTGATTTCCAGTTTGCGAGTGCAATGACTTGGGCTCCGAAGACGCATTCTGTGACCTCCAGACCGGACAGTGTTCGTGTATACCTAACGCGTACGGTCGTCAGTGCGACGAGTGTATGCGTGGTTACTACGGCTATCCCAACTGCCGACCGTGCGAGTGTAACGGTCGCGCCGACGACTGTGATAGCTCCGGCAAATGTTTGAGTTGTCGCGACTTTACCGGCGGAAACCACTGCGAAAGGTACACTTCTACGACTACACCGTGTCTCAAAACACGCGCCATTTTTATTTTTTTGTGAATTTCGTTAGAGTCGTTACAATTTATGACAAAAAACGAAATAGTATATTGAAATTTGCTAAACGTGCATCCTGAATGTTGTGTAGAAGGCATAATATACTTTTTGTCGCCATGTATTATCTTTGCTTTTCTCGGGTATATTGTCTTGTTATCTAGTCACCCAGGCGAACTCAGCCTGTCCATCCTTTCGCGGGTGGACACAGTGAGTACTGGCAATCGCCGCTGGGGAAGAAACGGCAAGTTCCGGGTAACAGTACACTGTATAGCCTCTGTTACCAGGACCGTACAACTGACACTGGATGTTAATATAACCTGCCATCCGGCCGACTTCGACTTCAGTTGTAATTGGGTTTAATTTTTGCTGACTGAAAATGCCACATCATTCTTTGGCCAGCCTTTATTTCTTTACTAGATATCACACTGCTGGAGTAGGTAAGCGAACACGCAGTTCGAGCTTATACCACCCCAGACAGTGCGGTGTCGTAACTGAACCACGTTTAAATGGCCTTAACTACGCTGTCGTTTGCTTTATGATGCACGACTGCAGCCGAAAATTGTGATAACGATAGCAGTGCAAGCTAAGTGTAGTTTAATTTTATGTTGTGAATCACTGATCACTTTTTGCAAGTGATTTTTACGTGTTCTACTTACTTATTTACTGCACAGGTGCGCTGACGGTTACTATGGTGACCCACGTCCTGGCTCACGTCACCCGTGTCGTCCATGCATGTGTCCCGGCGGCGAGGGCAGTGGATATCAGCACGGTGACACGTGTCGACTGGACACACGCTCTAACCGCGTTATTTGCAACTGCCGCACCGGATACACAGGTAATATACTCGAGAATTATAGACATAAACAAAACATTCGCTAGAGGGACATTCGGGGAGCGCAAACCTCTGCCAATGGCCAGAGTAAAATGAGGTTCGTCATTTTTCCCTGTTTTGTTCGGCAGATATTTGGTTCGGCGGATGTTTTCTCTGTCTGGCAGTACTTTTAGTAAAGAATTTTATTTAAGTTCTATCTAGATGCTGATCCTGATTATCAGTAAAATCTACTCACTTCTACCTTGGGCCGAATTTCAGCCAAATCTGCAATTTTTAGGGGGTAATTCTGCTGACAAACCAACAGATGAATAAATAAACACACAGCTGTCAGGGTGTCAATCACATAACCTCCATGGCGGAGAAAACAGGGATGCAGTGGGACTGTGGGCCAGTGCACATAGCTAGGCGGATGGCCGCACATATGTCTGCACACGTCTTGCAACACCTTTGCTTATTGTATTCTTATTATTTTGCCTGTATACTTTGTTGCCAGAATGTGCTGTGAACTATGATAGATGTAATCTGTCTGCCTGCCTCGTGCCCATTGTTATCTGTTCCATAGTTGTAAGTAGTTGTAATTACCTCCGCCAAGGAGGTAATGTTTTTGCCAGACTTTGTTTGTTTGTCTCTCTGTCTGTCTGTTAGCAAGATCACTCAAAAAGTTATGGACGGATCTTTTTGAAATTTTGAGGTTATGTCGGGCATGGCACAAGCTACCAGTGATTCGATTTTGGGGGTGATCCGAAAGGAATCCTGGATTCTGGATCACTTTGAAATTTCCGTTACCATTGCGTTAAAGGGGGCATAAGGGAACCGCTGGCAAAGTGAATATGGTGACGCCACCTGGCGAATAACATTGCCTTGGCGGAGGTTATAGGCTAATTACTATTGATTCTTACTGATGTTGTATACAGGTGTAAGCTGTGATCGCTGTGCTGCTAACTACTATGGCAATCCTCTGGTTCCTGGCGGGACGTGTGAGCGCTGTCAGTGCAGCGGTAACATCGACTACAGCGTGCCAGACAGCTGTGATGCCCAGACCGGCGAATGTCTCAAGTGTCTGTATAACACGGAGGGTTACCAGTGTGAACGATGTCGACCGGGGTACTTCGGCGACGCTACCACACAGTCTTGCACGGGTAATATCATCTGATCTACCTGTCCATAGTTGCCTCTAATGCTCTGTAGCACGTTTTTCTCACTACATTTTGTTGCTTAAACTTGTGGGACGGAAGGCCGCAAAAAACCTTCCAGCGCCGAGACCACAACATGGTCCCAGTGCGCTTGCCCTGCTGTAAGTTGTTATTGTTGAAATTGTTGTTTAGCCCTATTACTGACTGGTTGATTGATTGATTGCAGTGGGGTAAGCCGACTTTTTTCCTTTTGAAAGGGAAGAAAGCTTTAACGAAAAGAGAAGAGTTAATCGTAAGGGAAGGGGGTAGTTTACCTTTGGAGCACTAAGCCCTATGCACCATCACGTCAAGTTGGCAGACCGTGGTGGGAAGGGAGTGGGCGATGTTCAACGAAAAAATGTGTAGGTTTATGCCCGTCTTCTCCTTTTTCACATTTCCAAATAAACCACCATTTGATCGATTGATCAGTTGATTGATTGAAACATAGATTGATTATTACCTCCGCCAGTGAGGTTATGTTTTTGCCGGTTTTTGTTTGTCTGTTTGTCTGTTTGTCTGTGTGTTAGCAAGATAACTCAAAAAGTTCTGGAGTCTGGACGGATCTTTCTGAAATTTTGAGAGAATGTCGGGAATGGCAAAAACTACCAGTGATTCAATTTTGGGGTTGATTTGGAAGGAATCCTGGATTTTGGATCACTTTGAAATTTTCATTACCATTGCTTTCAATGGGGCATAAGGGAAACCGTTGCAGAACCAAAGATGGTGCTGCCACCTAGCAAACAACATCGCCTTGGCGGAGGTGTGCGGGCTCTGACTGCTTTCTAGTTTGATTTATACTTAACTTCCTTCATCTGATGCGATGCTATTGTGTGTGCAGCTTGCGTGTGTAACATTCTCGGTACAAACCGTACGGCCGGACCGTGCGATGCTGTGAGCGGCCAGTGCATCTGTCTGCCGAATGTGCTCGGACTTCGCTGTGACGAGTGCGAACGCAACTACTGGAAGCTGGCTAGTGGACTGGGCTGTGAACACTGCGCCTGTGACCCGACCGGCTCACTCAACGCACAGTGTAACGAGGTCAGATCAACTACAATCAAATCAATACAGTACACAATAAGTAGGATATTAACTCGTATATAGCACCAGTAGTTGAAAATCGAATATGTAGCGCTGGCATGTGTGTGACTAAACGTGATGGGCAGAAGCGAAAAGGTGAGATTTGAGATGCTCAAATCTCATTTAATAATTTTATTTAATGTCAGTACGTTAAACAGATAAAGGGCTAGGGGTAACTAATATTTACGTTAGCAAACTTTTTTTTTCGCTTTTTCTTATAAACTCGTTTTTAAAACGCATTTCTGACGTTTTCACAAATTTTTTTCTTCTAAAGTTGGACATTATTCGTGTGATAAAGCTATGTTATTAACGTGTGTTAGACTATCGTATATTCTATGTGCTCTGCAGTATGATGGTCAGTGCAATTGTGTGGAGGATCGCGGAGGTCGTGACTGCAGTGAATGCCGAGACAACTTTTGGGGTGATCCCGGCACCAGATGCATATGTCAGTATATACATAACTGCTTGTCTGACACGTTCTCTGCGTTTATCAGTCTCTCCCTGTGTGACATGTCATTTGATTTTGTAAAAACTTCTATAAATTTATTTATTTGTTCAGCGAAATGTTTAAAAATTAATTTAAGAAATAATGTACAATAATTGAAACAGAAGCGCTACTGATGAAATAATAGCAGCAATACATTTTCTTATGATGACTGAATGATGAATGTGAACAGCCTGTACACTGAAGCAATGGATTCTAGTCAGTCGTACGTCAATATATTCAACAAACTTTTTTTAGTTTCTCCAAGGAACGAGTTTTTAACTTTTTTTGCTGCCCACAGAAATGGAAGCATTATTGTTTTCAGAGTTGTCGTTCTGTCAACACTATAACTCTTGGACCACTGCACTCAGCTTGCACCAACATGTACTTTGACAGCCGCTAGGGTCTTGTCGCCTAATTTATAAAACATCGTACGACACATATACGACAATGTTACAACATGCGGAAGGTTTATGACAAATGTACGATAAAACGCGATTTGCAAAAAATCGTACGACAAAGTTACCACAAAAGTTTTGATGAAATTTTGCACAGTGATTCGGGGCCGGAAAAGTAAGATCGAGTTTGTTTGGGATAAAAATCTGACAACTCCTTCCCCTATTTTACCCTGATTTTTAAAAAATACATTACGGCCTATGGGGACTTTAAAGCGGTATAACTCAGTCCCCGTAAAAGATAATTGCGCGCTATTTGCACCTACCCCCTATTTTCGGGCCCGCGCTATCCGATGGTGTCATTTAAATTTATTCTTTGAAGACCCCTGTTGTCATGGCAACCAACCGTTTTTAACTTTTTATTCAAAGACAAATGGCTGCAGGCTCACAAGAGCGTCAAACGCTGAAACGCAGCTGCTAGGCTATAGCGTGGCAATGGGACAGATACCTCGTTCCACAGAACGTATTTCTAGTTAAAACATTTTTCCTGACGTTCATTAGATTCGTGTTATCTTAAACTGTATTTTCCGTTTATGTGTCTGTGGTAGCGTGCGAGTGCAACCCTCAAGGTTCAGCCACACAACAGTGCAATCGTCGTACGGGTCAATGCGAGTGTGAGCCGGGCATTACAGGCCTGAAATGTGATCAGTGTGACAGGGGCACTACTGGCGACCTACCCCACTGCGAGCCTTGTGGAGAGTGCTTCGACAACTGGGATCAGATCATCACTGAACTCACAGGTCCGTTCGTGTGTTCAACTTTGTTATTTGTTGCGTTAGTCACGATCAACTTAGTTGCCGTACGTCGGGCTCGGTTACTGCTTGTATGGGTGACTGTCTGCGGATACCATTCTCCCCGTTACATTGCTTTCTACTTGGTATAGGTTACAGCCAAAAAAACTCAAAAATATTGATTAAAATATGAAGCCAGATATGATTTGTAATTTAAATTGCACAACAAGCGGCAAACCTAAAAGAAAATCTCAGGAATCTGGACTTGCTTGTCAGTTTTTTAACAAACCTAGACACCTAAAATTTTCTGACTAAAAACTTATGTTTTTAATTAATTTTCTATTCCTGCCTAGCACAGAGTGAATAGTGAAAACTTATCTTTGCGGCCAGACAACAACGAAAGTGTAGTAGTATATTAGGAGAGTTTACCTGGAAATATAGCTGCTGATATGATAATAACTGTATTTGCTAATGTGACGTTTGCTTGCTGTTGATAAAACGGATGTTTTTTTATCTAACGTTTGCAGAGGAGACGATGACACTGCTGAAGAATGGAAGTGAGATAAAACACGGTGGAGCTCCGGGCGCGTTTGAGACCGAGTTCGTCTACATGGAAAATGTGCTGGAAGAAGTACGCAGGATCATCGCCGGCTCAAACATCTCTCTGGAGGGGCTCGAGAACTTGATGGAAAAACTACAGCAGCTACGGTATGTTGGTTACACTGTTCTATATAGCCAAAGTGATGAAACATATATGTATACGCTCCACTCCAGACAGTGGTTCAACCCACTTATTCCACGCTGGGTTATGTATTATGAAATAAGAAGAGTTCGATTGGGGGAGTTTGCAGGGTGTCTATACCATATAAACTTTGGAGCAAATGCTTTAAGAAAAAGGGAGGTTTTGGGGAAATTAGGAGAGGAAAAGTTGATTATTCTAATTTTGCATTTCTGATATATTTAGGTATCTTGCTAGCAGAAGTGTTCTGTGAGGCTTAGAATGCACCAAATTAGTTTTTCGCCGGGGCTGCGCCCCTGACCCCGCTTGGGAAGCTCACAACGTTTCGTCGGGCCCTCTAATTTTCTGGGGAGGGGGATACCCTTTTTCCATTTCCCACCCTCTCGACCCCTATGGCGCCCGTTCTCGGCGCCTGCGGCGCATCATTTTGAATTAGGGGAGGGGGCTTGCTCCAAGGACTCAAATGGGATAGACGCCTCTGAGAGTTTTTGAAGTGTGGAATGGTGTTTATGGTTTCAGGCGCAACCTGACGAGCAGTAATCGTCAGTTGGACGCACTGGATGACAGCGTACAACAGACGACAGACCGTGTTGAGACGGTGAACAATCGTATTGAAGCTATCAAAGACCTTGTCGACCAGCTCAAAGTACTCGCACAGGAGCTGAGAGACAATGCCACCAGGATACACGACCTCGACGTCTCAGGTGAAAGTTAATAGGAAACCCGTCGCAGGGCTACGGAGCGTCACCTGCCATATGGGATCGCATAGTGTTACCAGACACAGGTGAACGTGCTTTGCCTCAACTTTGGCCGGACAGGCCGGTACCCGATTTACCTACCCCAGAGGGATAGAGGGCTGATTTGATCTTGGTGTCGACATGACTAACTCAACGTGGAATTGTGGGTCTTATGATTCGGGAAGGACTTTATATTACGTTTTTGGGCCGATCGTTAAGCTGTAAGCTTAACGATCGGCCCAAAAACGTTAAGCTGTAAGCTTAACGATCGTTAAGCTGTAAGCTTAACGATCGGCTCTGGTACGAGTTGTCGTCTGTCTGTCTGTTTGTCTGTCTGTCACGAAATGTATTGTGGCTAAACGGTAAGTCGTAGAGGGTCGGCGATGACGCCGTTGGACAGGGCGACGACTAGTTTCTATATGCTGTCAATTGTAGAGTTTTATGTTCCCATGAGCAGCGGTTTGGCCGCAGTTTACCTGTTAGTCGCCATGTCTCAGAAACGATCGGCCTTTCCTAGCAACAACTGGGCGTCTTGTTATGTACTTAGTAAATTATATATTGGTGCTGGCGTGGTTTAGGCGCGCACAACAGCATACGTGAGAGCTATGAGCGCTCGTCGGCTGCACAACGTCGTGTGGACTCCACCACTGACATAGTTCGCTCATCAGAGCAGGTGCGACGTGCTGTGGACGAGCTGCTGCGACGTCGTCAGGACGACTTCGACAACGGATTTAGTGCCAACAACGTCTCACTGACCAACATCAGCATTCGCATTGACCAGTTCCGCACGCGCATCACACGACTTAACGACATCGTATGAACACTCGCTTCTTCTAGCCGTGGTTACAGTGATGGCTAAGATGCTTTGTGTCCAGAAAAAGTAACCCCTTAGACATCGTACAATAGAAATGTTAAATCTAAACGAATCGGAATAAAATTTCGAACTCTTAATCTCCAATAAACTTGCTGAAACGTTCATTGAATTTTGATAAAGAATACTGTTTTTAAGCGGAGTTATTAATTGTTGTTTATTGATAACAAAATATCTCAGTTATCAATATTCGTTCAGATTTGTAGGGAGTTACTTTTTTGGACACAGTGTTGTTACTGTAGCGGGCAGGACATAAAATAATGAAATAATGAAACTTCATTATCACTGTGTAGGAACGATAGTGTGATTTACTTTATGTGATATTTTGGATGTAGGATTAAGATTAGGGATAAAGTTAGTATTGGCTTCAGCGGTCTGTAGCTATAAAGGACTTTCTTCAGGGGAGGGGGGGGCGGCTAAGGGGCATAGCC
>Ga0209454_1003459_pt1 | contig 11308 bp, 3 predicted proteins | sample WorMetHERISLAND1_2_FD_187400 | JGI IMG/M metagenome (GOLD analysis project Ga0209454, IMG submission 187400) | Marine gutless worms symbiont microbial communities from Max Planck institute for Marine Microbiology, Germany - Olavius geniculatus... | ecosystem: Host-associated > Annelida >...
GTGTAATGGTAAAGTTTGAATTATTAAATTGTGATTTGTGCTGTTTTATATCTACAACCACGATGTCACCCTTACACTGTATAAACTGAACATTTTTTACATAAATATCGAGTATCGACAGCCAACCCCTCAATTGACTCGTGCAATTACAGTAACGGTTTGATCAATTATGCAGCGAAGTATAAAAAGCGCGCTTAAGACCTCCTTGGGTTGGTTGAGAACGCCGATGTTCCAGCCGTAGAGGAATGAGAGACCGAAGGCGACGATTGAAGTAGAAAAGGCGAGATTAATGTTGAGTCCTCCGGCCTACAACACAATAGCATCATGATCAGTGGCGTCGTGGCCGGAGTGGTAGAGGAAGGGGCAATTGTCCCCTTTATCTAAATTTTGGTTTGTCAATTATTACCTCCGCCAAGGAGGTATCTTTTTGCCGGTTTTTGTTTGTTTGTTTGTCTATCTGTTAGCAAGATAACTCAAAAAGTTATGGACGGATCTTTCTGAAATTTTGAGGTTATGTCGGGCATGACACAAACTACCAGTGATTCAATTTTGGGGGTGATCCGGCAGGAATCCTGGATTCTGGATCACTTTGAAATTTTCGTTACCATTGCGTTAAAGGGGACATAAGGGAACCGCTGGCAAAGTGAATATGGAGACGCCACCTGGCGAATAACATTGCCTTGGCGGAGGTACATGCGGGCTATGACTGCTTTCTAGTTTTTAATTTTGTCATCAAATGAAAAATTTGGGGCTGAAACCTCCCCCGTTTTGGGAAACTTAAGGGGAAATTGAAATTGTGAGCACCCATAATCTTTTTTGTCTGAAATTTACAACTGTCTATCGGAATTTTGTGGGGAAACTTGCAATGTCTGTGGAAAAACTGCAACATCTGCCCCGCCCACTTCTTTTAGTCCACGACTCTGCTGCTGCTGCTGATGATGATGACGATGATGACGTGGTGCCATTGCCGCCTCAGTAACTGTATCATTAATAATTTACTACAGTTTTCTAAACGTTGATTTCAAACTAACGGTAACTGTAGCGAAAACTGAAGCAGCTTCGGCGAACAAGGCATGTCGTACGCATAGGCCTACATACATCATCAGCTTGCCGTGCCCGATGCACGAGCGTAGGCGACTTCATGAACTGAACTAAGCACCGGTAACCTTTTCTGTTCTCCGCCTGTCGTACCATTTCGACCAGGTCTCTCTCGCCCCACTGAACGATATCATCGATCCACTGTTTCTTCTGACCACCTTGCCGACGTTTTCCGGACATGATGCCCAACATAATATCTTTCTATAAACCCTGGTGCCTTGTTGTATGACCGAAGTATTTCAGTTTGCGTGATTTCACTTGTCCCAACAGGCCCCTGTCTTGGCCCACCCTTCGTAAAATCTCCTCGTTCGTCACATGTTCAACGTACGAGATGCGCATAGCACGCCTGTACATAGGAGCCTATACATAAGAGCAGCGGAAAATGTCGGGAAAAGCCAATATACCATGGCGGCACAATTCGGGTAAAAGTAAGTATTCATTTGCCACGGTATTATTTTGTCCCGGATTTGAATAATATCCGAAATCAACTGCACGTAATTTAGTTATTAATTCGTAATAATTTTCAAAGTATTTTCTGCTACATCAAACCTTTTGAACACTAACATAATAGAAATTGCTGCTACCATAAACGTTTTTGTAGTTAGAATTTCACCAAAATGGTTGGCCGCCGCGACTGTGCCCCTGCCCTGCATACGATGCTCTTCCAGAATAAATCCCTTAGTCAACTGGGAGTAGGACATATGACCATCCGCTCTTTTACGAAAAATGTTTAAAATTGCACTGCAATTGCTGCCGAACCGACGATGCGTCTGCAGCGATGTCTGGTGCCAAATTAATGACTTCGGCCCTTGTTTTAATTTACAGGTCCACGCAGCCATGAACAAAGTCTGCGCCGGCGCTATGGTCGACACGGCTTAACGCAGTGGGCTATGCGATAAAATGTTCGATAACTGTCGTGTTAGCAGAAATCAGCATAACACGCTGAGCAAAATTACTGTAACTATCTGCAGTGCTGTAATTAGTGATATTGTTTACTCACCTTCTCTGTAGGCCTAGGCCTATCCTCTGTAGCATAACCCATCTACGGTAAATGAAATTATAGCCTACTAGTGTAGTTTAGTTTGGCGACTGTTTATCTTATTCTGACTGTTTGAGCACACGACGACGCTCATTTATTGCGGAGTCACGTGAAAATGGGCTGATCGGTCTCGTGAAACTACTGTGGCTTGCTATACAGCATATCTTGGCCGTGGCTAAATCGTATAGCGCCTACTGGTACTAGTTTAATTGACGTGCAGAGGTTACATTGTGTAGGGCCCACACTGCTGCGACAAAAAGCGAGCAACGCGCTTAGCAGTGCTGAGCAAGTCTTCTAGCAGGCCTACAAGATTACTGATTTTAAAACTTCGATCTCTTCAGCCTGCAGGAAGCAAAAATTCTACGATCCGTAGATGCAGCGTATTATAAACGCGATGCGCCACTGTGTGCAGTGTCCGGTTTTGAATTAAGCCGCTGAATAACGCACTTAACATTTCACCAGTGTTTCTTATGAATGTCTGACCGCAAAGGCTGTTGCTTACGCTATTATTTATTATCACTGACGATGCGTGTGTACCGATAAATCAGTTCCGTTTTGCATAGTCCGCAGAGACTTGGCTAACAGAAGACAACAAGTATATTACAGCTTACCCGCTGCAATTGATCGCATTAATGTCACAATGGCAGCCAGCTGGATTTTCCCTTGCGGTCAGCGTCGCCGGAATAACTCTGAATAACGATCGCGGCACCAACTAGGCCTACTTCGTAGGTCTACGTGGTTATGATATTGCATTTAAACACTTTCTATAGGCAAATGCACTGCTGCTGCAGCGTCCGCTTTGATCAGCGTTTGATGAGTTCAGAAGCAAATTAGTTCACTTGAGTCAGTCAGTCAGCGTACATTGTATGACAGTGTGCAATAATTGCTGCAAGCGTTGAACTTAGAAAAAGCTAGGGGCCCAAACTCTGCTACGACGATTCGTCGCAGACTTGTTGAAAGCAAGTCGTATATAGTCTACAACAAGTTGAGCAACATCTTGACGTGTCCCGACTCCAGATGTTATTTTGTTGCAAGCAGATTTTTGTGGACTAATAGCTGTATAGTTCGTTGTACATTTTGTACAAATCTACCACATATTGAAACATGGTAAATGCAGTTCGGCTTATTGCAGCAAAAAAGACGCGAAAAGTAGTGAAGCTTACCATAATTCTGCTGGCGCCCGTGTAGAGTTAGGCAAACACTTGGTCAACTCTGTGCTACATAAGCTTAGCTTAGGCCTATAATATATAGGCTATGTGATATGTCAACCGGCCGTAGTCTATGCGAAGTTTGTTTTTATATTGGAACCCCAACTAGCAGTAAGCAGAGTGAGTGAGAGAGTGGTCGATCAAGGTTCAGTCTGATGTTTTTGCCACAGAAGCCTGCAACGCTTGTGTTTGAAAAGCGGGCCATCTATGCTACAGGCTAACGTCGCGCTGTTTAGGCTATTATTTATTTGGCACGCATATTGAAGTGTCAACTTTTGCAACAGTTTAAAGCCGGTGCTACACTTTTGTCAATTTTAACAATAATAATAATTTGACTGTCAGCCCACGTGTTAGCAGTTTGCCGTTAGAAATATCACTATTTCAAAGTACCGGTCATATTGCAGCGCCAAAATTTTCCGCTTTTTTATAGCTGACTGTAGGCCTATTGACTTAAATGCTAAGCATTTTTTACAATAAATTTCAGTATTTAATGTAATGCAATGTAACGCGTGAAAAGGATTATGAAGAAGATATTGGCGTTTAAAAGGAAATGCTACAAAGAAATGCACACATTCTAAAAAAATGCAATTAAAGGTTTCGAGAGCCTAGGCTGATCAACAGCTGCACTGTAAGTAAAACACTGTCATCGTTTACATTATCAGTGAAAGCCGCCACTGCATGCATTTTGTAATAATTTCCCACTGCGTTTTTGAAGATTAATCCCAGCAGAGTAGGGATACACCTTGTGACGTCATGCCAAGGCGCCGCTGAACGCTACGTCTGCAAGAGTCTGCATGCAATGCTCTCTGCTAACTTGAAGAAATTCGAACGAATGCTCGTAATCGTTTTGCTACAAAGTAGAGTATCGGAATGACTCGTATCAAAATTATGAGAAAATAAACATACCTTTGCAAAGCGTATAGCGGCTGTCGTAAAACTTTACCACACCATAATAGCCTAGGTCCTAGTTACATGAAAAATTCAGCACTCCATAAACTCCTAAATGATCCTAACCCTATACTGATATTTCAAATTTCGGGGTGGTGAACTTGTGCTGTCTGACTGTCTGTCAAAAGTAAATGCCGAAGTACAGTGAGAAGTTGACGACTGAGATTGTCTCACGAACAGACACCGAACAGTACCAACAGCAGCGCCAGAATTCGCGCCGTGGCTTTTAAACTCTACTATCTTTCTGACGTCGGATTGTATAAAAATTGCGTATAGCTCTTTATGGAAAACCCATCGCAGAGTTCAGAGCGTCACCTGCCATGTGGGATCGCATAGTGTTACCAGCCAACCGACACAGACGAATGCCTGGGTTGACTGAAAATGCCGGACATGAATTTGACAGACATGAAATTGACGAACCATGTGTCCAGGCATTAAATTTAGGACATGAAATTGGAGGACATTACATTAACATGCAGCGTGCAATTCTTTTTAAAACAACGGCGAAACACAAGTCACAACAGCAAAGTAAGTTGCGTAAATATATGCTTATGTATAATATGATGAAATGCATATAATTTTACGAAAACATTAACCTAAAAATAGTTGCAGGTGAGCAGTGATAAACCGAAGTCTATACTAAATATAAATTTATATATTCAGCCACTTGAAACATGTCTTGCATTTTCACGTCCGTTAATTTTATATCCGTCACTTTCATGTCAGGCTACTTCATGTCCTGTCAGTTTGTCTACATTTGTTCTCTATTTTCATGTCCGTCATTTTCAGCGCCTCCGAACGCGCCTCGCCTTAATCCCAGCCAGACAGCCCGGTACTCGATTTAGGCCTACCTACGCCGGAGGGATGGAAGGCTGAGTTGACCTTCGTGTTGGTTGTATGTCCAGATGGTTAACCCGTCCGCAGACAGTCACCCATCCAAGTAGTAAACACTTGTTAGCGAGCCTTTCGGAAGTCGAACCAGCGACTTCTCAATCAGAAGTTTGTTACCTTACCGTTACGTCACTAAGCCCCCTAGAAGCCTATAACGCACCAAGAAACCGGAGCAGCTTAGTAGAAAAGCTGATGGAGCTTGCTCGCTTGCTCAAAAAAATCAAAATCCGCATTAGAATAGCAGCGATCTGCTTTCAATCATTCATTAAAGTAACATGCACTTGATAGATTGCAACTCGTATGACTTGGAGACGAATAGCATGTCATTATCATCGCGCACGTGATAAACTCGACCTAAACAAAGTTCAACAACGCCTTCTGCGTGCAGTTCATCTAGATGCATATTTGTTGTCTACCGGCAAATTAAAACGGCAAATTATTGCACGAAGGTCTTCTATACCTAAACGAGCAACAGAACACACCAACAAATACCCAAAATAAACGATAAATAAAAGTGATCTCGAACAGTCATAACGAGGATCGAAACATCTAAGTTAAGCACCCTGTCCATAGAGCGTAAGCTGGAATAGGCCTATTAGGTCATATGTAGGCGTGTTATATGCTTATACAGCCACAAAGGTTGATCAAGGGCTTTTCAGGCAGGCATTATTGTTTCCACATAACGAGTTTATCACTTGGCCTCGAAGCCTGCAGAAATCCAAATCAAACAGCATTACCGAAAAGACGAGACAAAGTTTATGTTTCTGGAATAGTCGCTTACGTTTGCGTAAGTGGTGAAAACACTCAACTGCCAAAAAATGGCACATAATTTTTATATGCCAATAACTTCATCAAATATTAACCGATTTCCAAAACTTTTTTACTGGTGGAATCAGCAGAAAATTTGTAGTAAAAGTAATACTAAAGATCCCACCACACTTCATAGGTGTCGTTACACTACCTTGTGAAATGTCAGACATCGCACTCACGCCGGCGACGACAATGAAGGGACAATGAAGGGAAAAGAAAGGGAGATGGAATGGGAAAGGAAAAGAAAAAAAGGGAAAGAGTAATGGAAAGGGGAAAAAAGGGAAAGGGAAAAGGTATAAGGGAAGAAAAAGAGGAAAAGGAAAAGAAAGGGAAAGGGGAAGGGGAAGGAAAGGGGGAAGGGAAGGTAAAGAAAAGGGGAAGCGGAAGGTAAAGGGATGGGGAAGCGGAAGGGGAAAAGGAAGGGAAATGAAAAGGGAAACAAAAAAGAAGAAAAGGAAAGGGCAAGAGAAAGCGAAAAAAGAAGGAAAAGGGGATGGAAAAAGAAAGGGAAAGGGGAAGGAAAAGGGAAGGTGAAAGGAAGATAGCTTAAGAAATGTTGGACACACGAACGCAGGCACGGACGCACGGACACTCAGGTGACTTTATACTCTGTCCAATGCTAACATTGGACAGACAATAACAATGCAGGGTATATAAAGTTGCAACGCATACTATTTTTACAATGCTCCGCATAATAAAAACCATGATAAAATTTGTAGGTAAACTAAAAACCCTTCTTGCAGTTGGACAAAAACACGCAGAGTAAGATTATCGTTTTAACAGTATTATCAAACACAACAAAACTGTCTGTTGGTTAGTATTAATGCATACGCAACACAAAGTAAAAATGCATTTTATGAGAGAAGCTGCATTTTTCCAGTTTTTTTCTTTTTCACTGTGCGTTAATTAAAAGTTCCTAAAACGTCTTCATCACGACGAAGTTTCACCTGTTTTCTGGATCACACGACTTATACAGTATTGAGCCTAGGTCTACATCACCATAATGTCATATCTTCACTGCCTAACAAGTTGTGGCTGCTACTGCAACGTTTAGCATCTCATCGTCGTCGTCGTTGTCATCATCATCACTTGCATAGAACATTTTAATTCAGTCGATCACTTTGACGCAATTCGTCTACACCCCCTGCGCCTGCTGCCAGCAGTCGCAGAAAGCAGCAGAAGATTGTCCACAACACTATGAGCAATCAAGTTCTATAGCTACAAGGGTTGAACTGCTTTTGTCTGTTTTGCAAACGACGTGCAAATTTCACAGAAATGTTACACCCAGACCCCTAACAGGGCTGGTCCAGCGCGAGCCATTGATCACCGGGTACCCTGTAATGTACACGTTGTCAATAGCAACGACTCTCAACTGTCCAGTGCTGGGCAATAGCCTAAGAATACACACAGCTAGACATCAGCAGGTTGGAGACAGCGAGGATCATGGGTAATACCTGTATTGGTTTGGCTACTTGGATTAACACTCGACCGCGCACACGAAACTTCAAGGGAGGCCGCTGATATAGGATTACTAAACAATAATAGCACCTACAATAAATAACGTATAACATTATGATCGACTGGGATTAAGGAACGCCTAATATCAAACTTGCCATATTTATCACATTTACACAGTGTATATAGATCAGCCACACAAGTTTTGAATTTTTTTTGGCGTGCCGATAAATAAAAAAGTAAAATTCTTATCCAACACACGCAAGAAGTAGGCTACGTAACAAACGCAATAAACGCAAGGAAAGTACGCAACAAACGCAGCTGATGCAGCTGTCGCAACGGCCAAAACGCAAGGTCGTTACGTCAGCTACGTCACTTGCGTTACGTCCGTTGTGCTGCGTACGTTTCGTTGGACAAAAACTCCGCTAAAGACAACACTCGTGGTGCAGTGCAGTCGTTTTGCTCTGAATGTCAGGTAGATAGTCTAGCTATGAAAAAACTAACAGTAATGCATGTAATAGCTACAGCTAGAAATTATCTAATTCCTCGCTATATAAGGCCTCACCTGTCACCACATAGCCCAATCATTTGACACTCTCTCTCACTGTGACAGCTTTCAGAACTCGTCTACGAACTCAATCGGTTTACGCAGCCATATAAACAGCGACACACCAGCACATATGAAGCTACGTTACAGTGCCAAGAAAATTTGTCTAAATCTTTCGCCAAAAGGAAAAAAAACTTTATACGTCTGTCTATCCGTCAGTCTGTTTGTCTTTCTCTTTGAGACGGCGCACAGATGTGTTTCCCGTGAGCTTCTAGCTATTACTATTCGTTACCTCCGCCGAAAAGACGAGACAAAGGTTATGTTTCTGGAATAGTCGCTTTTTGCACTCCTGGGTTATTGTAAAAAATGGATTTTGACGAAATTTTGTGGACGAATTGGGTATAACCAAGGATAAGATGATTAGACTTTGGTAGCGATCTGTATTTTTGTGCATTCCGGATCGTTATCCAGAGTTTTTTATCACCTGAAAATAGCAGCTGTACAAAGTCTTTTGCATTCGCCAGGTGCAGCACCATTCTCCTTGGAGGTTTTGAGATCTCTCAGCGTCATTACTGTGCGGGTCCTATTAGGCCGCATTACGCATCTCGTTTACACGTCTGTCCACCGTCCGTCCGTCCGTCCGTCTGTCCGCCTATCTCAAAGGGGATCTAACTCAAAAACGATAACTCGTAGAAAAGCCAAAATTAACGTCGTCTTTCCCCAGGGCAAAAGTAACCGGTGCGCCAATTCTCGATTTTAAAGGTTAAAAGTAAAAAAAATTACAGTTAAAGTTAGGGTCGCGCCGTGTAGGCAAGGACAGTCGCATATAACGTCGCCAGTCGGTCAACGTATTTTTCTACTTATTATTGCTGCTAAGAGAAAGAGCCGAATGAATCGGTAACACTTGTGGTTAATGGTTAAATGGTATAGCTTTTTACAAAAAAAACGCGTCACGTGCCATATGAGATCACACACCCTGCCACCCGATACAGGTGAACGCGCCCCGTCATATCCCTAGCCAGACAGTCTGGTGCTTGATTTACCTACGCCGGACAAATGGAAAGCCGAGTTGACCTTGGTCTTGGCTGTATTATATACGGAGATGGTTTACCTGTCTGCAGACAGTCACCCATCCAAGTGCTAACCACTTGACAGCGACCCGACCGGAAGTCGAACCAAGTGCATGGCGATCGCAGGTACAACGTTCTAGCCGTTACGCTACCACGCCAATAGTTTGATGACGTCGTCTGGTCTCGTCTCATTTGGGCGGTGGTTTGTCGGGCGGCGCTGCGCCGGCGTCGAAGTTGAGCGTGACCAGCGCGTGGTCTCCGTGCTCGTCGTCCTCCGGCAGATCAGCTTCGTCCAGTTCGTCGTAGTAGTCCTCGTCTTCGTCGTCGATCATCTCCTCGACCTCGAGTGGCTCACCCGGCGAGAACTGGTTCGCGATTTCCTCGAACGTCTTGTTCTTCGTCTCCGGCACGAAGACGTACGTGAAGACGAGGAAGCCGATCAGCAGGACGATGAAGATCGTGAACACGTATTCGCCGGTCGCCCTCTGAACCACATACATCGTACGCACAGACTACACATCACGCCATTCACCTTTAACGTTAACCAGGAAGCTAACAAACAGGACGACGAATAGGCTATCGTGAACACGTACTGCGGACTACGTCTAAGCTCAGCGGCGTCCTGGCAGAGCTGAGTAATGTCAGTAAAACGTATAATTAAAACAGAAAGCAATTTACATACAAACAAAAAATTAACATAAAATGGAATAAAATTGTTAAAAATAATTAAAAGTAATCTATATAAATTAGCACCAATTACAACCAATAATAATAACAATGATATAGGCCTAAAATAAGATAAACTTTTATAGGTCTACACTAGAGTCTACTGATAATAAATATTTGCCATGCTCAAAAACGAACCTCGAAAAAATATAACACCGTTGATTCGTATTGAGTATTGAAATAACATTTTATATGGCGAAAATTTGTGACTATCGGAATTAGTATTTAATTAATAAGTTAAGTTTAACTACTGGTTCCAACACTGATGATGAAATGATACTTACGGCGATAGATTGGAAGCAAAGAGTGATGATGAACGTTCCAACCCAGTTGACAACGCTAGCGACGGCCATCGCCTTCGGTCGAGGTCCTTGACGGAACAACTCGGCGCCGATCATCATTGGTATTGGCCCTGCATCACACCACACCCTACCATTGGCGACCGCACCTTTCCAGCGACTGCTGCATCGGTCTGGAACAGTTTGCCGGAGTCACTCCGGTCATCGCCGTCGTTGCAAGTTTTCCGCTGCAGACTGAAAACCGAACTTTTTGCCCGGTCTTACAGACATGACTAAGAACGTCTTATTGCGCTGACTACTATTACGTGACTACACTGTTTAAGCTTATTGTTACGTGTCCTTGGAGTGTTAGGACTTAACGCCACGCTAAAGTTTATTCGTCCTTCATCATCATCATCAATGTATGCTTCTGCACTACCTGGGAGAGCACAACCAGCAAAATATCACTTTTTTAACCGATACAATATGATTGCTTAATTAACATAATGCGTAAAAACATATTTTGTTTACATTTCTGACACTTCGGCTGACATTTCATCTAGTTGTCCATTTTTTAACTGCCTGCAGTAAAATTGCTTGAAGTATTGGCCTACTATGCTAACACAGGCAAGGAGACGCTTTCTCCATTCATTGACAGCAGTATCAATAATGTTCTGCACCAGACTAATATAGGCTGTACCAGTCGCTTCTCGACTTCACAAACATTCCTAAATTTTATCTGGTAGACACACTGTTGCACGGCAGTCAAACCTTGTAATAGACCGGCTGTCGGGTCCACAGATTAGGATAGATGGAATTTATTGAAGTTTTTTTTCATTCATTTTAGCATGTATTATGCTTGGTCTGATTTTCCCAAGTAGTGCAAAAGCAGACGTTGGGTGAGAAAGAAACTAAAACACTTATTTAATAGCCAGTAGTGTCAGACATTTTTCTGCCAAAAATTATTAAAATCTGTTAATCTTTCTTTAAGTTACAATTGATAATATCAGGAATGTTTTTTAGGTTTTTTAACACACATTTCGCTTGATCTGATTTCCCTAGGTAGTGCAGAAGCATACATTGGGTGAAGTGGAAAACTAAACGGGCATTTGATGGCAAGTTGTGTAGGAGATATTCTACCAAAAACAAAACAAAATCTAATAATTGGTTTTTAAGTTACAGTCAAAAACGTCGTGGATGTTTTTGAGACACAGTGTAGTAGTAGTAGTAGTTTTTGA
>Ga0209454_1003461_pt1 | contig 11305 bp, 4 predicted proteins | sample WorMetHERISLAND1_2_FD_187400 | JGI IMG/M metagenome (GOLD analysis project Ga0209454, IMG submission 187400) | Marine gutless worms symbiont microbial communities from Max Planck institute for Marine Microbiology, Germany - Olavius geniculatus... | ecosystem: Host-associated > Annelida >...
CATTTCAAGAGTGAATTGCAACGAAACGCCTGAAGATAGACCAAGACAACCTGCATATGAAATTTTCCGCATTAAACGCAGATTTTAGCAGTTTAAGTGCCGGCCCTTTAGGTTCAAGGAGGCCTGCGCACGCGAGCGTAAAAGAGGGGTACTAATATTGCCTCGTCTAGCATGTTAACAGTTGCAGATAGGCACAGACATCCTGCTTATGATAACAAGCACTAGTGACGAGCTTCTTAGAAGTGTCAACATCGATGACCTTGAATGACCTTGAATCCCCCAAATAGGGGGGTTTTTAGTATTTTTTGGCGATTTCGGGTTGCGACACACGTTTTAAGAGTAAATTGCGCCGAAATGGCTGGAGATAGACCTGGACAACCTGCGTATAAAATTTTTAGCATAGAACGCCGGTACGTTTTCAACAATCTTAGTTTCGTTGTCTTAAATTCAAGGAGTCTTCCGCACGGAGATCTCAAATTTGAGTACTTTTTCAAGACGTATTATTATTTTATTGCTGTACACTGATTGCCAAAGTGGCAGGACCGCTGCTATCGCTCGTAACGTGAGCTTTGCTCAAATTACTTGTTCCTTATACTCCAATTTCGCATTTTTTAGACGCAACGGGGGTGACCTAGGCTGGTTACATTCATAGAGATTATGCGATTTGTCACCAGTATCGACCAATGATTGATGAATCCATCGCAGAATAAACATTGTAGTGTACAATGTTTCTTTAATGAATAAGTCACAGACCACAATTGTACAATATAGATGGAAGTAAAAGAACACGAATGTATGCTCCTGCTGCTGGAAAAAAACTGAAAAAAAAACTACATTGCAGACGGCAGGTTCTGAGTAAAATGAAGGCAGCGACGACACAATGACGTCAAGGTTGGTTAAAAAATTTCAAGTTACAGTAGCTGACTAAACACTAAACAGTTTTCCAAAGTACTACTGATCGACTGAGTGTTTCTTGTGAGCGTAGGAGTACTTCAGGACTTAGCTGTATATAGCATAGTCTAGTAGGTGTAAGTTCGTGTGTGGCTGTCGGTGCAAAACAGTACTCGGGAGAATATTGAGAGTAGCGCGGCGTTACAGCCGTGTGTCCATTTCGTCATGTTTAATTCAGTAGATTGGCATGTTACTGATGAGCTCTGCGCTGCACAGCTCTATGCGTTGTCGTGCGACTACCTACGTACGTGTTACTCTCACGCCATATGCTCTGTAGCCGCTGCAGCCAGTACATTATGTCAATACTTGATATAACACGATATTAGGTCTAGCGTGCTGTCGTTTTGAGTGTATTTTCTCGCAGCTTTCAGCACTCGATTCAACCGAGCAATTCATTCGCTATTACAGGCAGAAATCTTCTGCAGAAAAAAAACTTTTGTATAATATTAGTTTTACAGTTTTTATCTCCACCAAAGTAAACGTAGTCAACTGGCGTATGTTAATTAATCACTTCTGTGTGTCTGTCTGTTTGTGCATATCAGTGTTTGAATTGTGAAAAATTAGCTGGGGGTTGAATTTTTCGACGGTCGCAGCCCGACCAAAATTGTGATTTAATTTGTATGTATTTAGTATATAGCTGATTCCCAGTGCATAATTTGACAGTGTTTTAAAGGGGTTGAGAAAACAGTTGGGGGGTTCAACCCCCCCCCCCACTTTCCCCGCAATTCAAACACTGGTGCATATCATAGTGACTTACAATCATATACCTCTTAAAATAAGGACTGATGGCGGCCGTTCTCGGGTCAGCGAACTTGGGTCCATCTGTATTTTTAGTTTTTTAGTATAACTTTGTCAAACGTGGTTGGTTTGCTACAAAATTTTGAGAGGTTTATGCTTACAATGCAGCGTTGCCGGCGTGACGTCACAATAGCAGTGGCGTGATTGCATCACCAGTAGACTGTGTATTGTCTGTGACGTCACCAGCAACGACGCGTGCTGCCAGAGCGCTTTGGTCGTAGCTGCTGCATGAAAGAAAGAATTTTAGTTACTTTTTTCAACTAATAAGTTCACAAAATTAGTTTAAATTACTATTTTGGCAAAATTTATTTGGCGGAGATATGCACTCTCATAAGCGCATTTTAGTTTCTTAATTGGGCTTATGTCATAACTTCTTTGATAAAAAAAACGCAAAGAACACTATAATTATAATTACTGTCGCAAACATTTGGTAAATTTTGTTGAAATGTGCAGTAATTATTACAAAGGCACGTTATTTCCGTATTGAAAAATAGCCGCTATTTTGCTAAATTAGTTCAGACCAATTTTAGTGGTAAATTGCAGTTTTTAGTTTTTACTTAGCCTAAATATTTGTAGGTTTCATTAACGCGGTTAGTGCAATGTTATCTATCTCGCATTTCTGTAGGCTCCATGTAGGCTAAGCCAAGTGATTATTCACGAGGAGAAACTCATAATCGGTGATAGAATTGTTCAAAAAAGCTAGGGGGTCGCTGTGGGTGTGGACTAAACAAAGCCAACTTGAGTGGGGTTAGAGAAAAAGAGTAGAATAGGCCTATTCTCCAAAATTTCTCTGCTTAGGCCTAGTCGTTTCTGTGCAAATCACAAACATGGCAATGAAAGTACTGGCCACTTGTATTTTCAGGTTAAACAGATGTATTTCTAAACATCGTACTTATGTTGAGATTAAACACATTCAAAACAACAAAAATCGTGCTTTTTCGTAAAATACGCAGAAGCCTTATTTTTGTGGAGGCCTTTAAGCAACTATCCAGCTAGCCTTATCTGTTCTTCAATCCGCCCTGCAGAGTCCGTGGGCTTATCAGTGTCCTGCACTTATCAGTTACAACATATGTCGTTGAGAACATAAACGATTAATCTGGCCGACGTCGACAATGTCATGAACGAGTTTTATTGCAGATAGCACGCAATGCGGCTGCTGCTGTTGCTGAGTGCACACATCACGTAACTGTCTGCTATTGACTGCACCGTGTAGTACATAGTATCTCTGCGTGGTCGCGGTGATTCGCTGTGGGTGGGTGGCGTTTCCATGCAGCGACCAGGTACGAAAAGTGCACATCGACGAGTAAAACAAAACCCGACACGACGTAATCGAACGAGCTGACGGCCAATGTTCGTCTGACGACGATGACGACGACGCTATAGTCCATAGCGTGCTGGGACTGACGGCGGGCCGCTGGATAGTCAAATGATGTGACTGCATGCATTGGACCTCGCTCGCTGTTCGAGTCGATACACTGATCGAGATAAGTGCTCGGCGAGGGCGGCGGGCTAGTGTCGTGGACAACTACACAGAGTAGCATCGATCTCGCGCCGTCCGTCGCCATTATCATTCCGCCGGAATTTCCACGGCCAGCCAACGACCGAACGAACCAACGAGCCAGCAGCCGGTGCCGCCCCGATACGTTCCTCGGAGAGACGGTGACTGCGACCGACCGACGGCCGGCTGGCTGGCAGCCGATCGGCCTTCCAGGCCGCCGGTTGATTTGCGGGCCGGCGTCCGCGCGCGCGCGCGCGTCGCCCGTTTATTGATTGATGCCGCCGTCGAATGCCGTCGAAGCCGACCGGTCGGACGGACGGTAATAGAAGTGGCGCGTGGCGGCAGAGGCAACTGAACGGCATTGCACACACACACACGCCGACCAACGGTCGATCAACCGACACTGCACAGTCTCACACATGAGACTGCATTCTGCTGTTGGCATTTTCTGTGCAAATAATATCAGCTTACGTTTACTTGTTCTCAGCTTTCTTTGCGTTTTACGCAGGCTCGTTCGGCATGCGTGGTTTACTTGTTACAAGCTGCATTGGCGCTTACAGTGTCGCGCAAAAGCGATTGTCTCGTTTTCAGTCTCACGAAGCAAGCTGTTCTCGTTGTCGCTGACTTTATTGTACAAAACTCTCATCTTCAACGAATATGGAGAAAGCGCTGTAGAGACATTGTTTCGAAATGTCATTACTTCGCACAACAATTTTGCCAACGTACCACTTTACAAATGTAGGCTAAATGCTGCCTTCATGCATTTTATATTAAACTTTCAGCTTTTTTCTGATCTCAGCTGTTTATAACATTTAGTAGACAGTAAAAGTCACAAGTTTATAATTATTACGGTACCGGTAATTTCTAACTAGTCGGCGACCGAGGACTGTTGTCGATTAAACCTACGTGGGTGACTGCTTATTTTTCTCCGCAAATTAACTTGTGTGCTATTGTCGACAGAAAAGTCAGGGGCTTATTTCCGTCTAACTCTCGGGCGGGTCATGTGAACCGACCGGGCACAGGTTGCATAGATAGCGCTTTTATTCCTCGTTGGAATTGTGAGCAAGTTGTGTTCGCTTAGGCCCAAACCCCACTTGCTTCGTTTTGTTGTGGATTTGCTGTGCACTATGCGGTACAACAAGCTATGTGACAAATCCACAAAAAAATCGTCAGCAGATCTACGACAAGTTGTATACGGCAAAAGTTCATATCAAATCAACAGTCTAAAACAAATGCACAACATCCGAACATGTTGTGGTGCTTGATGCACGTCCGCTACAAATCGAACTAGTGGAAGTTTGGCGTTGGTGATGGCTGATAGCAGCAGGCATCAACGGCGGCAGCGTTATTGCATGGATTAGAGCGACGGACGACGTCGCTTGCACGCGGCGTGGGTCAATGTTGGTCCTACGAGCGAGCAGCGGCAGCATCAGCTGCTTGTGACGACCGACAGTCGGGATGCGCCGACCGTCATCAACCACGACAACGCCAGCCTCCCCAGCAGCAGCAGAGCAAACTGCGACATTGTAGCGACTCCGGCCGTTCTCCGCAGCGGAAACAAGTGTGCTCGCAATGGTGGTCGATTGCTTGATGGCCGCTCGCTCTGCACTGCACCGACCGGTGTCACATTAAAATGTATCCCCCATGAAAACCCGACCGGAGAAAGATAATCACGGAATTTATATGTCTTCCCCTTATTACAGTATCGCCGGTTCCATAAAAAGTTTCCCCATTATAGGATCGGCTACCAGTAAAGTCTCCCCCGACCGACAATTTCCCGTTTAAAATTTGCCCCGCCCGGGCGGCCGCCGGACGGGGCGGATTTTAGCGGTAAATTGTCGACCGGGGTAAACTTTTCTGAAAGGGGATCTTATAATGGGGCGCCGGCTTGCAGTCGCACCAAACCGTATCGGCGCCCGCTTGGACGACGCTAGACCGTGCTATGGCTGGACCGTCGCTGCTGCTGCTGCTGCTGCTCGCTTTTATATGGCATATCTTCCTCGCCGCGACAACCCAATGTTTACTAATTTACGGTTTCTTATAAACGCAGACTGCAGCTAGAGAATTAGAGAATATCAGGTATGAATGAATTCTTTGTACGTGAAACTTTTATAGCCAGTATGCCGCGGATTATTCGTATGATAATCTTTAATTCACCGATCATGGTAGCTATTGTTTTTGATACGATGGACAAGTCATGCCGTGCTTAATTCAGAAGTGAGCACACGCCGGCAATCAAGAAAGAATTCGATTGGGAATTAAACAAAATTGGAATACCGGTATTCTAAATTATATTGAGTCGATAGGGTCTGAGTTTAACTATGCAGTTGTTGGGGAACTGAAGATGGGCGATTGTGGCCGCGGAGTCGTGAGTTTAAAAAAAATAATCGGACACGAAGTTGCAGTTTGCCGACAAGCAAATTTCCGACTCATAATTTTAATTTTGCCCCTACTTTTTCTTAAAATAAGGATTTTTTTCGGCCCCAAATTTTGTGTTGTTGTGCGCAAATTTTTTTACCATTTTTTAAATTTTCCTGACAGCCGAAAATTCTGGGGAGGCAGTTGCTTCCCCAATGCTGCTTTCGCTGGCTACGCCGCCACGGCGATTTTCAATGCAACATACATTAATTGAGTAATGGAGGTAAACTGCTAGTTTTTTAAAAATATTAATTGGCAACGTTTCTTGCAACTGATATACCTTGATGCGCAAAAAGACGATTAGCTATTTTTCAGGATTCAAAATTAGAACGCGAACGTGCAAATTACGTCATCGATTATGATAGCGTGCATTGTGTAACACTGATCGCTCGGTCGCAGAAGACGAAAAGAGCTTGCATATTTCATTGGAATAGTTTTGACGAAACAAGATGACACCATGGAGATGTCGCAGGCTGAATGGCCTTTTTCATCTGTGCACTCTGGTCACTAACTCTGCCGTCTGATAAGGTCGCTTGCATAATCCGTCAGTTAGCGGCCGTCACATTTGAAAGCCGCGTCATTTAGGCTACTCCACCGTTACCCATTCGCCTATAGTTTACTGTGGGAATAAGTTTACATTTCCTGTGCGATATTGACATAGGCCTGATTACATTTTTCTTGGGTGTAGATTATCTGCATGCCAGACATACACTAGTCTGAATGTCTTATATTGTTTGTGCTGCACGTTTAAAATACTAAAATATTATTTAATCTTATTGAATTTATACAGCTGTACGTCGCTTTTTCTGCGAAGGGAAAATGTATTTTGTGAAATGATTGTTAAAACATGATCATGTTTGCCACTAGAGTTATCGTGCGAATTGCGTGGGTGTCTTTTTCTGACTCGAGGTGTACTGACGTGACTAGCGCGCACAGATCGTTGCGCAGAGCGGCTGTCGTATGGGAGCGGATGTGACATCTTGTCGTGGCTAATATCCGCGGCAGTATCATTATCGTTGTCTTGCCGTCGTTAAACCGCTAATAAGTGCTGGACTCAACGACTCAACGTTGCAATCTGTAGTTTCACGATCGCTGCTGGCTGTACTGGCACTGGCACTGGCACTGGCACTGGCGTCGCGTGCTGTTGTCGCTGTTATTAGCTTCATGCTGCGTCGGTTTGCTACACGTTCTTAATGCATCTGACTATGCGCTAATGCAACTCGGCAATACACGCGAGAATTATATAGGCCTACTTTTTACCTACTTGTAATATCACAATCAAATTCAGCAAAGAAAAAACCACGAAAGACCACTTCTATTGCAATAGAAGCAACTATAGTCCAGATTATGAACGAGCATAAAATGGCCCTCGACGAACTATAATATAATAACAAAGAGTGGTCCCAAAGGTTCACACACAAAAGAAACACGTTGGCGAGAATTTGACGCTTTGAACACCGAATGCGACGCTAATTGTAGTAAAACAGCAGTTACGTTTGAGACTGACATTTGACATGGTTAGTGTAAAAAACATATACTGTGTTTTTGAATATAATATTGCAGAAGTTAAATAATTTCGTTTATTTTTTATATTATTATGTACACTTTTCCCATAGTAATTCAGTTCGCAGTTTCAGCATCGGCTAAAGTCAAAACGAAACAGACGCACTGGTCACTCGGCAATAATGTTTGATGTAATTAATGCTTACAGCACTGAATTATCAGGTTGAAATCTGTCTTAGTTTGTCAAAACTTTAGGGTACGACGTTACAAACGAACAAATGTGTAACACTTGTGAATAGTACAGTAAAATTTAACATTATGTGCGATGCGTTTAGATATTTTGATTTTAACCCTGTGTTCAAGTTTTGTCGTGTGGAATTGCGCACTGTAGCATATTGGTTATTACGAAGTTAGTATATTTTTACAATAATATTTATTAGAGCTTTTTCGTGTCGATTTTTATGGAGAAACGGGAGAAACAGTAGTTCTTTACTGCTTATCACCCAGTGGCGTCATTTCAGTAAATCCTTGGGGTCTCAGTCTATGTAACGTATTGTTTTGCTGCAGTATCACTGTTTTAAAGGTACGATTTACTTGGGGAAAATTGACATTTTAAATTCTTGGGAGTCCGTAGACCCCTCCAGCCGCCTTAAATGACGCTCCCTGTTATCACCTTCAAGTTTGGCGATTATCACCCAGCCGTTTATAGACCCATACGTGTCATAACGTATATGCGCCATGTGCTTCCGCTGGCGTTTACTGAGATGTCGCGGTCACATACCGTCCGCACCGACAGAAACGCAGATGGATATTAAAATGGACTAAAAAGATGAACGCAAAGTCTTTTCCGAGCCACAAAGGCAGAATAAATATTTGTTGCTTCCTGTGTGGTCTCAGCCGGACTTCAGCTGTATGTATGATATATTGCTCCCCGTGCTAGTTTTCCTCTCGGTTACGAACCTGGGTTTATATTAGTGACACCAACGGTACATCAGAACGCTTCTGTGGCACAGATCCATAAACAAGACGTATACTCCTAGTTGCCGGATTTGCTGCCACATCATTTGACAGAAAAGAATAATATTAAGTTATTAACACTGCAGAATTTTGCCGACGTTTGCAGTGCTTGGTACAGTCCCGGGGCTAGTGACGCTATTGTACATGCCATTTGTTGTATATGGTTGGTTGCAGGCTTGGAAAGATCATATGCTGCTGAGGTCGACGTTGACGGAGGTCGAAGTGGAGTGTCAGGCGGCACGGACGCAGGTGTCTGCATTGCAGCGCAAACTGCATGCTCTTCAGCTCGAAGTCGAGGTCCGTATTTGCTTGGCCCAAACTCCACTATACTTCGATTGCCTGTGGACTTATTTATTTCAATTTATCAATTAGCACATATTGCATATACATGCAGACATTTGACGAACAATATACACTGGTCGAATGGCCAACAACATAGGACTTGCTCAGTGATTTAAAAGCATATGATAAATTAAGAGATCGCAACCTAGTCTTAAACGCAGATAAATTCTTGTTTTGTACTAGAGCAGCAGACTAACGAATCCACAGTGTGATAACACGAACTGAAAAATCATGACATGAGCACGTACATTAATACGAGAATCAAGATAAAACGACTTTAGTGGGTGACCACGTGTACTGTTGCATTGAGCTAGTTTAAAAACTGATCAAAGGGAACATTAACCAACTGATGAACAATTTTATAACACATAGTAAGGTCAGCATGTAAACGTATTGTTTCAAGTCATTCAAGCATTTTTAGACGAGTTTCATATCACTTGTGAAGACCCAGTAGCCTTTTAGTAAAGGAACGTTGCACTGATTTCAACTTATTAAGTAACATTGGAAGGAGACCAAACCGGGCTATTGTGCTCTAAAATATGGCGTACATAAGTGACAAAAGCCTTGACCAGTAGCTCACGTCGTTTGGCAGTAAAACAGCGGTGTATCAAGCTGGCGCTTTAGTGCGCCTTGCGAGTAATCTTTGCAACGTGTTCACAAAAACTTAAGGGGATATCAGACGAACGACAAAGTCGACCGCCTTTTGTGGGCGTAGTTTAGTTGCCCGACAAAATCGGTGAACCATGCACACGGCCGATATTTTCGTCTGCTACTTCGTACGATATCAGCTAGCAAACAGCCGAATGCAGATCTCAAAATAATATTTGCATCACTTTTTTCTGCATCTAATAAAAGAAAATAAATAACAAACCCAAGAAATAACTGAAATAAATATTCATCTGCCGTGGTAAACAATTATCATGGCAACATAAGCAAAATTTGTTGTCCGATATACAAAAAGTCGGCCGACAAAAGCGTCGAAGATAGAACATGCTCTATTTTGGCCGACAAAATCTGGCGATTTTTGCATGACACACGACAGATTTTTGTCCGGCGATTTTGTCGGCAGATAAAATCGGCCGATTTTGTCCTTCGCCTGACATCTTCTTTAGTTGAGAATCGACCACTACTCCGAGGTCGGATTGCAGGATCTCTGTTATTTGCGACAGAAGTCATTGAACGACAAGTCGAACAATACAACATCACAACATGTCAGGATGTTGCGGATGTGTTGTATAGGCCTTCGATTTTTGGACTTGCTTGTCGTTGTCGGAAATTTGCTATAGACTTTCGATTTGTTATGCAGCTTGTTGTACAGCGTGCTGTAAAGCAAATCTTAGGTCTTTTCGCCGTTTTTGGCATTTTTTGCGAACTTCCTGTGAGTCTGCTGCTGCTGCGTATTCTGCCAATAACACTTCGATTCCTGTGTTAGAAATTTGCTGCTGAGTGCAGCAGTAAAAGAGTTTTTAAAGATCGGTCGTCATCTGATGCAGTTTTTAGCCGACCGTACTTAACGGTCGAGCTTATGGTACGGTTGTCGTCTGTCGTTCGTCGTCTGTCTGTTTGTCTGTGGGTCACGGATGTAGGTATTGTGGCTAAGGGTTCGGTCTTAGACGAGAACTTTTCGTCTTGTGTCGAGACTTTCTCCGTACTAAATTTGGGGGATTCAATGCAAAAAAACACTTTTAAATTAGGGGTTCAATAAAAGGATAAAATATGCATTTTCACGGAAAACTGGCCGTATCTTAGAAACGGTGAGAGATACAGCCTAGGTTGCTATTGATCACTAGAAAATCGAAAATCGCATACGCTCATTCATCAAATGAAAATCATCGACCTTAGATGATTTTCAAAGTCACAGTCGGCTATCCTAGCGACAGCCGTCTTTTTTGTATAAACTTACTGCAAGTTACCGGCCCACTTGAGTGGTCTAGTGGTTAGAGTAACGGATTTGTGACTTTCGGGTTGCGATTTGATTCTCACTTCGGGTCATTTATGTAAGTTGCTAATCTATACCGTGTGCTCAGATCAACTCATTCTTTTGCCTTCATTGGGATGGGAAATGAGTAGTAGCTTACGGGGTACAGGGTATCAAAAGCCTAGTGTGGCCGACTGGGGCAGTATATGTCTGCTTATTGCAGACCGCGAGTCCAATTGTTTGCTAGTAAAGGCAATAGATAGCCGCATAATGCTCACAGCGTCGTCATTAGCTCATGCCAATCAGCCGCCACTTCCGTTTTTGGTCACAAGTCTTTTGCATTATAACCGTCGCTACCTCGTATATCGGACTTCATCTTTACCTTTTCTCTCTGTGAATGTGTGATGATGAAACTGTAAGCTGAGTAAAAAGTTTATGTGGTCTTGGCACATGTGGGTCAGTGCGTGGGTGAAATGTGGCACTGACTTGGTGTCAGTTGATATGATGAATGTACGCCTACACACAGAAGCTCACACGTTCATTGATAATGATGCCGGCCAGGGAACGCTGCCGAGCGACTGCAATTAATAGTATGCGGGGCCACGGCGCTTCTGCATGTGCGTCGCCTGTCTACCGGAGACACGACATTGACGAACTGAAAGTCGATAGAAATTATGTATGTTGACGACTGATGTCGCTTGCTGACCAGTACTGCGCAGGTGTGACGCGCAGCGTTTGCAGCTAGTAATAGACGTACAGCGTAGAGATGACCGGGAATGGCTTTTTATGTTCCCATTCCCTCCCATTCCCATTCCCAAACAATCATTAATTTCAATCGTTGCAGCATAACATTTTTGGCT
>Ga0209454_1003470_pt1 | contig 11295 bp, 8 predicted proteins | sample WorMetHERISLAND1_2_FD_187400 | JGI IMG/M metagenome (GOLD analysis project Ga0209454, IMG submission 187400) | Marine gutless worms symbiont microbial communities from Max Planck institute for Marine Microbiology, Germany - Olavius geniculatus... | ecosystem: Host-associated > Annelida >...
TCGATCGGTTGAGGGGTTTCGGATCTGCGCGGGGTCGAATTTTGCCATTCTCCCTTTACTTAGCCGGTCGCCATTAACACAGGGCTGTGCTACCGCACTCCTGTGATACGTCTAATGGATTGGTGAATGTCGTGTGATAAGTCGATTGTTGATTCCGCTATCAGCCAGTGGTCCAAGTCTCGATTTTCTAGGTTCAAGGAAACCTGCGCACGAAGTCATCAAAAATCGCTACGGTGCTACCCCTGTAAAAGTCGTTATTTTACCGTTGTTGGCCAGTCTTTCGTAAAATCGGTTGCAGATAGGCATGGGCATGCCGCCTATCACAACACACACTACTAACAAGCTTTTCAGTCGTAACAACATCGATGACTATATGAAATACTCTGAACTTCCAAAATATGGGATTTTTTTATGTTTTTGCAATCTTCGGCTGCAGCGCACACTCCAAGAATGAACTGCGATAAAATGGCTGGAAACTGACAGTTTGCGAAGAGGAACTGCAATAGGCTTACACGCATCTCGTGAGCATTAGCTCAAATTTCTTGTATAATTCTGTCCACATACTGTCAACGGCCTAAATAATAATAATCATATCCGGCGGCAAGCAAGCAACTTTGTTAGCCACCACACTACATATGGAGTGCACCAGAGTCGTACGTGGAGTGTAGAGCGGGTGCAGCGGAGAACTAGGAAGACTACGCACGAAGTCGGTGTAGGCCTACGCCCCTTCCTCGCACAAGAAACAGTTGCCTGTCTATAATCAGTGCTGTGTTCGGATATTTCGTCCGCGCAAGCATTTTCTTAGTGAGCCTTGCCATATTAGGCTATATTGTTACATTTTTCCTTTCTCCGGACAACGGGGTGAAGATCTATGGTGCAGCTGATCGGGCGGAGGCATGATTGCTAACTGCACCGCGAATCCAGTTGTTTTGCACATGCAGCAACGTTGTATGGAAGACAGGGAAAAATCCGCTCCGGCTGTAAAAGTAGGCCTACCCACCGACATGCAGCATGCAGATGTAGCATGATTATTGACTAACTGAATCCGCTCAACCAAAGCCTGGCTTCCATCCACCCAACGCATGCATGATGCCACGAAAGGTTCGAAAATGTTCAGTTGGCTACAGCTTTTCATAGGAAATCCATCTCAAAGCTACGGAGCGTCACCTGCCGTATGGAATCACAAAGTGATGCGTGTAACACGCCACCCAACACAGGCAAACATGCTCCGCCTCAACTCTAGCCAAACAGGCCGATACGCGATGAACTTATCACAGAGTCATGGAAGGTTGAGTTAAGCTTAATATTGGTTAGGCCCTATATAGGCCTGAATGGCTTATCTGTCTGCAGACAGATAATCAACCAGAGAGTAGGCCTAACCACTTAATAGCGTTCCGACTTCTCGATTGTAAGTCCAACGTCTTACCGTTACAATGCCAAGCCCTTTCTTGACGCAACTGACGCAGGCAAAGCACGTAAGCAAGTAAACTTACGCAACGAACGCAAGAAAAGTACGCAACGGACGCAGCCGCAGCCCGCAGCCAACACAAGCAACGCAACGGCTAAAACGCAAAACTGGAAGCGGCGTCTATATACATCCTTCAGTTGGATGGAGACCTTAAGTCGTCGCATTCATCATCCGCAAAAAATGACAGCGGCAGTGATGAGAAATCCTGTCTTGTGATTTATGCGCTGGTTTTTCCTGCCGTCTTTTCGCCCTGCGATTTACACACCGTGCTGGCATCCACGTCATCAAAAGCGTTTGAAGTCGTTTCCTCAGTCTACTGGCAGGTAAGAAACAAGTTATTTGTTGATGCAACTAGAAGCCCAACCGTCTGTAATACACTGGGACCATCGAAATTAAATTCTTTACGAATCCGCCCATCCTTATTCCTCACTCAATTTGAGCCTTCTGCCGGCTCCTGTGTTTGTTCTTGTTCTTGAGCCATGTGCTTTGTGGGTTGAGTAGAGATTGAGTAGAGTCGTGCAGTAGAGTCCTTCATCTTCGGTATTGTCTGTTGATTGCTGATGACTGATCGGTGGTACAAGAGACATCTTCTAACTGCCGATGAAGTGCGTGTCGTCTGTTCTTTCCCTTACCTGTTCGTGATAGCCCTCCCGGCGCCATGGGACAGAGTCAAAAGGTTGAGCTACCGGTAGGTCTGTCTGAGTGGGGAGCTCGTGGCAGGTGCATCTCTGCTCTAGCTTGTCATCGACAACAGCTCCCGGGCCCGCAAGAGTGGCGCCCACCAGTGGGGCGTTGGAGTTGACAGTCGTCAACACTTCGTCGTCGCTGGTACTGGGACCTCAGCAATGTCGGCCGATACGCTCTATCCAAGCGTTCACGCCAAATGCCGACACGTCATCACTGCCTTCGCCTTTTATGCTGCCCGAGACGGGCCAAAGTGCCTGGGACGCCTGCCACGTCGGCAAATCATGTATCTCGCGAGAACTGCCACGCGCCCACGCTGTCAGTACAGGGTTCCGCTACATTTCAATTGGTCTTCAGCAGGCATTACGTAACGTATTCTCGGGGAGCTTCGACAGCAGCCTACATGTGGCATCGCATCAGCCGATGACTCACCACTCTAAAAGGCGACGTTTGATGACCATTTAACGAGCGATATGAATTTAATGTACTTATTATTTGTGTCCGAAAGTCTAGTCATTTTGGCGAAATGGACTTAGAATATATTAGAAGATGTAGGCCCCGAATTTAATTTTATTCTACTAAAAATACGAAGGTGCATTATAATACGAAATACACTACATTACGACTACTAATACTACAACCTGAAGTGTGGTTTGAGCAGTTTGTACACGGGATGTGAAGAGCTGAGTTGTCTCATCATGGCGAGGACGAATGGTTCGAGTACAAAGTGCGTTTTGAGCAGATGCGTCACTGCAAACTGCAGCTGAAAGTCGGCGCAGCGAACCCACAGCTTTGCCATTATCCAGTCCTCCGCCTGACCATCGCAAACAAATAAGCTTTACTGGTTTGAAGTAATCATTGGTCAAAGTATAAAAAAAGGAACGCGGGAGCACCCGCCTTTTATTTTCATTCCGTATAGTTTCCCAACCTGTGGAACATCAGTAAAACTGTTGTCACTGGATGTCAGACTTTAAGCTGAAATAGCGCTGAAAAAGCGCCAATTTTTTCCTCTAGGGCTCCGCCCGAGACCCCACTAAAGGAGCTTACAGTCTACGGAATTTCCCTAATTCTAACCGTATTTAAGGAACTTACTGGAAAAAGGCAAAATACAGGAAACAGGCCGGGGAAGGAGGTAAAAAGAAACAAAGAGATATAAGGAAAAAAAGGAAAAGCAAAAAAGCTACCCAACGTTAGCCTTACTTTGATTCTGCTACGCAAAAAACTACAACCAACACTACAACTACGCTGTGTCCCAAAAAGCATCCCGGACATTTTCGACTGTAACTTGAAAACTAATTATCCGATTTTGAATTCCTGGTATGAACATTTCTGACACAACTTGCCATCAAATGGCGATTCACTTTCCCAAAGCACCCAGCGTTTGTTTCTGCACGACCTGGGAAAAGCACAACCAATGAAATATCACTTTTTTATCCAATGTGATATTACTGCTTAATTAACACAATGCACAAAAAACACATTTTGTTCACATTTCTGACATTTTGCTTGACAATTCATCCAGTTGTCCATTTTTCAACTGCCTGCAGTAAATTTGCTTGAAGTGTTGGCCCACTACGCGAACACAGGCAAGCAGACGTTTTTTTTTCCATTCATTGACAGCAGTATCGATAATGTTCTGCTCTAGACTAATCTAGGCTGTACCAGTCGGTTCTTGACTTCGCAAACATTCCTAAACTTTATCTGGTAGGTACCTGCTGCATGACAGTAAACCTTGCAATAGTCTAGCTGCTGGCGCCCACAGATTAAGATGGATGGAATTCATTGAAGTTTTTTTTATTCATTTTAACACGTATTATGCTTGGTTTGCTTTCCCCAGGTAGTGCAAAAGCAGACGTTGGGTGAGGTGACAATTAAAACACTTATTTCATAGCCAGATGTGTCAAAAATATTTCTGCCAAATATTGTTTAAATCTGCTAATCTTTGTTCAAGTTACGATCGATAATGTCGGGGACGTTATTTCACGTTTTATGTTTATTTCAACACATATTTTGCTTGATCTGCTTTCCCTAGGTAGTGCAGAAACATACACTGGGTGAGGTGGGAAACTAAACAGTAATTTGATGGGAAGTTTTGTCGTGAATATTCTTACCGAAAATTATTAGAATCTGTTAGTTTATTTTCAAGTTACAGTCGAAAATGTCGGGGATGCTTTTTTGGGACACAGTGTAGTACAACAACTACTAGGCCTACTCAATGCACCTGATCACGGGGAGTCCAGACCGGATTATCCGGACCGGGAGTCTGTTGGAGCTGTATGGCGATTGGAATGAGGTCTCCGCCCGGATCACGAACAACGAATAGGACTATAGGAGCCGCGATAAACCGCTGGTCAGAGTCGCGGTGTATTGTGGGAATGTCTGCGAGTAGACTGTAGTCCGCTATGTACAACTGACTGTCCTGTGATCAACAACAACAACAACAACACCGATACTACCACTACCATTACTACTTCTACTAGCAGTAGTAGTAGTAGTAGTAGTAGTAGTAGTACGGCTCGCGGGATGTCAAACTTAATATACATACCAAATTTAGTGCAAATGTATGCGAATGCATGGGAGTTGTGAACGATAAGCCTAATATAAAATGGCGGCACTGCCATCTGGAATTTACTTCTGATGTCGATTTTGGCCACATTCCTGTAGTCAGAATCAAAGTAGTCTGCTCGTGACAATAGAAGCTCGTGCTACAAAACTGTTGTAGCTGTACATAAATAGACAAGCTAGTAGCTACCTAACTAGAGTGTGTGTATAAAGAACTCGTTATGAAGCCAGTTTTGTCACATGCTTACGATTAAAACAGTGTTGCAGTCACTAAACGAATGGATTCTGATATGCTGCTAAGACACGAAACCCACAACGACAAACGTTTTTTAGCTTTGCTGCTAAACCCGCAACGAAACCACAAGAGCTAGCCAAAGTGAAAACAATGTCGACGACGACGGCTGGGGTTCGGTGGGCGATCACCCCGAACCGCACAATCGGCGGCGGTTTTCGCGTCCGCACCTGCTGCCGTTGAACGCGAAAAACCGCCACCGTCGCCGTCTCGACGGTTGTTCCTCCCGATAGGAACCAGATGACGACATATATGCAAAAAACTACAGATTTATGAACAATAAGCCAAATTTAAAATAACGGCGGCTGCCATCTTAAATTACTACTATAAATACTACTACTAATATTGATGTGATCTCACAGCTGCGGCCTGGGCAAGCGTTTTGCCAGGGCTCAGGTATCCCTCCACATCTCGGTCGGTGACTGAAAAGTGTTCTGGGATATGTGTACATCGGCGCAGGGCACCGCAGCTGGTTCCCATCAGAAAACCTCGTCCAAAGTCGACATCATCTTGCACTGACCGACACATCTCGCCCTTTGGCCCGTCAGGTATCTTTGCCTTTAAACAAACAATCAGTCAATTGATCAATCTGCTGCTATTTTAAAGACAATCCCTTGCATTATTTATCATATCTTTGCCAAACTGCGATCAGTTTTTTAAAGATTCTTTTACTTGTACAATCGGGCGAAAAATTGTCACAAAACCAGCATTAAATTCCCCACCAGGTTTAAAGGCGTAGCTACATTTCTTAGTGATATATTATTTTTTAAAATAACACCAATTGACCATTCAACTTAGCCTTCCAGCTCTTCGAAACAGGTGAATGGAGTACTGGCCTGTATGCCTGGGGTTATAACGGGGCTCGTTCGCCTGTGTCCGGTGGCAGGTAAAACTGTGTGATCCCATATGGCAGGTGACACTCAGTAGCTCTGCAATAGGTTTTAAACGAAAAGCTATGTTAACTTTTTAACCTTCATACCTTGCAGATGAAAGCGATGGCGAAGCGTATCTTGCGCCAACGCCGGCGCGCTTGTGGGTTGGACGGACGGCTGGAAAGACGTCTGGAGGCGCTAGAAGAGCCCTGAAATGCACTGCCACTACCACGCGGTTGGTGGGACGGACGACGTACTGGGCCCATCGCTGGCAGGTTGTCACCCATCGACGATGAGCTGGTCTGACGGTGAAACAGAGGGATATTTGGCAACAGACCGCGTGATGCAGCAGCTACAAACACAATCACTTACACGCTGAGTGTGAAGGAGTTCTATGCACTCGGTAAGTGAGAAAGACGACGTACTGAACTTATGGCTGGCAGGTTGTCACCCTTCGACGATGAGCTAATTTGACAGTAAAACAAGAAAATACTGGGCAACAGACTAAATGATGCTGCAGCTATAAACACCGTCGTTTACACGCTGAGTGTAAAGGAGTTCTATACAGCCATGATAACACTACAACCCAGCCTGGCAATCTGTGAGTGAGAGGAAAAAGGTCAACTAACTACACCAGCAAACCCACCCAACCCAGCATGCTACTATACCGAAAACTACGGTAATAACTACTACACACAACAACAACAACAACCACTACAACTACTACCTACCGGCGAGGAACGGCAATAGAGTTTCTATGGTGGTAGGGTCGATATCCCAGGGCATTCCGGCGTATTTTTCTGCTTCCAGTTGTTCGTTGACTGGTAACTCTTTGATGGTCTGAGCTCGAATCTGGCCCGGCAAGCAACCTGCACCATCGGTCGACTGCACAGTCCACAGGTAGTCCGACTGACGCTCACGTATTTCTAGCAGCCGCTCCTGGCGTAGTAGCTCGTGACAGTCTTTTTGAGGTAAGCTCACTGTAGAAATGACATATAGACAATTACTGCACATAGACTACTGCTACAGCTAGGCTACCAATGTCGTTCATGGTAGTTTGTTTTCATTTATTGTGTAAACAAACTATGCAAAAAACTGCATAACCAGTGCATAGCCGACCAACAGCTTTAGCAGGATGCAAGAGTGTGACAGACAGACAGACAGACGCCATTGTCGCAATAGCCTGATCTATTGTCGCCTAAAATAAAACGTCACCAGAGCAAATCAACATAAGGCGAAGACAAATAACGTAGAGCTACCTTCGCCCGGCCGCAGTGTAGCCTTAGACAGTACAACATTGTGGCAGGGAAAGTGCCGCGTCATCGAGTGGTCAGGGTCAGTGAGAATGACGTAGCGCAGATACCACTCGTCTGTGAGGTGTCGATGCCTCACTGCTATACTCACCGCCAAAATCTCTCCGACCTGCACGTACAGTTGATGTAGTAGTAGCTGTAGTAGTAGTAGGCTAGTAGTAGTAGTAATAATAGTAATAATGGTATGCGTGCAAAATGATACTTGAAATTCTATGGTGTCGTTCAGATAGTAGTATATATAGCCACGTAAGACAAGTGTTGCAGTAGTAGCATCATAGACGTCATGAATATCAATTAGACTGTGCTACAGCATTGCACGAAATGGGCCTAAGCTGACCTGTCAGCGGACGCCATTTTGTTGGCAAGATTTCTGCTTATCAGAGGGTGTTTTAGGCATGGTTGTATCATGTTGTGCATTTAACTGTATCAACAGATTCCAAAAAAGATCTACAGTTCGTTTTTATCGGTAAGCAGTAAATGTATGAATGATACCCGTAAAATAACGTCGTCACCCACTCAACCGTGCAAATTTCAGTTAGGCTAGGGCCTATCAATTAAGCCTATTACTCGCCAACAACGAATATGTTTACCAGGTATCTGGCTTTTTCGCCCCTTTGCCGGTTCACCATCTGGCTCATTCGCCCCTGGCTCATTCGCCCTCTGGCTTTTTGCCCCCTGGCTCTTTCGCCCCCTGGCTGGTTCGCCCCTCACCCTGGACGATTCGCCCTCCGTTAAATATACCGGTAATTCGTTGTTGAGGCTTGTGTTTCAATTTACAGAAAGGCAAAAACTAAGTGTCTCGTCATGCCACTGACAGGTACTTCAGCTTTGAATACCCTGATAAGAAATTCATAGTTAGCGTTAGTCCTACAGCCTAAGCCTATATAGCAATATCATGCAGTCAATAACGTTAACTGTGCCTAGTGATATACGATTAACGTGACACAAATTCAAAGCATAAGTATTCGCAGCACAAAAACGACAGGTGGGTCTAGGCCTAATAACCGCATTACGAACGCCTAGATCTATGCCTTTATTCAACGGGGGCAAATAGTCCAGGGTGAGGGGGCGAATCAGCAAGGGGGCGAACTGGCAAAGGGGCAAAAAAGCCATAATTCATCTTTACCACATCAGAGGCGCAAAGCTGCTGACGGATCACGCATACGAAGGCAAACAACCAGACGACACGGTGCTTTTATATGCGCCGACCGGGCCTAGCGTGCATGCACTGCACCTGCCTGCCACGTAGCTCGCTGCCACATACGATTACGACATGCTATTGCACCGTAGCATGTTAATGCACCGTTGCACATTATTGATCCATAGCCTTTATCCATACGTTGGCAAACAGAGCCGATGTACGAAACAAAGTAAATACTAAACATATGTCAAATATACAATCAGTTAAAACTACGGATGAAAAAGTTTAACTAAGTTGATCCGTCGCATTGCGGCAGTTGATTCGTCGGTCCAGATTGATCCGTAGTCGAGATGACGCACAGCACGCACACACAACACACTGGCCAGGCGCGCTGTGTGCTTGCAACGTTCGGCTGGTGACTAGTGAGGGTCATACTTCGATGGCTACTTCTTCACTTCGTTAATGGCAGTGTTACTGTAGCTCAGCATTCGATTCCAGCTGACGGCTATGGCAGTATTCTATTGCTCAGCGACGGTTACACTTCGATTCATGATCTTTGTCGAATCATTTTCACGACAAACTTCACCGTACTATGCTGGCGGGTAGTTAATGAAGGTGGATTCGATTCATTTACCCGGCACTACGGTTGTGAAGCCAGCCGATCTACTAGGCCTAGTTGCCCTTAGGACTGTACATGCCCTTGGATGTGTAGAAAAACAAACGGGCATGCATTGTCCAGTAGCATCGGCACGTTATAGACGCGCCGGTGGAGGCGTTTTTACTCTTTATTTTTCACCGCATCGGGCAGCCGGTGGCTGGTTTGTTGTGCATCAAGTACTGTACAGTTGCATATAAAAAGAAATTTTCACCGTTATCTAACCATATATAAGTTACATTGCATAAAATTGGTTTTTAAACCCGGACACCATGAAAAATTAACAAGGCCGCTAGGAAAAGAGTCGCCGCCTTGTAAAAAGATGTGTACCGGGACTAAACTACCAGAGCGACCACCGCCTTCTGCAACCGTCACCAAAATTAATAGGATCGCTAAGGTTTAATTATAATATCAGAGCAAAAAACTTCAACAGTTTACAATGCTATGTAAAAGTGATATGAGTCAAAACTCGACAACAGCAAAATGGTTTTGAGGCGATATTATCGCATGTTGAATTCCGGACTGGCCCTTACAAGACTAGCCATTCTAAATACTTGAAAAATATTACTGTAGGTTAGCCGAGTACTATGGTTAGCCGGTAGAGTAACGGGACGGGTCATTCAATGCTCAACCGTAGGATAAGTCGTCGCAAAGGTCACGTCTACGGATCGCCAAGGAACGGCGATAGTTCTGGTAAAGGAGATTGTAGCCAAAAGCCGTACGGATGACATATATGGATAAAGGCTACGGATCAATAATGTGCGACGGTGCACTAACATGCTACGGTGTAATAGCATGACGTAATCACACGTGGCAGCGAGCTACGTGGCAGGCAGGTGCAGTGCGTGCGCGCTAGGCCCGGTCGGCGCACATAAAAGCACCGTGTCATAGGTCCACCGTTACTTGTCACTCCAACTCTCGTATCCAACACAACTCAGACCAAAACAAGCTGGTAGAAAAGGGAAAGCACCGCCAATTAACGCGGAAGCTACATACGGATCACGTAACCGGACAGCACTGCCGGATCATTCGAAAGCTACGCATCTTTAAACCGGTCAAGCTCTACGGATCACTGGACCTGTATCTCGCATCCAGTAAACACTCACGTAAGTCCAAACAAATTGACTGATCTCCCTTGGACTGAAAGGGCGCATCGGTAGGGTATTGACACCCATAGCACCGTACCGGAAAGGTCGACAAATCGCCAGATACGGATACCCGTTAGTATGGGAAGTGCAGAAAGTCATCAGGCAGGCAGTGAACCAACGGTTAAATATAACAAATCAGTTGCAGCAATAGTGAATGACGAATCAGCCTCGAAACCTTCCACTTCGCTCGGAGCTCGACATACCGTCGACGACAGCAGCAGTAACAGATAGCAGCCATCAAGCTACGGATCTCATAATAGCACCGGCAGCAGTATGCCCCGGCGTAGTCACCCGTCAGTCTCACTCGCTATTCAAAGATAGTACGGATCAGAATGCAGTACCTGTACGGATCGAGAAAGCTGGTTTACGCTACATGAGTAGCATGGCAGCAGGCGTAGTATTTGTTGGCGTGGTTGTAATTGTACAGTGTAATGATTATTGATATTATGTTAGGCTAGGAGAACCGAGTCTCAAATATTCCATGCTTCACGTAGGGCGCCAATGCAACACTTTTTAACAAGTAAACTAGTAAACATTTCTATCATTAAGTTGTATCATTATTAACACACACACACACACACACACTACTACTACTACTGCTACTACTACTACAGACCGGCTCAGTGTTGATGACATAATGATCCGTGTCAGAGTCCGGGGCGCCGTATGCAGTTCGCGACAGTCCAAACAAATCCGCATCATCCTCTTCCTCCTCCAAACGTCGGTCTAATCGCTGAGGTGCCGTCCTACCACGTGTACCTACGAGACAGTTATACACTGTTAAAACTCCTCCACACTCAGCATGAAATAACCAGTGTGTGCACGAGTACATACTGACCATTGTATACTGTTAAAAATAAAGGTGCGTAAGTACAATACACGAGGTGTGATAGTCCTTTTCATTTTTCAGACGTCCTACCTAGTGTATTGACAATTATACGCTGTTAAAAGAAAATTTGCAGAAAGACAATAACTGGTAGAGCACAATATGCCATCTGCTTATTCTTATTTAAACACAATACGCTGTTAGAAAAAAATACCAGGCTTGCCGTGGATATGGATATCCATGGATATATCCATGGATATTAAGCTGGCGCACCTGCTAATCAAATTCAATATTTATATGCTTTGTCTCTGTATGATATTTCCCTGCCTGTTGT
>Ga0209454_1003471_pt1 | contig 11294 bp, 12 predicted proteins | sample WorMetHERISLAND1_2_FD_187400 | JGI IMG/M metagenome (GOLD analysis project Ga0209454, IMG submission 187400) | Marine gutless worms symbiont microbial communities from Max Planck institute for Marine Microbiology, Germany - Olavius geniculatus... | ecosystem: Host-associated > Annelida >...
GTGCATTCAGATGACATTGCGAAAGTCTGCAGCAAGTCATACTGTATCTGCTGCGGCGCCCCTTTTAGCTCCAGAATGGTCTTTGACTTTAAGTTAAGACACGCTGAAAGCATAGCTGCTTTCGCGTGTAAAAACAGTATTAATGTAGCAATATGCAAACGACAGACCCTGGTCAGGGGGCAAACCCCCCCTGAAGCCGAAACACTTCTAGCTTTTGGACGCCGAATGGAAGCTGCAATTTTGCCTGCTGTTCTAAATATTTAAAAATGCAAATAATCACAGATATCTGCATGATCTAAAATCATTTTCACCAACTTTTCAAAAACAATATTTTTCCCTGTCCATTCCCTAACCACACAAATTCGCCGACTTCTTCCAGTTTTCCCTGACCTGTAGGAACCCTGGAATACTGTTTGCTAACTGTAAAAGAAGTCCACCAGGTGGTCAAAACATATGCTATGGCAATCACTCAAATACAGAGTGAACAACCTTTAGTGAATCTTGGTCTTCGTCGCTACCGTCAACAAAGTCATCGCCAAGCACAGAATACCAGCGGTTACGCATGCCCTGCGCTGCGTACATCTGCCAGCGGAACATGGACAGCGGCGCATACAGCAACGTCAGGTTCAGCAGCCTGCAAAACATGCAACATTCCTACACCTCCTCCACGGCTGCCCTCGGTACAACTAGCCCTGTTCATACCGCCAGTATTGTACACACACAGTGTTTCGTAAAAAAAGACCCCTTTTTGTTTCTTTCATAATTCACTCAAATGATGATCAATTTACACAAAATTCTTACCGGATGTAGCTGAAGAAATACTAATTTAAAAAATATCCCCAAAATATGGCTGTTGATTAAATATTCTTTGCTAGTGGTGGCGTAATGCTGACGTCATAATGTGCCGTGAGAACAAACTTGCTTGTTGCAACCGGTGCTGACAGACTTGCTGAACAGCTACCCTGCTTCTATGGTGGACTTCATCTGCTTCACTAATGGCAAACCGCTGATGTTTAACCATTGCAACCACAAAAAAGCCTAACATTTTCACCAGTGAAACTAAGTTCACCATCGAAGCAGGGTAGCAACTGAGAGCACCAGTTGAGACGAGCAATTTTGTACTTACAACACATTATGACATCAGCATTAGACAACGACTAGCAAAGCATATTTAACAGATGAAATTTGTTAAATTATATTGAATTAGTATTCCTTCAGCTACAACTGGTAAAAATTTCACGTAAATTGATCACCATTTGACTGAGTTATAAAAGAAAGAAAAAGGGTGCCAATTTCATGAAACACCATGGACATGTACTATGCCTACTGTCAACTGCACCTAAAGCCATCACCTCCCAGCATAGTGCACATACTGTACCTATGTCCTACAAGCAAGGTTTCAACTAGAGAGTGACATGGTAATGGGGAAAGCAGTAATACCACGATTACCACGGTAAATGAGTAAATTTCTACGGTAATCCCGCGGTAATGGTAAAAAACTATGGTAGTACCACAGTAGCAGTAATAAAGTTGTGGTAGTTACCACGGTAGCGATAAAACAAAATTAGTTCATTTCCCACCGCATGCATTGCAAAAGTGAGCGCCATTCTGGACACTAAAATGCTCATTAAGATCATGTGTGACGGACGACCACTGCGTGCCGCATGGTATAGCTTTGCTGGGGCACTGGGCACTTGTTTATCACCCGTCAAGTAATTAGTGTCAGCCACGTTAGCGCACTGCACTGACTGCAGCATCTGAGGACACAGCTATCTGCCGACCGTAGCCTAGCATTCCTGGAATCTAATGGGAGACAGCACAGATGTGCATTAATGGCCCAGGTCGGGCTGACTAGCGCCATATGTGTGACTGGCATTTCTCCCAAAAGTTTTAACAATGTAGGGCATACAGTCGTTTGTCACTGGTGTAGTGTTTCTACACAGACTTCATAACGAATTAGCCCCTATAGTCTACAAGTGGTATTTTTGTTTTTTTTTTGAAAACACTGAAGACAGTGTCAATCTGCTGTAGCAATATGCAGATTTTCATTAATAAAGATTATCATTAAATGACATGAATGGTAAAGTCCTCATCTTCAGACTTCAGATGCTGGGGTGCGATGGGAATGGGGAAATTTTACGGTAATGGGGATGAAGATGGGAAATTTTTCGTAGGGATGGAAAATTTCTTACGGGATGGGGATGAGAAAAATTTGACGGGGATGGCGGGGATGGAGACAATTTAATTTACCGTGTCACTGTCTAGTTTCAACTTCAGATCTATGGTAGTCAGTTCCCAAGATAACACTTCTGAAAAATCTGTTACTATAACCACCCAGTTAAGTCACCCAATTAGCTCCAATCCGATCGCACACGGTCTCAACTGCAATAAAAAATGGCATTAACAGCAAGTAGCCATGACGAAAACAAACAAGAAATAATAATGGCAAATAAATTTAGCAAAACTAATTTAAACCAAACACAAGATATGGACAGGATGCTGACTTGGTACTGCTGTTGACGGGCATATAATCTTGGTTTAGATTCCAATAGTCATTGAAGTAAAGTATTGGATAGTACGACAGTCCATCTGGCAGAAACTCAACGACTACAGTGCAAACACAGACAATGAACAACAGCTGAGCTATAAAATCATGAACAACATAAGCAACAGGACACATTATTAAGTCTAATAAAAATGTCTAGTTAAATTAATACAAGAAATTTGAGCTAATGCTCACGAGACGTGCAAAAGCCTATACCAGTTCCGGTTATGTAGTTTAGCTAAAAATTGGGATATTCACGCTAAGTTAATATACAAATAAATACCAAATTCTCCATCTGGATCACATAACAATAGTAGCGTGGCACCACCTTGTCAATGATATAGACTTGTGTCGCAGCCCGAAATTGCCAAAAAATCCACAAAACCCCCTATTTTAGCGTTCAAGGACATTCAAGGTCATTGAATTTGGCACCAATCGAGAGCCAGTGTACGACTTCCTATTAGTGATTAACAGTAACCTAGGCCCTATCTCGCACCATTACTGAGATACAGAGACTTATTGGCCAAAAATTGCAAATTTTGCCCACCCCACTCTCATTTAGCGCCCTCGTTCAAGATGACCCCCTTCGAATTTATAGAAAAGCTTTATGGTTCTTGAAACTAGAGTCTTCCGAGCAGCAGACAGTGAAGATTTGATGATCCTAGCTAGACAGAATTGAAATGGCTAAGACACGCTGAAAGCAGTAGCTGCTTTCGCGCATAAAAATAAATCAAAGTGACATCATCTCTTACGAAGTTATGCTTCTTAAACATGTCCAACAAAAAGTAACCTATTTTAACTGCAGTGTCATTAATGCAACAAACTTCTAACAAATTGTCAGCTTGTTTTCAAATATCTATTTTTTTGGACACGTTTTTATTTAATCTACCAAAATTCCCTCAAAGGTAAGCTGGGAATTGTGGCAGCAGGACTTTTTGTAGGTTGTACAATGTACATGCCAATAAACAGCATCAAAGCATTAAGGCATTTGCACACATATATCACGTGTATCAAAAGTAGCATTAACTTAACAACACTTACACTCATCGAGTGGAGCTGGAACCATACCGCGCACCCAATGCGTATGATCATCAATCAGATTTATCGTTAAATTCGGATGCCAGTGCGACAATATCTCATACGATGACTCGTTCTGAAGCTGCGACAGCACATCAGAATGACACGAGATGATTCACCCATATTACCATGCACATACTCAGTGTTTGGCTGCAAAAGAACAAGAAGTAGCAGTATGCCTGTTGGCCACGACTGAAATTACTTCGTTTTTGTGTACTCTGATATACTGCAAGATAAATCGAAGCAAGTGGAACTCGGGTGACGAACAGTGTGTGATGCTGCCTTTAAAGGCCCCTATGACTGATAACAGTAGGCCTACTATGACAGACACTGCTGCAACAGATGATATATAAAGCATCAACATGCACTGTATTGGCAATATGCTTATGTGCAGGCCCACATGGTGTGGCAAACGGGGTGCCAGTATGTGAAGTTGCGTGGCCGTCTCAATAAATGAGAGGGTGTTAGCCTGCATGGCTTGGTAGTGTGAGTGTAACATGCCAAACTTGTAACCCTGAGGTTGCAGGTATGACTCTTGAGTCAGAGCACTGCCAGGTAACAACCTTGAGCAAGTTTTTCACACACGTGCCTCTGTTCGCCAAGCAGTATAATTTTGTACCAGTCAAAGGGCGACGACGCTCTGTGGCTGGGAAGGTAACATAGGTCTGGCGTCGCACTGGCCATGTTTCACGGACTCAAGTGGTTTATCCACCTACTGGCTTTACAGCCAGCGTATGGGAGATGAGCACCCCGCCTATGCTCCTGGTGGGGCACAGCCTGGTTTGCCTTGTTAGCTTGCAGCAGCAGCAGCTGCAGCCACAGTGTCCATGGACAGAACCACATATGCTACAGATCTGGCTCAGAAAAATAAAACATTTGCAACAGTTCAGCTGACCCCTTACTTTTGTATCTCCATTCACTCCGAATCTGTGGACCTTGTTACTACCAATCAAAAATTGAAGTGACATCCAACCCGCAGAACAAATGTTTCAACATTCATTATCATCAAACAAATATCTCCAGTTAAATATTGCCAATATACTTGTAAATCTATGGGCGACTTCACTTTTGACTTAGACTTTTGCTGAGCCTTTTCGCTGAGCCAAAGCTAAAGCTGAACACTTGTACTTAGACCAAAGTTCAACTAAACGATTAAAAATAGTGGAAAAACCGGTAAACCTAACAGGAAATAAATCAACCAGTGCTTGGACTTGCTCATTTAATTGCACCGTGTACGCAAATGGCATAATTACATGACATCTTACGTCACTGTGTAGCCATTATGGCGTTTATTTTTGATAACAAACTGTTTTACTAAACTATCCGTACGTATAGGACTGTAAATAGTCGCCATGTTTACGCTCAGCGAAATCATTTCACTTTTTGACTTAAGTAGGTACTTAGACCGAAGTTTAGGCTCAGCAAAAGTCTCAGCGAAAGTCTAAATCAAAAAGTGAAGTCGCTCTATGTACGGTCGTATACAAAAAGACAAATTAATTACACAGACTTGCTGCAGACAAAAACACTGCAGACAAAATCAAAGCTGCCTAATAACACTACTGTTATATATTTAATATTCTCAAGCAGTACTACTTGTTACATATTTGCCAGCACCATATGAAAAACTTACTCGTACGAGATCGGCCTGCACTTCTGACATCCCAGTAAGCAAATTCTTCATCATATGATAGCGACGCTTTTTGTACTTTGTCAATGCTAGCAAGAAACAGCAACAAAACAAATCACACTGACTTTATTTCTATCACAATTTCACTGTAGGCAAGTTTCAAAAGTTATGAATACACCTGAAGATAAACTAACAACATTTCTATTCATTATATCCAGCAGCTGTAATGACTTATAGTGTTTGGAACACATCGTTATAAACAAGCCTGTGTCAACAACTAGTTCTTGTTATTAAAATTTATAACAGACATAAAAGAAAACAGAAAATGCACTCATTACAAATTAAACAAAAACAAATTAAACTCACGCAACAAACAGTGTTGACCATTTCACATTAAACAATTATTCTCTTTAACAAAATGGGCCTGTCGGCTGCAACACATAAGAAAATGTTTTCGTTCGTGCTACAAGAAGACTTACGTCGACTTTTATAGACTGTGAATCTTTTCTCGTGGTTCTCGTCGGCAGGGTTCGGAGAGTTGCCAGCCTTGACGAAATACACATGAATGTACAGTGTGCCATTGTTCTGTACACTCTAAAAAAACAAATATTGCAAGATGACCAGCAGTAATGTGCACATTTGCTGGCTACAAAATACACATGTGCAACAGCACTGATATTACAGACTCATATGCAGATCAACATACTATAGCTGTTTTAGTGCTCATACACACACGCCATCATGTGGGCACTTAGAATAAACAGCATTTAGTCAACTTTATGACAATGCTATATGTACAATGTCTTTCTTCTGACTTTTGTTTTTGTCTGCTATGTATAGCATTGGACATAGTCTAAAATCACCTGAATTTCCGTGTGTCCATGCGTGTGTGCGTCCGTGCATCCAACATTTCTTAAGCTATCTTCCTTTCACCTTCCTTTTCCCTTCTCCTTTCTCTTCTCTCCCTCTTCCTCTTTCCCTTCTTCCATCTTTCTTTTGTGACCAATGAAGTCACATGACCCCAAAAGGTCAAACTCGTGACCACATTATCTTTGAGGCGCAGTATCTCCATAACGGTGCAAGATAGATGCATGGTGACGATGGACCTTTTATAGTAAAGCACTTGTGACGAATCGAATGGTCTCCTGACTGACAATGTCTGTTGTCTAGTTAAAATAATACAGAAGAATGAAAGGATCTTTGCTGCCGTACAATTTGAAATCAAACTGTTTGATTTCTTCTACTGGTCTAAACGGCTGACCGATTATATTTATACGGACATATACTGTAAACTATCATAATGCATTGGACAGACTCCCGTGTTCGTATGAACATTATCTTGTTACTATCTACTTTTCTGGAGTAACTCAATGCCTATAAAAGCAGTTTTTGGGAAATAATACAGTAACACTTTTAACAAGCCAAATGCTGCCCTCCTGACACCCAACTCTGTGCTACAGACATGACAAAATAAACATCTGACCCAATATTGATATTCACAATTACCAATGAACTACCGTGAACAAGAAGTCAAGTGTCTTACTTCCGATATTTCAATCTGTCCACTTTTTGAAAATGACCCATCACCAGACGGTCCGCCAAGCCAGTCACCATACTGCAGTTCTTCTTCGAACCAAAACAGAGTACTTTTGTTGGAAAATTCACTGAAATGTGCTTTCTCTGATATGTAAACGTACATATCCTACAACACAAACAAGCCGCACAGCTGTACTCTATCAAGCAAGAAACACTGACATCAGCCACTGATGCTGCTGGATTCAGTGTACTGTACATGCATTGGCAAGAGTGGCAATAGTAACCAGTGACTAGAAGAGCTCGGAGAGTGCAAACCTTCATCAAGATAAGTATTGCTACCTAAGTAATAAGATACAAATAATAAAAAACAAAGCTACACAAATGCAGCTATCGTTTAAAAATTCACAGATCTATATTGTGACTCAGATCGCAACCAGAAGTTAATTGATTGGTCAGTGAGATGTGGCCACAAACAAATACTATACACAGCGTAAATTGTGAAAGTCATGCACATTGGACACACACATCCTACCCAGTATTATATGTAGGGTTGTTAAACGAAGTTTGGATTTGCGAACTTCAAATTTCAAGTTTGAATTTGTATTCGTTTTTCAGCCCTTCGATATTCGAATCCAAGCATCACTAATTAGACGCAGACGTTTTTTGCCTTGAAAGCGGAGCGCTGTTATTACTTCAGTGGTACACTGTGTGACGATTTCTTTGTTCTCTGCCAGCCGTCAATTCAAGCGATGCCCGCAGCGTGTTTCCTTACCCCTTCCCTCCCTGCATACCACCGCGGCGTTCAATTACTCTCAGTCTTGCACATTAAGCTATCAAAGTGACAAATCTTGGTAGCCCAAACACAGAGCAGACATCAATCGACGGCAATAGAGCATGACATAGCTTGACGTCCTGGCTGATTGCACTGTTGACAGACTGCTTCCCGGCGTGTGGCGTTCATGCTGTGACCTTCATCTTGCCCCACAGTGCGGACATCAAACGCAAATTGCTTAAGCTTCTCCACAAATATATAAACGAAGTTCGAATTTAATCCAAATTTTAGAGGTCGAGATTCAAATTTGGAAAAAAACGAATTTAACATCCCTAATTATATGGAAAATCAAGGTCAGTTACGCCAACTCCAGACAATAACTGAAGAGAAAGATCTTGGAATATTTGTAACTAACGACCTGAAACCGAACAGACAGTGTGCACAAGCTTCTCAGAAAGCCATGTCAGTGCTAGGTATGATCAGAAGGAACTTTAGATGGACTACAGTCCAGGACTTCAAGATATGTACAAGAGTTACATTCGGCCACATTTAAAATACTGTGTCCAAGTGAGATCAACATATCTAGTAGCTGAGATCACAACAGTGGAACGGGTCCAGCGACGAGCAACGAAACTAGTACAGGGGTTGCAAAATGTACCTTATGAAGACAGGTTGAAGAAACTTGGGCTGTACTTGACAGAAAGATGACACTTGAGAGGAGATTTAATGGAGATGTTCAAGATTATTACAGGCAAGGAAGATATTGATTACAGACAGTTCTTCACCTTAGCTCCATCTCACCATGACACTAGAGGACATAGCTTGCATCTGTACATCTCAAGGAGCAATCTACGAGTTACGTAGTCAGAAATTCTTTAGCCAGAGATCAGTCCATGATTGAAATCAGCTCCCCCAGACAGTCGTTGATGCTACATTTGTCAACATGTTCAAGAATCGCCTGGACATTTATTGAAGGGATATGGGCATTTAAAGCAACAGCTTTCGAGCCCATCAACAAACAAGTGCAAATACAAGTACAATCTAAATTTTACAAAAATGCAGACTACTAGTTCTTAATGAAAATCCTCAATGAATGAAACAATGAAATGTAAAAAATGACAGCACAGAATCGTGTATCGTAGCAAAAGCAAAACATTAACTACAGACTGTGAAGTAGTTAAAACCGGTGACAATACTGCTAAAATGTCTAATATTATGCAGTATTTCACAGGCACGAGTATAATGTAGACCTGTGGACTTGTGGACCTGCAGACCGATCAATGGGTAAACTGCAAACCAAACCTGCAGACCAGGTCCACAGTTTACCCATTGGTCGGTCCGCAAGTCCGCATTATAGTCATAAACAAAATAAATGAAATGTGACATAAATGTGTTGCATGTTTTACTTTTAACTGTGTGTGTGAAAAAGGCTCGTAGACATAGTGATCAGCAACACAAGCGTTCATCACTATAGCTATAGGCCTACTTTTAAACAAAATGCACGCAATATGTGATAAATGTGAATAAAATAAATAAAATGACGTTGACTATGTGTTGTATTTTTAACTGCTTGGCCTAAAACACTAAAGACTTAACGTTTATACATAGGCCCAATGTTTTTTTTCAGCGTTAATCGTTATTTTCCGTTTTTCCACTTTTTTGTAGTATAAAACGTTCACTGAAAAATTTCACCAAGTAGACATAACTATACAAACTTATTTTAGTGATAGACTATTTGGTCTTAATGACCACACGGTTGAGTTGAATATGAATAATATTATCTCAGTCTTAGCTAACCTGTGTCCTGCTATATGGGATCATAAACTAAAGTGGTGATTAAAGGTGGTGATATAGCTCTTTATGGGAAGCCCATTTCAGAACTACTGAGCGTCACCTGCCACCCTGCCTTAATCCCACCTACATAGGTTGGTACTCAATATCCTGAACATGTTCCGTGCCAGTCTTTCGTACACCTTTCCTTCCAACAAACCTACACAACAGCTTTTTTATGACACCACCTTTAATCTTGGTGACTTCTATCTATCCGTCTTACTGTTCTGGGCCACTGAATTCACGCGGCACAGTTGGCGATGTGGCGATGGGTCTACAGATGGAGGACAAACAGCAACGCCTTAACCTTACACAGCTGCAAAAGAACAAGCGTAAGTGGCCGAATAAGATGAGCGGGCAAAAGTGACGACATGCTGACAACATGGATGTGGTGCCGGCAGCAGATGCAGATCCACTGCTCATGGAGACTATGTTGGCGAAGATCAATGATAACAATGATCTCTTTGACGACGTGGAACCCGACAACCCACCAGCGTCTGGCAGCAGTGATCTGAGAAACACCTGCAATGCTGCGGTCCCACCACTTGCCAAAAAAAGACGTGGGAAGAACAGCCACAGCACCGACAAGAAGATCACATCTCTCATTAGACAATCCATTGTGCGGGGTCCGCATATTAGTGGTCCGCAGTTTACCCACTGGTCCGCACTGGAGGTCTGCAAGTTTAGTCCGCAGTTTACCCGCTGGTCGGTCCGAAAGTCCTCACTTTACCACAGCCCATATTTCACACACGTGAAAAAAACCTTAGATAGCAAAAAATGCAAAGCAAGATTACTATCATCATCAGTATTGTTTTCTACTTACAAAAACTCAAAGAAACCGACCATTGCAGTGTCTTTGAGGAATACATTGAAAGCTCCAGTATTAGCCGGAGCAGTCGAGCCGGGTTGTTGCTGGGGTTGATTTCCACGTCTGAACAGACTGCTTATCATGTAGATGAAAAACATACGGATCAGCAATGTTTTGAACAATCCCCAACCACCAATACGTCCTTGCTGCTGCTGCTGCTGTTGTTGTTGTGGCTGCGCCTGGACTTCTCCATCCTGAACAAGTAACAACAGACAGTGTATCAGCTTACATCTCCATCACTCCCGTTTAGTCAATTAGTCGTGTAATCTGATGAAACAAAAGATCAGAACGGATTTTAGTAACATAGATAAAATTACTTTAAAATATACCTGTGCTGCGTTTTCCTGATTTCCACCATCGGAAACAACAGCGAAGTCATTAACAACATTTTCACTACTTTCCGTCGCCATGTTTTCCCATAAAATATCTATCAACAACACTCAACAACCTTTGAAAATAAGTAAATCCTTATAGTGTTAAAGTTAGTAAACAAACAAGAAAGCCTAGCTAACGCAAAGGGAACGCGCGACAGCAGTGCATGTATGAAGGTCCACTGCCCACTGGGGTGTTCACGCTAAGTTAATATACAAATACCAAAATCTCCATCTGCATTGCATAACAAGTTAGTTGCGTGGCAACACCTTGCGAACGCTATAGAGTTGTGTCGCAGCCCGAAATCGCCAAAAACTCCATAAAAACCATATTTTACGATTTGTAACGGTCGGCCGTTGTATCTTCCTCAAGATTCCCTAGGTTTTGTTTCAGTTTCTAACCTTAGTTCACTTTTGCATACACCTATTCCTGGTCGGTCGTTGCTAGTCGGGGTCTAGTAAGTAAATCCGTCCCTAATCCACTAACTGTGGACGAGCCACGAGACGTAGGTGAGCTGGAAAATCTCGGAGGTATCTTCCGAACAGACCCAATGGACGACCATCCATATTACTTACGTCAGCGACCCATACATTTCCGGTTGTTCCAGTTTCTACTCTAAGTGCATCTATCGCTAGCAGTAATATTGTCAGTAGTCAGCTTCCTACAG
>Ga0209454_1003472_pt1 | contig 11291 bp, 6 predicted proteins | sample WorMetHERISLAND1_2_FD_187400 | JGI IMG/M metagenome (GOLD analysis project Ga0209454, IMG submission 187400) | Marine gutless worms symbiont microbial communities from Max Planck institute for Marine Microbiology, Germany - Olavius geniculatus... | ecosystem: Host-associated > Annelida >...
GAGACGGAGAGGGAAGACGGAGATGAAGAGCGTTGCCATGGGGTGGCGCTGACGAGCGACGGCGAGTAGCGCGATACGGCGACGAGTGGCAGCGGAGACTTTGACGCGCGACTGACGAGCACTTGCAGCTAGAACGTACGTCGACGTAGGCCTACAGTACAGTGCCCGCCGGCGACACACGACGCGACGCTGACTGGCGGGCACACACGCACGCGTGCATGCCAGCAGCATCAGTTGATGCCAGCGTCATTCAGTTGCCTTCTCGCTGCTGTGTGCGACGACAACGTGCCGCCGTGCCTGCCTGCTGCCAGCAACTACTGTAGCCGACTGATGTGAGAAGAGCGCTCTCTCTGTTCGTTCTGTCGACTGTTTGTTGTAAGCTGGCTCAACTTCTGTCCGTATAGTTTTCTACTGTGAGTGTTGACTACAGTCATAATACTACTATAGGACGCGTGCTGTGATGTAGGCCTATTACGTGCAGTTTTATGCGGCCGTCCTGACAAGCCACAGTACTGGTCCAGTCCGCCCGTCTCTACGTCCGTTTTGTAAGGGCTCTTAACTCGAAAACGATAAGGCGTACAGAAACCAATTAAATTGGCACAAACATACCCTGGGCAGAAGTAACCGGTGTGCTAATTTTTAGCTCGGAAACTCAAAGAAGACGGCCGCGTAATATGTCGGCACACGGCCGTCACTTAATATTGTTTGTTGCTGATGTGATAATGATAACCAAACATGCGGTGCATTTAGTTTTATTAGACTTTTGTGTGTCATCTTTTTAATCATCTTATAAAGCTGCACTGCCAGGCGAGACTCGGTCGGATGTTAGCGTGACAGCGTTGCTGATGTTGCTCGCATTTTCGTTGCAGAGCTGTTTATATTCGTCGAGAATGAAGACTTGAGAACAGACGAAATGAAGGGCAACTCTTGTCCGACGTTCAGGCTTCTTTGCGATTTTTACGGTCTTGCACATTGTGAGCATTGGTGGCTGGTGCTGGGAACATTTTGTGTCGCATGGGACGGCGAAAAGTTTCAGTTGTTCGGGCATTAGACTTTTGGTAGGCCTATTAGCACCGGCACGAGATCGAGGGGAAGTATAGCAGAGGGCGTTTGAGATGCAGTGTTACAGGCGTGCTATGCGCATCTCTTACGTTGAACATGTGACGAACGAGGAGGTTTTACGAAGGGTGGGCCAAGACAGGGGCCTGCTGGGACAAGTGAAATAACACAAACTAAAATACTTCGGTCATACAACGAGGCACGAGGGTTTAGAGAAAGATATCATGTTGGGCATCATGCCCGGAAAACGTCGATAAGGTGGTCAGAAGAAACAGTGGATCGATGATATATTTCAATGGGGCGAGAGAGGCCTGGTCAAAATGGTACGACAGGCGGAGAACAGAAAAAATAACCGGTGCTTAGTACATCTTAGTAACCTACGCTCGTACATCGGGCGAGGCACGCTGATGATGATAGCAGAGTGCAGTTCCGTCCCGGAACTCGATCTTGAAATTCGTGTAGAATTTTTCAATCGCGGTGATTTTTTTTTCAAAATTTGTCCGTCCTTCCAACCCTCTAGCTTTTGCCAGTAACGGTGACGGTCTGGGCACAGTCTGATCCTTGACGCTTACCCTTGTCCGCAGGTATCAGATTCAAAGTTTGGGTCGTCAGGCGTCGTTCTGTATTAATTTTGGTAAGTTCGTATCTTTTCTAACTTTTTAACTCTGAAGTCTAAACCCGATCGGCTTCGAACTGTTCCGCTAGCTGAGTTTTTGCACAATGGATGTCGGAGGTTGAAAATTCCAGGTCGTTTTTACTCGTTTGGCGTAATATCGCACTTCTTGTTGATCTTCACTTCACTCAGGCAGTCCTTGAGTGCGTCGCAGACTCTGTGGTCTGCCGTCTGTGCCGTCTTTACTGGAAATCATACTCAGAGCTACGGAGAATCATCTGCCATATGGGATCATACAGTGTTTCCTCCACCCGACACGGGTGAATGCGCCACGCCATAATCCCAGCCAGACTCAATTTACCTACACGGGAGAATGAAATGCTGGTTGGCGTTTGTGTTGGTTTCATACCAAGATGATTCACCTGTCCGCGGATAGTCACCCATTTAAGTAGTGACCACCTGATAGCGACGCAACCGGGAGTCGAACCAACGACCTCGCGATCGCAAGTCCAACATCCTAACCGTTACACTACCAAGCCGTTAGGGAGATGAGCATCCCGCCTAAGCCCCTTCGGGTACGGCCACTTTACCAGTTTCGTCCTTGAAGCGTTTCTTTTGGCCACCTGCACGAGAACAGGGTCGTTGTTTATTCATGCAGTTGCCGTTGACGAAGTAGTTAACTCAATCGTCGTCGTCAGTTGACTGACACTGACTGCAGGCACTCACTGGTCGACCGGTGCATGGTCGGTGCCCCGTGCTTGTCTGGGCTAGTCTGGTCTGGTCGTCAGTTGTCGGCCGTCGGTCGGTCGGCGCGTGTTTGTGATGGTGGTGTTGAACCCGCAGCTGTTGATGACCGATCAGACGTCATTCTGCAGGCTGAGGCTGACATTTCGTGTCGTCGTCGTGCAGCGTGAGAGACTGACGTGTGGCATGCGTGCTGGCTCAGGCGCCCACTGCTAGCTACTGCCGCTGCCGCCGCTCCAGTCCCCCACCCCTCACACTCTCTCTGAAGCTCTCTCTACTGTGATAAAAACGTTCGCGCAGGTCGCCGCTACCGGCCGCGGTCAATCGGTGCCTAACTTCTGCTGCGTGGTGCACTGCGTCAGTACTGTTGTCGGCGCGCGCGCGGTGGAGCACGTTCAAGGCCGGCTGACTGACATTTACTGATGCTTGTTCTAACACTGAGTGATGTAAACGGGGCAGTGGCTGCAACTTGCCTATAGGTAAGCCTGTGACTGTTAAATTGCAGCGATCGTGTCATCTGTCGGGACGATTAGCGTAGCGGAAAACTGCGAAAATGTAGATTGACTTTGTCGGTAGTCGCCGTCGGATGTAAAATTTAAAGCATGCTACTTAATTTTGGAATTTTTGAAATTCATTATCACTGTAAACTTGTTGTCGGCAGATAAGTCACCAGCTCTGTCAATTAAGCCACGTTTTAAAGTTAACAGACCTTTTGTTATCTGCGGTTTTTATATTCATAGTGATTTGGTTTTTTGAACTTCAGTCTTCAAATAAAAATATATGATTTAATGTAGACAATTAACTGCATATTTGCTTGACTAATTTAAAAAAATGCCCAAGGTTGCTGTCACTGTGCTATGCAGCATCGATAATAAGACAAACAGAATTTTGTGGCAATTGCTTTCCACACAATGTGAAGACGACACGCTTGAAATCAGTGCTTAAATTGTACAAAAAGAAGTGGAGGACTAATAAGCGATCGAGGGAGGCGCCTATGGCGCCAAGATCAAGAAACCGACAGGGGCGGCGGCGGGCGAAGGGTCTAGGGGTCCGGACCTCCCACCCCCTTCAGCCTCCAGCAGGACAACTCATAAGATTCACGCAAATCTGAGCTTTTTGGATGGGTGAAGGAGGGGGCTAGCGGCGGTAAATCGACAACCACTCGACCTGGACCCCCTAGCTCTGAAAACCTGGCTTCGCCCCTGGAAACCAAAGGCGTGGGAGAGAGATCTGGGGAGGGATGTTGCCAAAATTGAATTTGGGCCATAAAATCTGGCTTCTTGTGACAATTTTACGTGCGACAGCAGGTAATGCTTCGCGCGTCTAAGCTATCGCCCAGGCGTTGGTCGGTGTGACCGTGTGTCTGTCTGTACGTCCGTCACACTCTGCGATTGTGTCAAAACGGTGCAAGCTAGAATCACAAAACCTTCAGTGTTAGCTCTGCAGAAGACTGTGTTTTCAGAATCTGTTAAGCTTTTCCTGAAATTCGAAAGGGATCTCCCGGCAAAGGGAGCTAAATGAAAGGGTTAGGGAAAATTTGCAATTTTTCAAGCAATAAGTTGCTGTATTTCATAACGGTGTGAGATAGAACCAAGATTACAACAATCACTAATAAGAACTAAGAAGTCGTACACGCGCTTTCGATTGGCGTGGAAGCAATGACATTGGATGATCTTTAACACCAAAATAGGCGTTTTATTGACTTTTTGTGATCTCAGGCTGCAAAACACATTTCAGGTGTGAATTGCGCCGAAATCATTAGACAACGGTCACTAAGACAAAATCACCAAATCACCGACCGAAATCACCAAAACAACGGTCAAACTGCATATAAAATTTTCAGCATTAAACGTAGGTTTCAACAGTCCAAGTCTTGAACCCTTAGCCACAAGTAGGCCTGCGCACGCGGGCATCAAAGACAGGTATCTCCGTAGTTATTTTACTGTTGGTCCGTTGGTGGCTCGTCTAGCATGAAGACGGTTGCAGATAGACATAGACTTGCTGCTTATCGTAACAAGAACTGCTGAAGAGCTTTTAATGGGTATCAACATTGCTGACCTTGTACGATCTTGAGCCCCCAAAATAGGTTTTAGTGATTTTTAGCGATTTTTCGTTGCGCTATACACACTTCAAGTATGAATTGCGACGAAATAGCTAGAGGCGACTAATTCCCCTGGTGGCGGCACCGATGTTGTCGCGCGTCACGTGAGCTTTGCTCAGATTATTTTGTTCCCAAAAAGATGACAGGAAAATCTGACAAAAAGGTCTAGATCAATCCCCTCCGAGTCTCCCAGGTACCCCGATCCCTCTTGGAAAAAAATTGCGGAACATTGTTCATCCGCTCCCCTTCAATTTAAGCACTGCTTGAAATTAATTCGCATCTGTGTCAGCTTTCTTGGGTCAGCAGTCAGCTCTTGGGTTGGGAATGGCCCACGACAACAAAATCTCATTAGATGGAATTTCTATGGTTATTTTTCGTTCTCGCAGAATTAGGGTTAGGGTGAGGCTTCTGTTCTGACGTATAAACAAACAGCAGCCAATTCTTCCGTAACTGTACACCTTTAGCTACACGTACAGTACACACATTGGTCGTCGTCTGAAGTTCCGTCGTTTTTTGACGTTATACAAATTACAAAATTATGTTACATTTTAAGCTTTCTTTTTTGGTTTCGTTCCGGGTTCCTTCGTTAATATTTTTTCTCGTAAAACGGTAAAGATGCGTCCGAAGCGACAGAAATGCAATGAACTGAAATAAAATGATATAAACGCAGTTCTGCTGTTTCTGTTCACTTTATTTTAGTTTATTTCATTCGCTCTGTCTTAAGAATCAAACGTCCAGCCACTGCCCGCAGTGCAATTTGTTTACGGCCGAATTCTGTGCAACATGCAGAACTGGTGGGAGACTGCTGCGGCGTGTTGTGTATGATGCAAGCGAGCGATGAAAAGAGAGAGAGATTATTGCGTATATCCGTGTGCAAGACGCGGCTCTCTATATCGTTGATCGCGTGCTGCGTGCTGAGCGCTGTTGCTGCAGCTGCTGTTGTCGAAGCGCCGACCGAGCAAGGCAGAGAGGAAGCGTTCTTGTGCGGTATGGTTTTGATGGGCGGCCGCAATGCGTGCCCGGCGGGTGATCAGAGATCATCGGCGTCGATCCACAGGGGAGGGGTGGCACGTCCCCACAATATTTGGAATGAGGGGGAAACTATCGCGAATGCTTCTTCCTTCCAATATTTGCGGAGTAATCGTAGTAACTTACAGAGACTTTTAATCTGTGCAGCAATTTTGGTCAGTGGATTCGCAGGAATATCATTAAAAGTGTTGCCACTAGATATTATATTTTAAGGCTAAGTTGAGTCAAATTCGATTTCGGCTAGAACTCCGCCCCAGATCCCCCTGCCGGAGATTACAGCGCTCCCCCAGACGTCCTGCTGGATTTCAGGGAGCCTACTTCCCGGGGAAGGGAGGGGAAGGTCGAAGGGAATGGGAGTGGAAGGGAGAATCCGCCACCCCAACTGTGGAGCAAGATGGACGGACGCCCATATCAGAGATGGTTCCCAGCGGCGTGGCGCGCCCACACTGTGCGCGTTCCTGCTGACCCACCTGACGGACGGACGGACGGACGGACGGACCAGCCGGGCAGTGGTCGAGAACGCAACGCGTGCAGCGTGCACACGCTCTCTGACGTAGACTGCACGTTGAGCACTCTGAGTGGCGCTATATTCAGCAGCGGTCTGTCTGCATGGCGGCGCGCCCACTGACAGAATTGACTGACGTGCGGGCGTCCGCCTCAGAGCAACTCGCGCCAGCTGGCATCGTCCGTCCGTCCGTCCGTCGGTGGGTCCATGGCGGGCACTGGCTCGCCTACCTGGTCGCGGTCGAGGCACGCGTGACGAGGCGCCTGCCCGGTGCGCGAGCGAGAGCGCTGCCACACACTGGACACCTGATAGTGTCGGTCGGTCGGCGGCCTGCCTGCCTGCCAGCCAGCCAAACAGACGATCTCGCCAGGTAGGGTAGACCGACGCGCCGCAACAGAACGCAACGCAACTATTCTCGACTGACGCACGGTGTCCGATGGCGTTCCGTCACGTTCAGTGTGCGGTCTGCCTGTCTGCTTGCGTCATTGAACTGTCAGCTGACTGGTCAGGCCTTATCACCAGTACTCAAATACTGCACCGTATATCCTAATATCATAATATCTCTGCCGAGCGGCGGCGGTGGTGGTGATTGAAAAACAATCGGCCTAATGGGTTTAATGAACACCGCTATAGTCAGCCGCCACCCAGCGCCTCTAATCTTTGGTTGTGTGATACTTTGACATTTCTAGCCGGCGCCGACCGATCGACTTTCTGCACACTCGCGCGCGCATTGTTTCATACTCAGAGACTGAGAGTCGGAGGCAACGCCCTTGTTTGATGATTAGTCTACGGTAACTGATAATGTTGTATCGGTTAACGATATTAAGAAGGTTTAGCTGGATCTTTAGCAAAGACTCCTTCTCGTCTTGCAAGATGGCAACGTCAACCTGTAGATGCGTGCAATATATTTCCCGTTCTTGTATAATTGTCTGGACAGTTCTCCGCCAACAAACGTTTAATTTTCAGAAGTTTAAGTGGGAAGTTTGTAAAGAAATTCGTACTTCATGCAGACTGAATGACGGTGTTCTGTGCGATACGATGTACACTAGGCCTAGCGTACATGTATGCGCAGTATGTACGTATAGCTTTGAGGGCGCATGTGAACTCCGTCTCGACACCATGTTAAGCTTTCTCTGAGAATCTGGACACAATAAAATATTAAATTCACATTCAATGCCTGGTAGCTTATGATTTTTAAAAAATTTTTCCCGGACGAAGTATATTTTGCTACCGCGGTGAGCGCCGGTGACTGCAGGTTCTAGGCCTTCATCATTATTCGTGAATGTATAAATCATAGGCGCTAATAGTTAGCTTGGCACGCAGACTGCAGCGGACGTTAGGCCTACGTTGGCGCGACGCGCAGCCAAATTGTCCGGCACTGCGCGCGGCATGGCAGCATGTCGCACGTACCAGGGCCGTAGATTACAGCAACAGAACGGAGTCGGCTCTGCATGCAGCCAGCTGAACTTCGATCAGACGGACAACCGCAACACGTCGATTGCCGTCTGCCTCTCTCTGTGTTCCTCTCTCTCTCTCTTGTATGTATGTATGTATGTATGCGTGTGTGATCGTATGTTTGTCGCACTGTTTTTGCGGTGCCTGCGGTGACGCTCTGGCTCGCCAATGCATGCTATGCTGTTGACGCTGCAGCCTCCCAGCTCGTGTTGTTAATACCCCGTTTTCACGATCGAGCAAATATCGAGCAAACATCTAGCTGGCTCGTCCAGCTAACATGTAGCTAGCTCGTAGAGCCAGATTGATCGTGTAAACAGGGTATAATGTGCAGTAGCCATTCGGTGCCACCAGCCTTTCATTGCAAAATTTGCTCAGCACGTCATACACTGGATCGCTTTGTTGTCTACTTCTAACGATCTATCTAAAACATTCAGTGAACTGTCAACGTGATTGCAAAAAAATATGGTCTCGATCTTGACGTCTTGGTCTCGGCTTAAAGGTCTCGTGTGCATCCCTCTGCGATTGCATTTAAAAGCAGCTTTAAATTGAATTTTTTTTGTACGTGATCGAACATCGATGAACATTTTGTCGCTAGTGCGATTGGGCAAGCGGCTTCACAGATTGTGCTGTTGTATCTTATTGGGCCTAATCAATAATTTTGACTGGGAGACAACTCAGCCTTCTATCCCTCTGGGTCGGCTTGTGTCTTATGGGGTGGCAGGTAATACTGTGTGATCCCATACGGCCAGTGATGCTCCGTAGCTCTGCAATGGGTTTCCCATAAACAGTTATACTGTACAAATTCTATAACTTGTATTGCAGATAATCTATGACGCGGGGGCACGAGGTGATGGTACACTCGAAATGACTACGACGACTTCGACGTGGTTCTGCGGTCATCGACAGTCAACAGTCGGCCGCTGACGATGTCTACACAGGACGCGTTCCAGCAGCGGGCGGCCGCACGCCCGGCGTCCGCCCCTCTACACTGCCGACCCCCTACCACGACCGCAGACTGTGTGGCCCAAGCGTCCAGCGTAGAGGCAACACCAGCGGCAGCGGCGGGGAGTCTCAGCGAACTGGATGTGGTGTCGTACAGCCGCGATGAGGTCGAAGTGTGCCGCGAGATGGCGCTCGTGTCGCTGGTCGAAGGCTGCGTGCGGTCGTCAGGCGTGCGCGTCGTCCTCTACAAGTGTCACATGTGCGGCGGATTCGTCAGTTCTTTGGGCGGCCTGACGCGGCACATGGCAACGCACGGCAGCGCCACGCCACCGCCACCGCCCAGAGCTGACGACGACGTTCAGCGACGATCACATCAGCGACTGAAGACTGCCGCAACAACACCTATATCAACGTCATCACTGGACCACGCATCTAGCTGTAACGGACACGTCGACAGCATCGGTGATGATAGCTGCCAAGTATTCTGTGTATCTGTTTTGCTTACAAGTGGTAGGCCTATAGTTGGGTGAGGGCGTTGAATTTGCAACCATTGCGTTTGAATATTCGTTTCTTGCAAATTCAATTCCGGGGAAAGTTAGGCGACCCGTATAGTGGTTGAGTATCGGACTCACAACATTCAGGTTGCGGTTCGAATCTCACTGCGGGCCATTTGCAAACAACTTTAGTTAAGTTGATAACCTTCTGATAATCGTTTTACGGCGTTGTGGCATAGTAAATGAATGATTAACTGATACATAGCGCTAATAAACATTTATTGAAAATTTTAATAAACGTTGAACAGCCAATGTGAAAATGATGGCGACTTTTAATCAACTTCTAGAAATATAAAACACGTTTTAACGTTTTCAATAATATTTTTCTCTTCCAGCATTTATTGCGTCTGTTGATCGATGCAGACATCACTGACGAGGTCAGAGCCGGTGGTGCTGATGTCGAACCTGCTCTGGTCGTCGTGGACTCGTCACAACATCAACAACAACAGGCGGAGGACTTGTCGAAGTCCACTGCGTCACTTCGACGAGCACATCGACCTGTGCCGGGCGGCAGACGGCGAGCCAGCACAGCCACTGAGTCGCTGCAGTGTCGACGACCGTCCCAGCGACTGGCCTACGTGTCCTCCGAGATGTTAGCTTGTAGTGACTCGCCGCAGGGAAGCTGCGGGGATCTGGCAGCTAGCGAGATACGCGCCAAGGAGCACCTAGACGATGACGTCACAGTAGTGATACCGTCGGACGCGCCGCTCGACTACGTCGTGGCACGTGGTCGCGACACGCTACAGCGTACCACTGACACGCCGCGCTGTGAATTAGATGGCGGTAAATGCACGACGGCTGACGAGATCGCACACGCACCGGTCAAGTCGATCATGGGTCACCCGCACGTGCATCGCAAGGCGCGTCTGTCCGCCAGCGGCTCTTCGACCACCACCACCACCACGACCTCTGGGACAGACAGCGGCTCGACCTCATCTGCTGTCAGCAGCGCGGCGCTCACCAATCTGAGTCCAACAGCACATCAGCAGCAGTTGTCGCTGCTTAGCGTCAACGCGGCCGACTCGTCGTCACTTCAGTTGGACGGACTGCCTGCCATGTTCGGCCCGCTGGCGCTGTCCACCTTCGTCCATGGGTTCGGCGGTCTGGTGGCGGCGGCGTCGCCGTTTCTGTCCTACTACGCGCACATGCCGGGCGCCGCCGCGTCACTGCTGGCCGCCGTGCCGCCCAACACCGGCGGCGTCAGTTCGTCGAACACTGCCACCGCCGCCGCCATGGACTGTACCAAGTTGACGGCGGAACGCGGGGAAGAAGGCCAGTGCGACGACTCGCCGACAGACGGCGCTGCGGTCTCCATGCACGTCGACGAAGTGTCGTCCAACGGCAGCGGTGGAAGCAGCGGCTGGACGTCGGACCAGCAGTCCAGCGTAGGACTTGCGAGTAGTCCCATCACCAAGTGCTCATCACTGTCACGGACGCACTCCAGGTCAGTCGGTCGTTGCTGCATGCCAGCAGCCACATTATTTCTTATTTTGCATTGTCTTTTTATTGCTCTGTACTTCGTGCTCTGTGCATTTCGTGTCCGACATTTATAATGTACTGTATTGTATGCGGAGTCTTTGCTGCTATTCTTTTCAATCTCTCACGTTGCTGAAAAACTGGAGACTGGAGTACTTTGGACTTTGATTTTGGATTCTATACATCTGGAGACTTTGTTTTCACTGTTTTGGTCTTCGGTCTTGAAGTTCCAAGCTTTGGTCTCAAGGTTGTTTGTGAGACCCCGATGTCGGTTTTGATGGTTTTTGAACAGTGAAAGTTGTGATTTTTCATACCATTACCAAGACTCGTTCGTATAGGTCAGAGCATAGAATAGCAAGAAAGAAGTATACTGTCGCAATGAAACGGTAACGTCACTGGAATTAACGTATCTTTTGTTTGAATAATAAACAGATGGTATTACTTAGGCTACTGCTAGTCATAACAATTTGACCACCGTAATATGTTGAGTATTGCGTATATTGTGTCAATTCAGGTTGAACGTAGTTCGGCGACCAATCAAGAGAGAGGATGCCTGTCGTCCTGTGGTGCTGGCAGACGGTCGGACTGCGTTCCGCTGTTTCTACTGCAAGAAGGACTTCTGTACCATATCCGACGTCAACCGACATATGGACTTTCATGAAGGTTTTTATACGCAATACTGAATTCAGAGCATTTATTGACAAAAAGTTTCTACACGGTGTGTCATAAAAAAGGCACCCATTTTGTTTCTTTTATAACTCAGTCGAATGATGATTAGTTTGCATGAAATTTTTATTAGATACGTTTAATAAA
>Ga0209454_1003473_pt1 | contig 11290 bp, 5 predicted proteins | sample WorMetHERISLAND1_2_FD_187400 | JGI IMG/M metagenome (GOLD analysis project Ga0209454, IMG submission 187400) | Marine gutless worms symbiont microbial communities from Max Planck institute for Marine Microbiology, Germany - Olavius geniculatus... | ecosystem: Host-associated > Annelida >...
GTTAATTGCTTGAACGAAGAATTTCTCCTCTCCCGTCGCCTATTCTTCTGCTTACCTTTTTATTTCTCTGACTTCTAATACATGTACTTGTTGCCATTATGCTTTGCCGCAAAACGTGTGTAGACTGTTGAGCATAGTGTTCAGAATTTTTTTACGTCCGCAGGTAACTTATGGGGTGTTTACACCATCCAGCAAACGTCCAGCATTAGCACGTGTATTTTGAATACATTTGCTGGAAGTCTACTGGACGTTTGCTGGATCGTGTAAACACCGTATTAGACACAAACGAAGAAGTTGCGCAAATGTTTCAGTTTAAACGTGTAACGCCGTGGCTACACGCACCAATTTCCTCGTCTGAAATATTGTCCGACGTGACCGGGCCTTCCGAGGTTTATAAACCTCGTCCGAGGAAATCGTCGCGTCTAGCCACGCTTTAGCGGGGCATTACTGCTGTAAATTTACGCACGTGCGTTAATTTTTTTAACGCGCGTTAATTTATTAACACATTAACGCGTTAATTAACGCGTCAACTGTGACAGCTCTAATTTTTAGCCAACCACACTTTAGCAAAAATCGAGCTGTTGTCATGCTTGTCGTCGTCTGTCTGTACAGCCGTCCGTCTGTCACGGATGTATTGTGGCTAAACGGTGCGATATAGAGCCTAGGTCGCTATTGATCATTAATATATAGAAAGTCTCATATTGGCTTTCAAATGACAAAAAATCGTTCACCTTAAATGACCTGCAACAGAGACTGTATATATAGACTGTAGCGTGTCTTCCCAAAAAACCTGCGTCGATATTTCCTTGTTTATGTACTTTGTAGCTGTTTATATCACATGGCGAGATGACCACGTGCATGGAACTATAGCTATTTATGTCGCCTGGCAAAATGACCAGTGGATGGCGTTGGTATAACGGTAACTGTTGAAGTGTCGGTTGCAGATCAAACGTGTATTAAGTATTTTATTTTCTAACTGTTTCACAAAAAAGTGGTGGCATGATTTTTAAGCAGCCAAGAAAGTGCTGGTGTACCATGCCACACCGTCCCACTTTGAGCACTCTTTTAGTATGAGTCATCCTGACGCTACACTTTACTAATCAGTTATAAAGAAATATTCACCAGTTACTACAGCATTCAATCCTTTAGAGTATCGGATTTTCAATGCAAAACAAATTTCAGACATAATCAGATTGAAATTGACAGCCATGCTTACGTGGGCTTCGGAACTCCGGTAGCCTCGCATTTTAACGTAATCTGACCATCAGTACGATAAAACTTCTCGTGTATCGGGTTCTTAGTAATGCTCGGTGGCAAGCGCACTGCAACAGAAACATTCAATCACGTTAGTCAATTAAATCAATCAATCAACGTTTATTACTGCACTGCACACAAAACTATACAATATGACAAAAAAATTGTTAAACTATTTTATTTGATTTCCGCCATTTTACTTAGGCATACTTATTCACTGGTCATCCCTTCACATGTTGACTATTTTATTATCGTTCTTAAGATGATTTTAGTTCAACAAAATATTACTGATGCCAGAACTAGCCTATACAGTCCAACGCTGAGTCAATATTTGCCCAACTGGTACAAACTTCAACTGGTCATTGAGACGTCGACACACACGCAATGCCTATACCGCTAGAGCATATTATGATCACTGTTTTCCGACCTAACAGAGACTATATAGAGTCTTTGCCTATAGCATGAATGTATGACGCATACTGCCAGTTCATAAAGCTATGACAAAATAAGAATACAAGCAGCTATAAATATAAGCTTACCACAACCCTTAGGCCTATATCTCCCACAGAGTCCCCCCACAATAACAAGCGCCCAACTTTACGCCCCTCCCGTTGTGATGGCAGGTCGTAAGGTCGCGGTAAGCATCTATTTCCTGGAGCAATTCGTTTCAGCGCCTATACACGGACTATGCAGGTCCTTTCTCCGTGAATTACAGGCTGGCTGTCTTCACGCACGCAGCTAACCTGTGGCCCACAGCCGAGTGCATATAAATATACGTCTTTCACGCCGCACAATCCTATATCGGCTTGTCAACGGCTTTGTTCACAATCCGACCACACATTTGGGTAATCGCAAGGTTCGCGACTTGCGCATAACTCAACCATGCAAATTACAGCCTCCGGCAAAACGGATGGACGCACGCATGCACGCACGCGACACGATATAAACACTAGACGCCATAAAACTATTATCCGCGATAATTTTAGCCGCCACGGCTATTAGCGATAAAGCACATCTTATTGTTAAAATTTAACACAGAAAAAAATCGAAAACACATTTTAGATCATTGAAGCGCCAAAGTCTGCGGTCTTAGATCTTTTCTGAAGCAGGAAAGTACAGCTGTCATGTTGCGCCCGCTTAAGCCCAAATTCCATTACGCCGACTTTCATCGAGGTCACAGGAACCCCTGCTGGTGAGCGCGAATGACTGGGGGTTATTGTGAAGGTCCATGTCTCTCCATAGACCGCACTGTGCCACTGTCATTTGATCGGATGCGATTTCCGGCACTTGATCGCTGGCGTGCACTCGGCCCGCCCAGAGTTGACCGGTTCCAGGAGGAAGCTACGCTCCAACGACCAGCCCCCGGCGACGGACCAGCTGACCCCTGGGCAGACCCAGCTCGCCCCGCGGCCGACTCCTTGCATGTAATTAATTGTGAATTATAGATGGCCCTCTGCGGACCATACACACAGCCAAACACACTGCGTATAAGTATAACCCGCGTTCCAGTTCTAGCCTGTAGAAGCCCACATTCCACTCGACTACTTCGATTTATCTGTGGCTTCGTTAGACAACAAGTCGTATACAACCAGTTGCATGACATCTTCACAGTGTCATTGTCAAGATGTTGCGGATATGTTTAGCGCAACATGTTGTACAACAAATCCGCAACATATCGAGGAGAGTGGAGCCCGGGCGTAACGCATGTTGGAAACTGCAGACAGCTATACTAACCGTCGCCATGGTCGGCAGAATGCACACGATGCGCCGACAGACAGACGACGACGACGACGATGACGTAGATGTTCCGAAACAACATGTTGACGTCGTTTCTTCGAGGAGTTCTCTGTTCACACATTAAAAACAGCATCGGTGTTAAGCTTCTTATACAAATATATTACGCTATAATATGCTATATCGTATATAACATTGCGCTAAATAACAACAGTATGTCGTGCAGCAGCCACGTAAGTCGGTCGCTATAACATTCATCTCCGACTTCGTTGGCAGACTTCATCTTTTCTTGAGGTTGTCCTTCCTCTGGCTGTGCCTGCCAGATGAATTTTATCATTCAGTAATCCATGAAACAATATGCACACGTCACGTTTAAACGACTGCTTTTCACCGTTGTGCTGTGATCGACGCTACCGGTAATCGTTTCGAAACTGCTCGATTGCTCGATCTACGTGAAGCACGTTTTACGCGCCACTATCTAGTGTGGTCCTTTAAATAGTGTCAGCAAAAGTCGGAATATAACGTCAGAAACGACACGGAACATAACGAGAAGTAAGCAACTAAGTAGAATGTGAATTTATATAGCCAATAACGTTAAATCAACCTCTAATGCGCTCAGAGGAAGATAATGAGCGATTGCTAATACTCGTCCTCCGGTCGAAGCCATAGACTGTAGTGCTAGGCCTATAACGGCGGGCGCCCCTACCCGGTAACTATTTTAAGCCGGGAAAAGCGCAAAAAATATTATCGCACCGACAAAATACGCCTATCGAATGCAAAATCTGACTAGCGACCTGGCCAGTGGTCAACATCGTCGGGCCGGCCATGCTAAGTAACATAATGTACGTACCGTCAAAGGAGAATTGCGACTCAGGTACACTGCCGGCTCGCCTACAGCGACTAACAAGTTATGACTATGCAGGAGATACCGGTATACAGCAATGTACAACGTTCAGCCTATAGCGACTGCACTCATTCAATGCTGCCTATTCATCAAGCCTCAATTCATCTGTGGCCGGCCAACCTGTCTGGTTATTAGGCCCAACAGGGACACACTAATAGCCAACAGCCGAGCGCCAGGCAAGCGCATAGATGTTTAAGCAAATGACGAACCAGGCCAGTTAACGCGGGGGTGGAACCCACCGACTAACGATGTGAGCGACGGTGGATCGCAGATTTAACTTAATCCGCTGTGATGGCCATCAGTTTCCTTATAAGAGCGCAATATGAAGGTTATCCAGTTTAGACTGGAGACTTTCGCGGAGGTGATAGTAAAGCTTGCGTCGTTTTGACTTGGTCGCATGGTGTGACGTAGAAAACGGACGACTTTGCCATAGCAACTTAATTAGCAGCTGTGCTGGCGACCAGTAAAACACGCACAGAGTAAAATCCCCGTCTAGATTAATCGTCCGGTAAAAAGTCAATAATATTGTGAAAAAGTTAACAAAAATGACTGTAACCAAAGTTGGAGATTGTCTATACAATGTGCAGGGATATCGAGATCGGCGTCGATGCAATTCGTGTCTATTTCCCGCTAAAATCTGCAAAATTCATTTAAAACGTTCGAAGTAGGCCTAATCTTGATCGCAATCAAACAAACATAACGATACAAATAAACAACTCGTAATTCGTGATGACGGATTAAACGAAAAAAATTACAAAAAACATTAAAATAATTAATGGAACATTCTTTAAAAACAATAATTCTAGCGGTAGATCGGCGATCTTGCTGTTAGCACTGGAAAATTGCCAGAGGTAGATCGGGTCGGCACATTATTAGGTACATGGTAGAACTTATGTTCCTGGTAGTCATAGTACCATGCCACGACACTGTCACGTATTTAAATCAGGCTTATTCAGTATTATATCAGAGTCCATCTCAAGCCGTATCTGTTTCTTTGTAACACAGACTTAAAAATATATTGTTTTTGAATAAATTTTGTAACTGATAACAAAGTGACTGATATTTCAGTCCCAACCGCAGTCCTGGAAATGCAGGCTGCATTCTTACATTAATAATGTGATAAATGTAATTAGATAAAGTGGCGATCTACCACTAGTAATTTTCTGCTCACAAGTGCGAGATCGCCGATCTACCCCTAGCACTGACCCTTTAAAAATTCGTGAATTCAGCCCGGTTGGTACAAAATAGTCTACAAAAAAACCACGAAACTGGAACACAATTACAGAACGCCCCATATCTCGTGTAGTTGCGACTGCGACCGCCCAGCTCAAACGGTCAAAGGTCAGGCGAACTGATTCTGTATGCACGCAACTTATTCTGCCACGAAAGAATGCACACAAACAGCTGCGGATGTTGGTCCGTGATGAGCTGCGTCCGTCGACCACCTCCCCGTGCGTCTGGGTCGGCAGCGGGCGGCACTGTTATACGGCGGCGGTAATCGTCGACGCTGAATCATCGACGTCTTTACAACAGTCGCTCCCGCAAATGTATACGATGCACACGGCGACGCGAGGGCACGGGGCAGTGGGGCAAGCACGGCGGACGGTCGTTCATGATGGTTCACAGAAGTGCTTGACTGTGGCAGTTCCACGCAAAGGCTCGCGTAGCGTGGCAACACATCACAGATGCATGGGGCTGTTCGGGCACCGTTGATGAACGAACGGTAGTCGTCGTCCATTGACGATAGCAGTCTGCTGCTGGACCACTCAGTCTCACTCAGTCAATCAGTCACTCCACCCACGCACGCGCACATCGTACACAACTTGTTTTGCAGTGCACTCGCTTCTAATCACTTATAGGCCTAGACGTCGCATATATCATCAAGATAGGCCTAGGCCTTTATATCCGCGCAACCTGTTTTATGCAATGTAAGTATTTATACAATGACGTAGCAACCGATCAGAAATTGGCCACTGCTAAGGCACACAGATCACAAAAACGTCTTCTCCTTCCTCTCCTTTAATTTTCTCACTTTTTACGCGCGACAGCAGAATGCTTCGCGCGTCTTAGCCATCGTCTGGGCGTCTGTCCGTCTGTCTGTCTGTCCGTCCGTCCGCCTGTCCGTCTGTTACACTCGTGATCTGTATCAAAACGGTGCAAGCTAGGATCACGAAATCTTTACTGTGGGCTGCCCCAAGGTGTCTAGTTAAACGTGACAAAATTTCGTGGCACTGGGTGCAGGGGTTCTCCTCGAACGAGGGCGTCAAAAAGGGGTACTCCGCTTAAAAAGACGTCATTTTGCTGTTATTGGCTCGAATAATGTGAAAACGGTTGCAGATGGTACATACATGCTGCTTATCAAAACAAGCACTGGTGACAGGCTTTTTGGATTTATCAACATCGATGACCTTGAACGACCTTAAACCCCTCAAAAAGGTTTTTAGTGTATTTATCACAATTTTGGATGCAGCGCACATTTCACCACTGAATTGCGACGAAATGGCTGGAGGTAGAGCAAGACAACCTGCGTATGAAATTTTCAGCATTTAACGTAGATTTTAGCAGTCCAAGTCCCGACCCCATAGGTTCAAGGGGGCCGGCGCAGGCGAGCGTCAAAGACTGCTACTCCCCTAAAAAGTGGTTATTTTACCGCAATTATCTGGGGAAGCGTGAAAACGGTTGCAAATAGGTACATACATGCTGCTTATCATAGCAAACACTGGTGACAGGCTTTTTAGATTTGTAAACATCGATGACCTTGAGCGACCTTGAAGCTCTCAAAAAGAGGTTTTTAGTAAATTTTTCGCAATTTTTGGATGCAGCGCACATTTCAACACTGAATTGCGACGAAATGGCTGAAGATAGACCAAGACAACCTGCGTATGAAATTTTCAGCATTCAACGTAGATTTTAGCAGTCCAAGTCCCGACCCCTAGGTTCAAGGAGGCCGGCACAGGCGGGCGTCAGAGACAGCTACTTCCATAAAAAGTGGTTATTTTACCGCAATACACAATAACCTCAATAGGCACCGGAAGATCTAGCACAAACATTGACGACGACCTTGGCAATTGGCATATCGATAAGCTCTACGCCTGGACAGTAAACTATAGTTCTATCCGCGAGCAGCACTAAGAACCTAAAGCTGGGGCGGAGCAACGTCGGGAAGGAGGCACGCACCAGGGCTTACAACACAATTATTCAGCACAAATTATAGTTTATGTCGCTGTCGCGCGTTACATGAGCATTTCTCAAATTTCTTGTTTATTTTTCCTGGAACGTTTTTTCACATCCATGGTTTAAACGGCACGCGGCCCACGTTACTGCATGCGGTGCGTTTGTTGGTGCCCGCTCATTTCCTGCGCTACACTGAAAACAATTACAGGCCCCTATAGCACGTCATAGGCTAATTACAGTTGGCTATGAGAGCGCCTGACATGAAGCTGTATAATTCGTATGGCACACACGATATCACGCATGCAGATACACTCAGCCGCTGAAACATTAATCCATTCTCCCGCATCCTCAATGACGTCATCCGGCATCATTCTCCGCTGCAGCGGGAACGGTGTGGACGCACATATGCACGTGTGCGGAGTTCAAATTTTCGGACACTCAGTTTCGTACAGTCGTAGTAATTTTGTTTGCTTTAATAGCCAAACTGTATAGTTCTTTATGGGACCCGACCTCGGAGCCACCGAACGAAGCGTCTCACCTGCCATATGAGATCCGTACAGTGTCCTGTCACCCGATACAGCTGAAGGCGCCCCACCATAACACCAAATCGATGCACTTTTTCATGCTATAGCCGACCGACCAGTTTCGTATGAAATGGGTTAGGCCTGATTGTAGGTTTTCGCTTCTTCAGAAAAATACGCATTTTTCCGGAATGCTGATGGAAACTTTCCGGCATCACGGCAAAGTGCGCATTTGCAAAAGAAGTGATTTTGACATTTTGAGACTGAGCATCTGCTGACTCCGCCGAGAAAAAAACATATTCGGACGACCTTTGCATTGAGTACTCGGTAGCTCTGCTCTGACAGCTGCATGACTATTTACATGGCCCAGGCCTAAATAATCGCCGGCATAACGTCTAATTTCCGCCAGCATCAGCATCAACATTTGCGCTTATTGTGAATTTGTGGTACGTCGCTTCATCGCCCATGACGGCGTCATTATTTTATCACATGCACCGTAATTGACCATCAATTATTAGGTTTATATACAGACTGAGACAAACAGCGTTCACATGCACCTCAATAATCACTGGCAACGTCAACATAAAACATGCCGTTGCCTCAAACGTCAGCCAAAATGGTAAGCCCTACCTGTTTCGCGTACTCCTGTCTATCATTCCCAACTGTTATTATATTTATGTCTATATTAGAAGACATCACAATGGCATAGAATGATGTTTCAATAATCGACATAGGAGATGAAGCTGGCCTATAAGCTAGGCGCATACTGTGTTCATCAGCATAACCAGAAACCATGCGATATTTTACGCCGAAAACTTTTCACGACCGGACAACGAAAAACAAGCGTTAAGCGTGCCAACCACACAACCTCGTGACCGTGTCAACCACCATTTCTCGTCCCCCTTAATTACTCTCCTCCCCTTTATCTCCTCCTTACCCGGTAGCTGCGAGGCAATTAAGTTCGCCGTGTATCACATGTGTGACTCTGGCCGCACGCACAGTGAACAGAGCTACATCCAGCAGAAAATGAGGTCGCTGTGATGGTGACTGTTGGGCAATGAATCCTTCATGAATCCCGCTTTCTCGACTGTCATGACATGTATCTCGCAGGTTTTCCGTGTGCGGTCCTAAAACTCGCTACAAACAGCTGCCAACAGCTGTTCCTCCTCATTAACTTCCCGTTTCTGCAGCCGTCTTGAAACAAAACCGTTTAGCACGGCCCGTGGCGTTATCACGGCACGTTCGTGATAGTTTTGCTATAAGAATCTGCATTCGTGGCATTTACCATATTTAATTTGCATATTTATTGGAGAAAGAAATAAGCATGAAACAAATCCAAAACACTTCAGCAGAGTTGTTCCAGTGCTACTTACACGTGCCGTGCGGACGGACGGACAGCCTAGTGACGTACTACGCCATCAGAACGTAAGCAAGAACTGCTCACGCGGACTCAATAGACAGACAAACAGGTATGAACAGACAGTCACGGCGGCCTGCAGCAAACATAGGCCTATAGGTAGGACGCCCAGTCAAATAATAACTCAACTCAAGCGTCTATTGATTGATTCACAACGGTCGTACAGTACGCTCGTTTGCATATTAGGCCCATACACGTGTACACAGTACGATTTACAGATCCGAAAACAATGCGCTATACAGATGTCGCACACTGAACGACCTGTACAAAAATAAAATGCAATGCCATAAATATAGTTGTGGGCACGCGGATAGCGCAAAACTCCGCCAAGATTCACATAAATTCATACGGTATACTGCTCAGAGTAAGTTAATATCAGGCCTATAAAACAGAAAATGGCATCCAGAAAATTGCAGAGAGACTTCAAGGCATCTGCCAGAGGCCTGCTAGATAAAAGAAACACCGGGAAAACAGCACGTATTTAATGAATGCAATAATTTTACCATAACATCTTTACCTTTAAGTCCAAACGACTCCGCAAAATTTTATCAAAAATTTAAAAAGCCGTTCACATCTTTTTGAGTAATTAGCCGAACACACACAATACGCCGTCGCCCATAAAGAACCTTTCCTCCTCCTTTCGGCCGAGATATGAATACTCATGTATCAGCTGAGGCCTTGATACTGATCTTACGGAGTCAACAACAGCAAACATGCTGGACCAAATTCACGTGCTATATTTTTTAACTTGTAAGTCAATGATTTAGTACAGTCAACCACGATTAGAACAGTATTGTATAGTCGATAGTTATACCTCGAGATAAGAAAAAACATTGTAAAGTCTATACTTGAATACGGCACCCTTTCAAAGATTGTCTTGAGGATGCTGGGAGTGCCCGGGGTCGGATCTAGAGAAATTGGTTATAGGCCTTACTCCGATCAGGGTCTAACGCATTTATGGCATTTCTGGCAAAAATTGAAGTCTGTTTAAAAATTATTTAAAAGTATAGAATCCCAGCGTAACAAATGTCCGTGCAATTACATCAAATTATATACATGACAGAAAAAAATTAAAATATATATAGCCCTACTTAAAAAAGCAAGCTTTCCCACATGGTGCATGCATGCGACCACATGAGTTGGACTAAAATGTTTGTCCCAGCTAGTACAGTTTGTGCTCGTGTAATATATCGTATTGCTAATTACCTAAATTGCAACGAACCACCTGATACACTCCACACTGTGATACAGGTGTACTATCCGACGCGGCTGATGGACAGTATAGGCCCCTATGCCGTTTATTTCTCAGAACAGCTGAATCAGAATCTCTTCTCACTGATATGGACCACACCAAAGACGACTAATTCTACCCCTATTCTGTCATAGACAATTCTTAAGCCTCCGACGAATAGATACGACAGCGACCTATTTGAACGGTAACGACGCGTCTGAATCGGCACGGCACGGCACGGCACGGCACGTAGGCTAATAACTGAGTCGACTCTCAGTAAGCCACCTACCCATTTGCCTACTTGCCTAGACGTGTATAGACAAGCCTAAAGGTGTGCTTTAGGCTACTAATTACTACTCACTCATTCGTTGCTTGAGGCATCTCATTACGTCATTTTACGAGCGTTGACAACGACGTAGCTTCGCCTTGTGCGTGATGACGTTGTCTTTTCTTTGGCAAAGCGCCTATCTTCAAAAAAACTGCAGGCCAACGTAGCAATTAGGCTATGCGCCGTTCGCAGGCACAATCAAAACATTATTGCAAGTTAGGTTCAAATCGAAATTTCAAACTTGCGTAGGCCTACTTGACTTTGACTTCCACAACAAACTGGTATGAAACCCCCGGGCTCGCAGGTAAGTCACGATCGAAGGAGGCTGAAGAGAAATAGGTAGGCCTAAGTGGAAGAAACGAGAAGAAAAACTGTGAACTAAAAATCCGACAACGGGACGAAAATGCGTAAAATCAGTTAGGCCAGTGTTTTTCAACCGGGGTTCCGCGGAACCCAATGGTTTCGCGAGCATATGCCAGGGGTTCCGCGGCTGGTCAGTAAAAAAATAAAAAATAACCTAGCGTGCAAAATTACGTCAAACCAAGCCATTAAAGTGTAGCCCCGTACGCACCGATCATGCTTAGTTTCAAATTAGCGCCTCTAACCGTCTACTTTAGCATGCAGTGTTGAATATTTTTTCTTGTTGTTAACAATGTTCGAATATTTGCATTGAACATCGAACACTAATTTATTAGTGTCAGTATTATGAAATCGTGTGTTTATTTAT
>Ga0209454_1003474_pt1 | contig 11287 bp, 5 predicted proteins | sample WorMetHERISLAND1_2_FD_187400 | JGI IMG/M metagenome (GOLD analysis project Ga0209454, IMG submission 187400) | Marine gutless worms symbiont microbial communities from Max Planck institute for Marine Microbiology, Germany - Olavius geniculatus... | ecosystem: Host-associated > Annelida >...
ATATTAGATAGCGATCAAAAAATAAGATGCTAAGTGGGAATTTGGCCAGTATATTTAGCAACTTACGTACTGTGTTTACGCGCGACTATATAGCAAGAGAGTAGCTATCAATTTTGTCTGTCTTTCTTGGTGTCTGTCACGCCTCGAGCACCGACTGCAAACGATGCTTAACCAGTGTTAGGCCTGGTTTACTGTTGACACCTAGGAAGACTATCGGCAACTGAACGGACGGCCGCACATGTCGGCACACCAGCTTGTTCGTGCTGCATGAATATCAGTGAACTGTTTATTTGTGTAGGATTGTCGGCTCCGGCGCCACAGCGTGTAGCTTTCTTCGTCGGTCTGTCGCAGAACATCGGACCAGTGAAGGATCACACCGGCATTGTGTTTGACCGCGTAATCACCAATATCGGGAATGCGTACGACGTGCAAAGCGGTCGCTTCACTTCACCCGTCAACGCTACGTATCAGTTCAACGTCGTTATTTCCGCACAGGGCAGGCAGAAGGTCGCGCACTCGCGCACACAGTACTGCGTGTTAATTGCAACTGTTATACAAATTGTTTGCAACCAGCTGGCTAGGTCGACTCAGCCTATCATCCCCCTAGGGTAGGTAATCTTATCTGGCTGCAATTACGGCGAGGCGCATTCACCTGTGTTTAGTGGTTAAAGTATAAATACAGAAGTGGGAAACGCTAGTTTGGCTTTGGGCCCCATTGATTATTTTGGGCGCTTTGCTTTGTTTTTTGGGAACTTCACGTGGAAGAACGCTTTGGACTAAAAAGTAGAGGTGCTGCGTTCCCCCGCGTCCCCCCATAATTTTATCACTGTCTGTGTCGGGTGTCAGGTAACCCTGTGCGATTCCATGCGGCAGGTGACGTTTCGTAGTTTTTTAATCTTTAATTTTTGTCTGATCGTTTGTAAACACTTAATGTTAACCGAGATTTTTTCCCGGTTTGTTGTTCTGACTAAGAGCGTTTCATTGCACTGACTAGTACGTGACATTACTGTTACTGTGACCGTGACGTGTCTTTGCGGTCTTATGACTTAAGCCACGTTAAGTTCATTTTCATTCATCATCATCATTTTTTCTCGCCGTACGTTACGCCTTCGCCACCATCTTCTCACGATTTAATCTTGCATAATCAGTCACTGGATTCAACAAAAAGTCAAAGTATGGAAGAACTGAAAGCAAAAACGACGAACTGCAAAAATGCGAGTAATTTCCGAAGGCACGCGCAGTATCGTGGAGCCTACACGTCTAGGTATTTACCTTGGTAAGCTTTTCGTGAAAAAAATTGAAAAATTACAGGGTGGTCCAAAAAACGGCACAAAGTTTAGGGCACCATAATTTTGCAACCGTACATCACAGTCATGCGGTTTTCAGCAAAATGTTCTGAAAGAAATTCTTTACATGATTAAAATCAGTGTTTAAATACAACAATTATATATTTTTTGTTTTTGCCGCTGGCAAGTGAACTGTTAAAAAACAGTATTTTTTTTCAATGTATCTTGGTCCATAAAAACATGCCATTATTGTTTTATGAATAGCTCCGTGAAACACTGGCCGATTTCAATAATTTTTGGCATGCGACTTTAAGAAAAAACTTGATGCAAAGCTCTGTAGTTTTGGCCTCCTCACTTTAACGTTGTCGCTACACTACCGTGTGAAATGCAGAAGTCGCAGTTTGGCCAACTTATGCGTCGGCTCAGAGATTATTAACTGAATAGTGACAAACGCAATTAGCAATTATTATCACTCAAAAAGTCACACGTGTCACATCACATCATCTTTATTTCAGCATGTGCTCAAAATGTCCTCCTGCAGCACAAACGCAAGCGGTAGACGTTGACACAATTTGCCAGCAGCACGTTCATTAACTGCATGACTCAAACAGCCCACTTGCTGTTGGTGTATCATTTTAGTTTGTCGACTTAGAATTTTAAAATAAAAACGAAGCAACAGATTGTCAATGATTTTGTGGCCTCAGTAATTTTCTGAGCTGACGCATGCACTGCCCAGTATGAATTCATTGTTGTCAATGGTCAAACTACGACTGCATTTCACAAGGTAGCGTAGCAACAACCTTAAGGCGAGGTGGCCAAAACTAGGCTACAGACATTCGCGTCAAGATTTTTTAATGTCGCATGCCAAAAATTATTAAAATCGGCCAATGTTTCACGGAGCTATTCATAGAATAATAGTGGTACGTTTTTATGGACCGCGGTGTTGAGGGTAGTACTGTATTTGCATCGTTTAATTGCCAGCGGCAGTAACAAAGAATATTTAACTGCTGTATACAAATACTAACTTTGGTCATGTAAAGAATTTCTTTCGGAACATTTTGCTGAAAACTACGACTCTGACGTACGGTTGCAAAATTATGATGTCATGAAGTTTGTGCCGTTTTTTGGACCACCCTGTATTATTATCAGCGACAACGGTAAGAGTTTTATATGCGTTTGTCGTATGGCGCATGCAGGCGGCGGTGATGATTGTAAAGAACGGAGGAATGGTGGCGACCGTTTGGGCGGAGAGCATTCCGTACTGGGCGACGGCATCCAACATCGTGGTACTGAGTCTGGAGCGTGATGATCAAGTCTGGCTGCTGCTGCTGAACCGCGCTTCCTACCTACACGGCTACATGTACACTACGTTCTCAGGCTTCCTAATCTTCGAGAACTGACTGACGCCCGTCCGTCCGTCGCTGATGCTCCGTGCTGATTTGGCCAAAAAACGCGGCGACGTGTCTAAGTCAACCGACGAAATACATCGACCCAGTGCGGACAGATTTTTTCTGAGTTGAAAATTGACGCAACCGGTTACTCTTTACCAGGAAAACGTTCACACTAATTTTGTTTTTTGCGCCTTTTCGTTTTTGAGTTAAGTGACGACGTGCGGACAAGCGGGCAGACAGGTGAACGGACGGACAGACCCACGAGCGAGACCCGTAATGTGGCCTATTAGGACGGCCGCATATGAAACGTTTGCAGCAGCATAGTTAAGGACAGGGTGAAGGACAGTGTTTGCGTTAGTTTGTCGTCGATAGTTGCGTTATCGCAACGTACGGTATGAGTGTGCGAGTGATGTACAGCACAAGGCTGGTGTTACTTTTCTATGGACATAGATATGCACTGACCTTGGTACAGTATTAAGCTGCTGAAGGCAAACTTCAGCAGATTCGTTGTTATCATCGTCTTCGTCATAATCTGTGAATTATCCACTGTATCATCGGATAGCACCACCGCAGGCCATGCGTCGCCAGTCTGCTGAGTCTTTGAGCTTTTGTCCACCATTCTTCGATATCGGCACTTTTTCCGGTCTGTTTATTGCTCTCATTAACCCAAACAAAATTTGTCTTAATACGCATTTTCTGTATTTGGCCAAATAGTCGTAACTTTTTCAATGGATATCTTACGTCAGAATAGCCCAGTAATTTATTCAGCGCCAGTTGTCGTGCAAAGTTTGCTGTCATGTGTAGGCCTACGCGCAAAGTTTAGCAAATATTTTTTAATTTGTGATTACATTTAGCTGCGAATTATTTGGTTCGCATGTCCGGGGTGAAGAACGAACGAAAAATCACATTTTGACCGAGAAAAATATATTTAATGTAAAAAGTTACGTGCACATTTTACGACGATCGTAGTTTGTGTAGCATTAAGAGAATGTCGATGGTTTTGTGAATAGTTTAGTCTCTTTATGTCGATGATTACCTCTGCGGAACTAGGCCTAATGTGACAGTGACTGACTGTCCGCTTGTCATGTGGTATGGCTTAGTTGGCTGGATAACACAAACATTTAGACTACACAGAGATTTTGGTAAAAGTTTGCAGAGGAATTGGGCATGGCTCAAAGTAAAACTGACGTTTCTGGGTGGCGATCTGAAGTTTTTTTTTACAGATTTTGGACTGCAATTTAGGCATAGGATTCTTTAACATTAGAAAAGTAAGTAACATTTAGCATTGTACTTCATGAAGTTCTAAATAGATTTCAGTGAAATTTTATGGCGGGATGAGAAATTATCCAAGGACCAACCAGATTTTGTTAACGATGCGATTAAGGATCCAGGGCTCACGGATCCTGATCCGGATCATTATGTAAGTTTACATCGCTGCTGTATTGTGCTGTTCTGAGTTGGTTATGTTCGCTAGGAGGCAGCATCATTTTCGGCTGTCATAGGGTTGATTCTTATACACGGCTTCAGCATAGCTTGCTATGCTTTCACCGGCGTAGCCTGCCACGATCTGGATGTAGGTGGCACTTGATGGGTGTGGTGTGGGGACGAGTCTCCCACCTCACTAAGGGAAGGGTCTCGTGGGGGGCTATGCCTCCTTCCCTTAAAAGTTGTCCATTTTTGCGCTAAAACGAAACGTTTTGATGCATTCCTAGGAAGGAGGGGGCACGTGCTGCCAGTGTCTCCTATGGCTCATTTAGCTTGACATGCATTAGTATAATAGACGTTGAATGCATGTTTTATTGCTGTGTATAGACGAGTTTGACATCGTCGAAAAATCGCGTATACACTGTGTCTAAAAAACATCTCAAACATTTTCGACTGTGACTTAAACAGGAATTATGAGTTTTTAATAATTTTTGGTATGAATATTCCTGACACAACTAACCATCAAATAACAGTTTAATTTTCTACCTCGCCCCCGTCTGTTTCTGCACTACTTGGGAATGCAGAACCAACGAAATATCACATTTTTACCCAGTGTGGTATGATTACTTAATCTAAATAATGCATAAAAACACATTTTGTTCACATTTTTAACACACTGCCAGAGATTTCATCTAATTGTTTTTTTCAACTGCCTGCAGTAAAATTGCTTTAAATTTTAGCTCATTGTGCAAACACAGGCACTGAGACTATTTCTCCATGCATTGACAGCAGTGGCAATAATATTCTGCTCCAGACTAATCCAGACTTGGCCAGTTGCTTCTTATTGAATTCATAAACATTCCTGAACGCCATGTGGTGGACACACTGCTTGCATCACAGTCAAACCTTGTAATAGACTGGCTGTTGGGAGCCACAAATGTGGATAGATAGAATTTATCGACTTTTTTCATTAATTTCAACGGGTATTTTGCTTGGTCACATTAAACCAGGTAGTGCAGAAACAGACATTAAATAAAGTGGGAACTAAAACAACTATTTAATAGCCAGATGTGTATAAATATTTACGTAAAAATTATTAAAATCTGTTAATTTTTTTCGAGTTATGATCGATCGGGGTGTTTTTGATATGATTTTGGTATGTTATGATATGATCGGGGTGTTTTTCACGTTTTTTGTTTATTTCGCTAAATCTGCTTTCCCTAAGTAGTGCAGAAGCAGACATTGGGTGAGGTGGAAAACTGAATGTTTATTTGATGTCAAGTTGTGTCAGGAATATTCGTACTAAAAATTATTGAAATCAAGTAACTTTTTTTCAAGTTATAATCGAAAATGTCGAGGATGTTTTTTTGAGACACAGTGTATAGTAATTATGTCATTAGGGTGGCCCTAGGCTTATGTACATTTTGTCTAAAGTAAAACAATAGTAGATGTTGTGTGATAAAATGCCTCTGGTTTTGTTAAACGTTTATTGTCATCATTACCATAAATGGTATAACGTGGCCTAAACAATAAGCATTATCTCTTGTATTACACCAAAAAAACTGTCAAATGACTGGCAGAACAAAAGTCATGAGACGCTGCCTGAAGACCAAAAATGGCCGTGCAGGTATGATTTTAGAATAATTCGCTTTATAGGTTGGTATTAATCAAAGTTACACTAACAACTAGTAGCTAAAAACGTGTAATTTTTATAATATTACGCAATATTACGCACTGTTAGTAAAAATATTCTTTTGATATAATAAGATCTGTTGGCTACAGAAAATGAGATAGTGATATAGCGAAAATCATCATATCGTATCATATCATGCAAGAAACAGCTATTGATAAATAACAGGATAAACTAAAATAAAATACAGTTTGAAACGTCGATAGCAGATTAATCACAATCGTCGAATTAACGTGGTGTTACAATAAGTTGATTTATGAGGCGAGTGTTATCCCACGCTCTGTGTTAACGTGATGTGATTTCTCTGAATTCACTGGCCGGCGGTGGAATAGAAATGACAACAGTGTGCAGGAGCTCGCTGTGAAATTCATGCAAGTAGAGCTACATAAGTTTCTTGGGAAAACTGCAGAGAACGTAACGACGCAATGCGTCGACTTCACTCGAGATGTACGCTAACTATAGCTGCACAGAGCTGGATTTAGACATTGTAAGGTCCCGGGGCACTGTCTTAAAACGTAGTGCCACATGTTTTGAACATTTTTAGTGCTAACTACAAATACGTTCTGTGGAACGAGGTATCTGTCCCAGTCCCATTGCCACGTTATATAGCCTAGCAGCTGCGTTTCAGAGTTTGACGCTCTTGTGAGTCTGCAGCCAATTTTGTCTTTGAATAAAAACGGTTGGTTGCCATGACAACAAGGGTCTTCAGGGAAAAAATTTCCATAACACCATTGCATAGCCCGGGCCCGAAAATAGGATAGGTGAAAACAGCGTGCAATTATCTTTTGCGGGAGCCGAGTTATAGTCAATATTGTCCCAAAATTCGTTGCCATAGCAACGGGGGTCGACAGGGAAAAATTTAAATGACACCATCGGATAGCGCGGGCTTGCAAATATAGGGTCGGTGCAAACAGCGCAATTATCTTTCACGGGGGCCAAGTTATAGTCAATTTTGTCCCAAAATTCGTTGCCATAGCAACGGAGGTCGGCAGGGAAAAAATTTAAATGACACTGTCAGATAGCCCGGGCCCGAAAATAGGGGGTAAGTGCAAACAGCGCGCAATTATTTTTGACGGGGACAGATTATACCGCTTTGAAATCTTTATTGGCTGTAATGCAAAATTTTGCAACTTTTGAGTGGTTGCTATGGCAACAGGAGTTGATAGGGGATAAATTTAAATAGCACCGTTAGATTGCTTGACCCCGAAAATATGAGGGTAACTAAACACAACGCTCAATTATCTTTTACGGGGACCGAGCTATACCGCTTTGAAGTTTTCATAGGCCGTAATGCAATTTTTTTTAAATCGGGGTAACATAAGGAAAGGAGTTATCAGATTTTTATCCCAAACAAACTCGAACTTGCTTTTTGGATCCCGAATCACGGTACACAATTTCGTCAGAATCAAATCAAAATTTACAGACAGACTGACAGACAGACGCAAGTGATGTTATAATCTGTCCCTTGCTTTGCTATAGCAATGGGACAGATAAAAATCGGTAGGCGGTCATGTTAAAAAATTTATAATTTTGTCATTTTTAATAGAATCACATTTTACTTGGCAATTAGCCTAAAATATTTCATGAAATAAATTGGTAAAACTTCATATTAAAATGCCAAACGGTTGCTGAGAAAACAGCAAAAAACTTTAAGGGGTTACTTTATTTTGCCGCACTCTGCACTCTGCATCCTAGGCATATCATGGCATCAATTCGTACGGAGCGAAGAGATTGCCGCTCGCACCGGTCTCCCTCCTCTATCGACCACCATCTGTTGCCGTCGCTCAGCCATCTTCGGATATCTAGCAAGGCTTGGCGACGAAGTTCCAGCCCACAAGGCACTCTTACAGTTGCGTCAGATTGTCTCAGGGACGCCTCCCTGATCCTACATGGAAACGTCGTCCCGGTCGTTCACGTGGCAGGTGGATAGACCAACTACGAAGAGACAACAACCGCCCACCTGCTGATCAATGGAAGCTGGCTATTAAGCGTGGTCACGGTGGAAGAGCGACGCGACTACCTGACCTGACCTGACCTGTAGATTAGATCCACAACCATGCAGCAAACTTTTCAAATCAAGTTACAAATGTTCAAAGCTAGAATTGTTACCAACTTACGAACAATAGCACCTAGCTAAAGAATAAATTTGAAGTTGTCATGGATGCAATTATCTTAAAGTTATAACAAAAAGTTTTTTATTTTGACGAATTTTTGGCGGAGAATTCGATTTACTCCGTTACGGCTAAGACTTGCGGCTCTAGCGAAAACGGTCGACGTTTTGACATCTAGTTAACGCACTAATGCGTCAATGCACGTCAGCGTAGAGACTTTGCCAATAACAGTGCAGCAACATTTACGTTTTATCAAGTCGAAAATTACCTTGTCGTTTGAGGAACTACGTCAGTCATACCGTAAAAGTTCTAACGATTTAATTAAGCACACGATAAACTAAAATATGATTTATTTAGCAGAATTCTAAGTTTGTGTAACAACATGCTTCCAAATGTTTAGAATTTATGCCCAAAATGTACACAATAGCTTAGACGTGATGCCACGGCTGATAGCGGCATTAACGATCAACTGATCAATATCACAGCACTCATGCATAGATTGAATGTGTTTTGAGTTCATAAGTCAGCTACTTTGCTGTCTGCCATTTTCAGCGTAAAATATTTAATACCACAAAAGTATTAAATCACGTAACACTTTCTGTCGAATTTATAATGAAAAGGTGAGCAATCTGATACTTATAATCACCGCGTAATGTAACAATTTGGAGCATCTGAGTTTTACACGGTAGTGCGTTGACATAAATTAAGCGAGGTAAACAATGAGTATGCCTCACATAATTCTATTGTCTTGGCTATCGGTTTGCCAAAAATTATCAAATTTGGTAAAGATTTGACGAAGTTCTGACAATAACAAGTTGGGTCATTTTTGGCACACTATGTATAGCTGTGTCGATGGTCAAAGTTACAGTGCCGTAATGGGTAGGTCTAACAAACCAGGGCTGTCAGTCACGCTGTAAACATGACAACTGCCCATAGGCCTACGTATGCAAACTGCAAAGTTGATAACCCATTCATTCCACCGGTCTGGCATTGTTTCTGCTTATTACCATGGAGACCGCATAACCACACAGACGGAGGCTGGCAACTAAATATTGCAATGGCTGCCGAGGGGACCGCATGGTCAGAGTCAGGAGCAATCCAATGTCAATAACACTTAGGCCTACCTATTGCACGTTATGGCCACTTGTCGAAACGCGGTGCATAACGAATGGTAAGTAATTAAGTTAAACACTGTCGGCTAGGACAACACGCGTCATATATAATTACTGTATGTAAGGCTTACAGGGTGAAATACAAAAAGTGGAACATACGTAATATTTTACGCAGCTCAATCAGTCGATGGTTTTGGAAAACGGTTAGCTTCAAATCAATAGCTGCAGGTCATGTTGAACACGTTTTTGATTTGACACGTAAGTAGTACTGTCGATAGGTTACATTAGCTTCCCGCATCTGTGTGATGTACACGGTATAAGAAAGGAGGTGAAATGTTTTACTGTATTTTGCGCCACTTTTTTAATTAGACCGTTTAGACGTCATGTTCATACATACGCTGGAAACGGGGTGCAAACCAATCACCGTAGGCATACCAATCTGACATTTTGTTAAATATAAACCGACTTTATACATTTTTGGCAGAACAGTTAGCTGAAAATTTGCAATTAAATGTTCAGTAAGAAATATTATTACGCTTTGTTTAATACATGTATGGCGTTTGATGTTTGGGCTGGTTTTTGACTCACAAAGTATATGTGCACTGTGCGTCAAAAACGCCACATAGTCGTCTTTAGGCCTATAACATTATGAACTGTTAGTGGAACGATTGTAATTTGTCTTTCTAGAAAATGTGCAATAAAGCGATCACTAAAAACCTCTCCACAACGCACGTCGCTATTCTGTTTTGAGAAATACTACGGCAACAAACTAGCGTGGCATATGGGGCATTCAGACACCAGCAGGTTGTGGCAGAGTCAAGCTACTGTAGCAGATTTCATTGATTTTGACTGCGAGGTCTGCTAATGTCAAACGGGAGTAGTCCAATTGTGACACGCAGAAAGACTCCATTAGCAACCTACTCAACAGCCATCTTGTGCTAAGAAAGCTATTTACGCCTGCGTCTTTCTTTTATTTTGCTGCAGTGCGTGCGAACAGTCGGTTATTATGTATTATTTTAGAGTGGCTATATTACGATATAGTAGAATAGGCCTATACGATAAATTGATTTAGCGCAAAGATAGAAATTGCAATGGGCAATGTAAATATATTTTTCATCAATTAATCGACTGAAAATAATATCATTCCGCAATCGTTGTGAGCAACTAAGTTTTGAGTAATAAAGTTTTAGTTAGATCTTTAGTCAACTTTTTAGCATGATTATTTTCTGTGACGATGATTATTATTATAGAGGTCTATCATTATTATTGGTTCTACAAAATACTTTTGGAGCAAACAGCAAAAGCAGCAACAGCAGCGACAAGTCTGTTGTAGTAGTCGCAGTAGTAATCAACAACCAAACTATAAATAAATTTATCAGTGTAACAATTTTGATTCAAAAATGGCGATGCAGCATTAGCTTGTGGGCAAAGATAGACGTAGATTCTGCAGCGGCAGCAACAGCTGCAGCTGGCAGCGCGATAACGTCACGAGCAGGCGGATATAATAAAAACAAGACATCGGCAAAGGACTAGACGATCGCTTGCATTAACAAGAGCCGAAAGCTAGTGAGAATGCGGCAGAAGATGCGATGTTTTGTCGGAGGTGACAGAAACACCTGCGCTGTGGGCGACGATATTGTCAAGTGCTTGCTGTGTGACGATTGTGTCCGTGATGTGGGTTTCATTTGATCGCTGGAGTGTCTCGAAGTGTTGGCTATCGACGATGACGTAAAGCCCCGTCTACAACAGCCCGAATTTCACTACGCCGACTTTCACCGAAACTTTTCCGCGGGGAAATTTCGCTGAAAGTTGCGGACGCAAACCATAAAACAGGAACGTCGCGGAAAAGTTTCGGGCTTTCAACCCATCTCGACATATGTCGACATGTTGAAATAGTTGCGACAAAGTCCGACAAGTCTGCGACAAATCTGTTTGTGTCGCTCCAATAAAATTTGGTTAGTAACAAAGCACGCGATAAGTCTGCCACAGTTTCCATATCAAGAAAGTCCTCGGACTTTGTCGCAAAATCGGCGTATTGGAATTTGGGCTAATGTTCGCACGCAGCGAGCGTCAGGCATCATCATCGTCATCAAGCGCATGCCCCGAGCTGGATTTTTCCACGAGGTGCTTCCAGTGTTCTCGATCCTGGGCGTATTTCCAAGCCGAGTTGAGACCATGATTATGAGGCTGGAGATCTGCTCCCAGGGTACGTAGCCACGTGTGGCGAGGGCGTCCGGGAGGGCGCTTCCACTCTATGGGCAGACCTCGGATT
>Ga0209454_1003475_pt1 | contig 11287 bp, 6 predicted proteins | sample WorMetHERISLAND1_2_FD_187400 | JGI IMG/M metagenome (GOLD analysis project Ga0209454, IMG submission 187400) | Marine gutless worms symbiont microbial communities from Max Planck institute for Marine Microbiology, Germany - Olavius geniculatus... | ecosystem: Host-associated > Annelida >...
GAAGAAAAAGGAAAAAAGAAAAGAAAATGAAATGAAATACGGTAGAGCTACAACAGATCTACATGCAAAATCTAATATGCATCACCAAACAAATATCGCAATACAAACGAACGTTTGTACAAGTTATAGTGGCACTGAGGCAAAGCAAAAATACAATTGGTGGCCCTGAGTTTCATAGGTAAAATGTCTTATCTGATTGATCAGAGACGGTTACTTTTCTGGTAGAAGATTCATTATTCTAATAATGTTGTACTGAGAACTTTGTCAGCATTGAAAAACAATACGTTTGTTGCTATTGGCTCTAAATATGATGTTATCTCATATAATGTGGCAGTTAAACCGGTCGTGTGGAGTGCATTTGCCATGTCATTGGAGTCTGTGTTGATGTGACATTATTTTGAGTGTGCCTTTGAGCGTACTTGTAGTTCACTCGTAGTTTGAGTTTTTTTAGTGTTTTTAGTGTATTTTATTGTGTGCTGCTCCTTTTGGCGTAATAAACGATGATAGGCGGCGATAGAAATCTGAAACTACCGGGTAGGTGAGGTGAGCCACGGGAGCCAAGAGCCAGGGCATAAATGGGCAAAAAGGTTTTACAGTGTGGGTTAAATGTCGACCTTATTCAGTCGTTGTGTGTATCATAAAAACGTAGCGCAGCGCGGTCTAGGGGCAGATTTCCTGGTCAAGGGTTTGGGGCGCATCCTGAAACTAAAACACTTTTAGCTTTTTGACGTTTAATAGAATCTGCAAATTTGTTTATTTTTAATATTTAGAATCGCTAAAAATTACAGATATTTGTGACAAATATTTGTTTGTGTTGTCTTGCAAAAGTTATGTTTAATAAGTCACACCTTGGCATGTGTATGGTTACCAGAAAGCACTTTATCACCATAAAAATTTTTCATGGGACAACGGCGAAGGCAAAAGCAAAGGCACAGGAGGCAGCTGCCCCACTTTCTTTTCTTTCCGCTAACACCGCCCATAAATTTGGCAAGTGCACTTGTGGGGTTTTATATTCATGGGTGAAGTCAAGTTTCGCTGATGCTTAAGTCTATTATCAAATTTTATTACTTACCCGACAGCTGAAATTTTTTTAAACTTTGCGCTAAGACTTTCGTTTTAGCAAAACTTGATTTTAATCACCTCACCCATTGTACTTGATGGCGGTTCATGGCTTCGAACTAAAGAAATAACAAATTTAAAGGACAAACCTGCAGAAAAAACGTACAAGGGCATAAAACGCAATTTCACTTTTCTCGAATTATTTTGCCATATAAAACAAGTTTTCGCCATATAAATTATGGTATAGGCTTTGAGGATTAAGGTTTATACTACAATTATTGCTATGGCTTATTATTTATGGTATTGCTATCTAAAACACGTTTTATTCCCGTGATCTGTAGTTAGATTTTTAAACGTGCCTTACTTGTTATAAATAATTAACGCGTTAACGCATGCGTTAAAAAATTAACGTATTTGACAGCTCTAGTTATAATACCACGCCGATTTGATGAAACAGTTGCTAACGTTGAAGCAGCTGCTACGCGGCTGTTTCCGTGCTGAAAGACGTTTTATGAGTTGGTCGGTGTGCCATAGCGATGTTATTGACAAAAGCAGCCGGCAGGCCAGGCGGCGCATGCGCGTGACGTCATCTCTTGCTTGCCAAGCTATCTTCGCTTTCAGTGTGCGTGTTTTCGACACAGCTCTAGTGAAAGTCGTGAGATATCTGTGAGAAAATACTATCGCAATGGTGACCGAGCGTTGTTTACGTGATCTTGTAGTGTCAGGTCGTCGTCTGCCGGGAGTGCACCGGCGTGTCGACTAAATCTGCGTCTGCTAACGATGCCGCTTGCTGCTGTTTCGCTACAGAGCAGACCTAACCGGACAACATGGTGCGAGAAACGAGGTATTTGTGGGTCGCCAACCTGCCGGACAAAGTCAGCGAGGACCGCATCGCCGAATATTTCGCCAGGCAAGCACAATGTCCGTTCGTTCGTCTGCCTACTAGTCATTGGTTTTTCTTTCATTGCAGCTAACTCCGTGGAACCTACTCGTATAGCCTACCGTTTGGATTATCCCAGTCTTCTGAATTATCATCAGGATCGTCTGGATTATCGGGAGTCGTTTGTCGGTGCGGCGTGGCAGGTTTGGATTAATACGCACGACGCATATGCCACGCGGATTATTTGAAGACGCAGATGTGTACACCCGGCAGTTCTTTCGCTTTCGTTTCTTCGCATGTTGTTTGTTGGTTATTATTAGTTGTCGTAATGTCATACTCGAAGTACAAACAAGTAAAAAACATAAAACACAGTACACAGACATTCTGTAGTTATAGTTATTACTGAAAAAGTTAACTTTTTCTAGATGATATTAACTTTTTTACTAATTAAGTTAACATCATACGGAAAAAGTTAGCAGCAATTATAATTTTTAATGGAAGTTATAATATCATTGCTGTAAACTAATCTACATGCGTACATTGAGCCACCGACAGTTATCATAAAATATGAACTACCAGAGACCGTGCATCTAGCAGGCAACAGCTGTGGTGTAATAAAAAGTTAAGTTTGCATTGGTTTGCAATTTTTGTAATTGTTGACATTTTTAAAGTAATCGTGTCATAAATTTCAGTTCCGCAGCTCTAATTTATACTTCTTCCGACGATTTTACAATACATGTCTAATACACGGAATTCGAGTGATAAGTTATTTTTTGTGAAAATTCATGACGGGTGATATGTTTAAGGCTGGCAAGGCAGGCGAAGGTTATGCAGCTTTATGTGGTGACAGCAGTTGTCAGCAGCAAAGTCACTGTAGATAGACAGCAAGTGTTGCTGAAAGCCTTCGTGGCAGAATGTGGGACTAAGGTAAAACCAAAACAGAATAACTTCCAGCGATGGTCCCCAGATGGTCACAAAGATTAAGTTGATGAATAGGGTCATGGTAGCTCACAAAACCGGGCGAAGAAGATGCCCAAAATTAGTGTTAGAGATCCATGGACACCAGAATTAACTTACTATTTTCATAAAAGAGCACAATTTTTCTGAGAATTTTGACAGTAATATCGGCACCCAGCATTTTGTCAACACGAAAAAACTTACATTTGAAATTGACGATCTATGGAAACGACACAGAAAACAAGACGCCATGTTAACAGGCTGATAACATCACCACGTGTACCCATAGTCAACGTAAAATACGCACAGAAACATAAGCATTATAAAATCACATTGCCTACGTATGTACTGCTGTAGTTGTCATGCGACACAGTGTTTTTTGCTATTAAAAATATTGAAATTTTAATTGCTAAACACTGACTGGGTACACACGGTGACGTCACTTCCGGCCACTGACCTAGATAGATTATTTTGCATAACGTAACGTAACGCCACATTTTGTTACAATTTGTCCATTTTTCATATATTTCTAAAGCTTAAATCAACATATTATATATGCAAGGTGAAATGTCTAATTCAGGTCTACATAAATTTCACAAGTGAATTTGACCGTGGCCATGGGCCTTTAAATGCTCTTACCAAAGTGTTTTTGTCATCTTGGCTGGTAGTTGATTGTCTTGTCACTATTTACCATGAATTTTTATAGCAGACATAATCTTTGCATTTTAAAAACGAATTTATATCATTTGATTTCAAATCTTACCCAGTATTGAAACTAATGCTGTTCGGCTACTGAGCTACAGTGAAACTGGTGGTGGTATTGGAAACTAGGGAGTCTATAAAGTTTAGATGTTCAGTAAGAAAATATATGGGGAGAGGATGAGTTTTGCATTACTGCTGACTTGACTGCTGTTTTCAATCTTACTGAACACCTGAACTGTCTGCACTGAACTGAAAGTTAACATTGCAAAATGCAACTCAATCTGCCTATTTTTTTCATATATAACTGTGAGGCATCATTCAAAGGCTCCAAAGTGGGTCAGTAAATGAATGAAAGTGAAACACAGGTCTATACTACAGTTAGTAGGGCAACAGTTTTATGATGAACACTTGACCGTTGTATGGCAGCTTTACAATGGTAGTGGGACAGTTTGCATAGTGCCTTTGTTCTCTGGGTTGGGATGCAAGTAGCGACAAAGGTGGTTGCGGGCAAAAAGAAAAGCAAATGTATAACAATGAAACAGCTACAAACAACATCACAAAAAATACAATTTACTTACTTACACATTTTTTATACTTAAGCATTTTTCTCCGAAAATTAGTCTGTCCAGTAAACCTACTCGCAAAAGTATTTCAAACTAATTCATATAAAGAAAGTTCCGCATAACCCTCTCCGTTGTCCACTATGCATTCCGTCCTTCTAGACGTCAAAGGCACTATGCATAGCGTCCACCAACCCTTTACAACTTACTCTATGGTTCTTAGTGCAGTTGTATCAGGATCAGCCTTAGTGTGGTGCAATGTATAGTGCAGCACTAGCATGCTAGCAAGTCCGTAGACCTGGCCAGCCAGCTACCAGCATGTAGTGGTAGTGATGTAGTGTATCTATGGCAGTTAGGCCTGGATTAAGCTTTTCTGGGGCTCCATGCCATTGGACAGTGGGGGGGGGTTGGCAAGTACAGCCATGCTAGCTTTTGTATGGCATCTTAAAAGCATCTGTTTGACTTACCGCAACTTTTTGCACCGACTTACAATTTCCATCCAGTGCCTGGAAACTTTGATACACTGAGTTTGTAGATACAGTTCTTATACTACTTTGTGATTGTGGCAATTTAAATGATTAAAAGTTTGTTCAAAAAGATTAATGTACTTACTGCAGTTCAGTTATGCATAGACTGCATTTTGCTTGATGTCTGTGGAACTCAAATGGGGGGCAAAGGGAACCCCCTTGGCGCCGCCACTGAACTGATTTACCCCAAATTACAGTTAACAGTTGACACCAACCACTAAACCACTAGACCATTCCACCTACACAGGCACGTAGGTGTGAACAACTTGCCCATAGTTGTTATACCCGTTTACACAGGAAGCATACATGAAGCTTTCATCAAGCAGGCCTGATGGAACTAAACATGAAGCAAACTTATATCACACGTCGTGCACGCGTGTGTATTTTGAATAGTTTTGTTTCATGTATGCTTCTTCGTGTAAACATGGTATTACTTAGTAGCAGACCGCCCCGAAGTTGAACTCGGAACCTATCGATCATAGATCCAACATGCTAACCACTGAATCATCAAAACTTTGTGGCTGGGGAAGGACTTTATGCTACGCTATTTGATGGAATGGCCTGCTTTTCTGTGTTGCTGTTGTTCAGTTAAGAAAATGCTCGCTGATTTACGCAATAACGCTGTACTCAGTTTTGGCAGAGTGGTAGAAGTTGCTGTGCTGTAGCTATAATATGCTCGACTAGTGCTAACTCTGGTGCTATATTGCTAGCTACTAATCACTGCCAGTGCGTGAACGCTGCTTCCTACATTTATATTTCACAAGGTGGTGTAGCGACGCAGTTAGGGTACGCTGGAATATTTACTGAATATTTACTTATCACTTTAGTGCAGATTTCCCGGCGAGTGGGTAATGAAAAGATTTTTGAAGTCGGTTAACGTTTGGCGAATATATGAAGGAAAGTTTGGGTTGCCTGCACGTTACTTATATAGCTGACAGAAGGTGCTACAGTGCATAGTGCAGTAGCCAGCTAGTAGCTATGCATTGCTGCCAGTGCTAGTATGCGAATACGTTGGTGTAGGCATGTATGTGTGTGGCTGCGGTAATGTATGTGTGCTGACGTATGTAGGGTGCTGTAGTAGCCAGAGTGCTTGCTTGAGTCTGTCTGGTGAGCATAATGTAATGTGCGCTGCATGGTGCTCCAGGGTCCCCCCATGGCTCTCCCCGTTCGTCACACCTCTCCCTGCCAGCCAGAGGCCGCTACTGGCTGAGCACAGACCTACAGACACAGTAGCCCGCAAGTCGCTTTCACTTGCCGCCTGCCTGCGCCGCACCGTGGCTTCTTTCCATGCGTATCCAACTCGACACACACAACGCAACGACGTTACGTAAGCAAGTAAGTAAGTAGTCTGCATTTGTAACGCGCCATATGTCAAAACAGCAGTTCGAATCGTAGGCGCGGATGGTGTAGCGACGTATATGTACTTTCAAGATGTAAACGACCCAGGCACGTTTATAGGCAAAATGCTTTCTACAGTACTGTTTAGCCTATTTTACTTCGTTCCATGTACTTTTAGCTGATGATTTTGTGATGTTTTAAGCCACACGTTGGTTGGCTGCAACACAAAATGAAGATGTTTTTTCATTCGGCAGCGCGACTGCCCAGACGCAGTGATAGTGGTGTGATCTATCGTTTGATGGAAGCCAGTCTTTACTCTTTGGTGTTGTCTTTTCTGTTTTTATGCCCTTTGAATCTGTACCGTGCAGTAGGCCTACTGGAAGTTGCACTCAATGAGTGCACTGGTACAGCGTTGACCATAGACAGCAGTGTTGTGTGCTAGTACTAGTATTATATGGGACTTCACTTGTTCACCAAATCCTTTCTCTGACTGTTCCGTGGACTGGACTCCATCTAACCTGACTCTTGTAGCTTGTACTTCAGACCACTTTAAAAATCACGAATCGAGTCATGGTTTTTGTCTGTTACCATGTCTATTCCATTTCCATGTACATTATCATTCCGTGCTAGGTCCAGTGTTACGATGTATTGATTGCAAGGCCAGCTGTATAACCGTTACGCCACACGGCTTCTGTGGATAGGTAAATGGAATGCTGGTTGGGGTTAAGGTTGGGTGTGTTTATCTGTGTCGGGTGGCATGCAGTGCTGTGTGATCCACATGGCAGGTGACGTTCCGTAGCTCTGCAACGTGTTTTCTTTAAAGAGTTATACAAATAGGGTGGCCGCAGGTTCTTTTTTGAAGCTTTGGAAAGTTTCTGAAAACCGAATCTGGTCTTGAAAGTTTAGGAATTTTGTGTGAGAATGTCTTTAAGTCAGAAAGGTAGGAAATAAGAGCTTATTTTTTAATTATTTTTTCGCCCGAAACTGTGGCGACCCTCTACACAGCATTTAGCCTTTAACCCTCTTAACGGAGGGCCTGCTGGAAACAGTAGTTTTTAAGAAGACGGCGGACTTGAAAAGGCAATAGGGGAGTAGCAGAGGTTGGCTGGCTGAATGGTAAATGATGTCTGTGTGGTGAGTTGACGTGTCAGTGCATTGTTCACAATGTATAGCTGGGTGGGTGTTGCCAGGCACGTGGCCCTGACTAGCCGTATCATGTCATCAGTCAGTCCAGTAGTTGGTCTTTGGTTGTTATGGGGCTGAGCTGTCAACCTTTGCCATGCTGTGTCAACGTGGCAGTGCCTAGCATGCTCAGAGCTACTGTACGCACTTTGACCACGCGCTAGGTCGCCTGTACCGTGCCTCACATCTGCTCTACTGCATCTATGCTTTTCATCGCGATTTAGAGTGTATTGTGCCAGTGTAACAAGGCATAGTACCTCTCTAGACCGTGTTGAAACGGGCTTATTTTATGACGGTGATCGACGGCGTGTTCGACTGTGCGTTGGACGTGCGTATGTGCGATAAACAGTCGCTAGACGCGTTCGGTCGTCACGCTCAACCGGTTATAACACTGCAGGCAGTGTGGTGAGAAATCGTACGAGTTGAAGAAGTAGGTCATGGAATAATGTCGTCAGTGCTTCTGTGCTGAATGCTGATGTGAGAAACGTTATAATGCTATAAGCGGCTGAGAGTGTTACTGATCAGCTGCTATGTTGCTATCCTGTCTGCAATTCTCAAGCACTCTCACCTGAAGCCAAGAGTACAGTTATAATGGCGAAACGAAATTCGCAAAGCTGATGCCCTGTACTGAACGCTGTAGCTGAGCTTCTTAACTGCTGTTGGTCTGGATAGTTTGGTCTGGTTTGCACTTTGCACGACTGGTCTAGTCATGACTTAAGCATGCTTCAGGACTCACGACTTGCTGTTGCTGTAGCAGAATTTCAAGCCACCCACAAACCAGTGGTAGCAGCGGCAACAGTAGCCGGTCTGTGGAGTGTATCCTTCAGATCTCCCTTCCAGCCGCCCGCGGGTGTCCCACGGCTTACTACTCACTCACTCACTCCAGTTTACTCTTTCCTTTTCCCATCCCTCCCCCCGTACGCTGTCCTGGGCACCGTCACGTGGTTGCGGCTGCAGTAGCTGGCTGCGGTGGAATATTGATTAGTGCTTGCAGGGCCGTCCGATCGACCGACCGAGAAATGACCAGCCAGCTAGTCACAGCCATGCACTGCACACTGCACAGCTATGTACTGGCACATAGGAATGATACCGGTCCAGCAATCCATAGCCATTGGCCAACCAGTGTGTACTGCTAGTCTGCCAATGCCAGATAGCTAGCCACTGGACTCTGCATGCTGATATACAAGCAACAGCGCACCCGGTCCATCAACTCTGCCTTCTACACCCCTTGGTGCTCAATGCTCAAGTAACCTTGGCAAGTCGAGAGAAGATCTGGAGGTGATGGACTTGGACAAAGACTGGAGCGACATGACGACTGCTGCCAGCGATCGTGCCAGCTGGAGACGAATCGTTGACCAATGTTCCACACGGAACGGGAGGAACGAAATCAAGTAACCTCTCAACTTTCATGCAACACCTTCCTGACAACCGCCGGCTTTCAGTCGCTCATAGGGGGCAGTATAGGCGTAAGCATAGGCTCACAATTGTCAACCGTGCGTAAAACCTGCTTTCCCTTAGAGACCCTCTCCCTGAGCCAACACTTTCGCCTCTCCCCTAGCTATCAAATCCTAGGAACCCGCTGGGTGTAAGGACGCAAGGAATGGATTGAGTGAATGCACTAGCACAGTGTAGATTATAGCGCTAACGCTGTCAGCAGGCTAGTGTTATGTAGTAAGTAAGTAAGTGGGTAATTTATGTAGCCTTTCAGCGCGCTCCGTCTGCTAGCAAAACAACGAGTAAGGCGTGGCTTTTGGGTTTAGTTATTGAGATTTTCGGCAGCAGTACATGGCAATGGATGCCCACGGGTGTAACATTTGTGTGGCATGTCGTTCCTAAAGAACCCCTGCAGATATATGTATACCCGGTCCCCGAGAAACTATAGCTCACGCTGACTACTTCTATACCCCTAAGGCTGTACGCCAACCTGACTTAATTTCAGTGATAGGCTTGCGACAGAACACACTGAAAAATCGTCGCTTACGCTCGCCCCTCCATGTGTATCTGTCTGCCTGAGTGCATGTAGCCGTAGCGGTTAGAAACACGCCTATGAGTCACTGCACCAGGACGCACAATAGCAGGTACAGTATCGCTGTGTGTAAATGTGTGACTGATAGATGGTTGACATGACCAGTCCGACTAGGTGTACGGCATATATACAGGTATATACAGGTATACACGTGTCATATGGTGGAGTGACTGTCAGAGCTTAGACCACCCAGCTCCCGGGCACTTTACCCCCAAAACCTACCTTAAACTTAGTGCAGTTTTAGTTTCTTGTTCTACTAACAGTAAATTATTTTATTGTGGTTAAGTTTCTACAACTGTTGAACCTATGACTGTGCATATGTGCTCATTCTGATGACTCAAAAACCAACAAAAATTGCAAAACCCCTAAAGTTGGGCTTTTTCCACCCAAAAACAGAACTTAAACAGATTGGGCTTTAGTCTTTAGAAAGCAACTGGGTTTTTAAAGCTCTGGTAACTGTGCGGGTGTGATGGCTTGCAGTGAACTAAATCCAGATGAGATCTGTGGTGGGCGAACCCCAGATTTTTACTAAAGGAGATTGTTACGCTCATCTAGACCCCTTATCGGGCTGAGGAGGGAGAGCCATTCCGCAATTCCTACTTTACTGGACGTTAGCGGCGTCTCGTTCGCTTCTCTTGTTCTTCCTGTGTCTTATCCGCCTTATAATTGAGCGGATTGGTAGCACTATGTTACTGTTTTGTTTGAACGTTTAACTAGCCATCTTGTAACTGATAGGTAATATCAGTAGTTGCATGATGTCTTTGTTCTGCGCTGGCAAATGGCCTGTGCACACTGCACAGGTGCAACCCTGCCACAACTAGTCTAATCCTCAGTTACTGCGTTTCAGACTTTCTGTTGCATTTGTAACCACGCCGCACACGCCGTCACTCAGTGCATGGTCTCAGTTCCATGCACCTCCTGAGCCTTCCTTCCTTTCCCCTATATTCCCTCCATAATGCACTGCGCCGCCGCTGCTGTGACTGTGGTGTCATCAGCTCATGCCAATCAACTGCCACTTCCAGACATTGCGAAGTGCTTCCGGTCATGAGTGTGAGTCATGTAATCAGCTCTGTACCTAGCAGTAGTCGTCTAACTCGTCTTCGGTTGTTTTGTACTTGGGGTAATTGAACTGTGCAGCATCAGTGCTCCGTGCCAGCTGAAACAACTTGTCGCGTTCACTGCAATGACCTTTCACTTCTCAAATTAGTTTTTGTTTCCGCATAGTTCATAGGAAAGTCGTTTTTCTTATTTTTATGATGTTATACATGTTATGATGTTGCCTTTAAATGTGCCACCAAATTAACTTATTTGCATTCTAAAATGCCAGTTGGCAATAGTTTTTTTTATTAGAGCGTGAGGTTTAGACACCCAGTACATACCCCAATACCCCACTGGGTTGCATTAGGTGAATTCACCTGAAAGCCCACCCAAAATAATCAGATTTCAGTTATTGCAGTAAAGCTCTGCTGCTGCTGATCAATTGATTGATCAGTTAATAAGTGCATGTTTCGAGTTCACAGTGTTAGCCAGTGGCCAAATCTGGCAGCACTCATTCTGTGACTGAAACCTGTGAAAAACCCCAAAATCCAGAGGTTGGGCGTTTTTTGTCTGCTTCAAGAAACCTCAGTTTAACCTGCAAAATCGAAACTTTAATCATACCCACCACTTTCGTTTTAGAAGAAAACGTTTTGTTTTTTGAGTTTCAACGGTTTTACCGAAGGCCGGTAGTTTTCGTTATCGTTCTCGTTCCAGTAGCTGAAATGTTTCAGCTAATGTGGTTGTGAGGGTGCTGGTGTGTTGCTGTTTGTAGGCACGGGAAGATTCAGAGCGTGCGTCTGATAGCCGCCAGCAGCAGCAGCGATGCCCGTGCTCGTGGGTCCGGGGGCGGCTGTATCAGGAGTAGTAGCAGTGGCGTGGCGGCCGGGTGTGGTAGTGGTGGCGCCGTGGTGGCGTTCATGGACATCCGCTGTGCGTCGCGTGCTCACGACAGCGTCAACGTGCTCGATGGATCTACCCTGGTCACTGCTTACAACGAGTCGTCTACCACCCCCGCCCC